>JAEEGH010010314.1_pt1 | contig 21492 bp, 17 predicted proteins | sample 9134181 | NCBI WGS metagenome assembly JAEEGH01 (sample SAMN16246544, study PRJNA631951) | gut metagenome | biome: gut microbiome; feature: rumen; material: DP-attached | host: Bos | place: Iran: Karaj | collected 2018-10
CTGAAGGGTACTGCTTGCTACTGCACGCACTACAAGGAGTACTGGGCAGACGGTGAGGAGCACTTCGAGGAGATCCTGCTCAGCTGTCAGAAGCTCGAGAACGGTCCCGTAAGCTACGAGAACCCTTGGAAGTAAAAAAACACCTTTACATGGTCAGAACCGCAGTCTTCATACCAAGAGACTGCGGTTTCTTTTTTAGACATTTGATCGTAATTCGTCACCTCAAGTAGGTTTGAAGACGTTCGTTTTGTCCTACATTATGTCTGTTTTGTTATAAAACAAACAAAATGAACGTTAAATACGAATTACGGAACGTCGATTATTGCGTAAAAATATCTAATTTTGCAGCCGAAAATACTAATTATAACGTATGGGTAACACCAAAGTGATATTAAATAACGATGGCGGGATGCCTATTCCAGGCGTTGGTTCATTACATACAACGGAAGATGATGTACTCTTTCTCGATAATATTCGTGAGATTGCCAATCTCTCGATTATGAGATCAGAGTATAATACTATTATCCATTGTCGAAATGGAAGAATTCTTGTGGAAGTGGGCGGTAACCAGCAAATTAAGGTAAGACCAGGACAATTGTTGCTGATACCGGCAGGCAAAGTGGTACAACCAATCATGGTAAGTACCGATGTAGATGCAGGGGTACTTCTTGTTTCAGACAAGACATTGAAGACTGTACTTGCAGGCCAGATTAATATTTGGAACAAAGCCATGTACATGAAGGAGATCTATGTTGTAGAAGAAGCTGGTTGGGTAGAGGGAATCGAAGTCTATGCCAAAAGTTTGTTCAAGGCGGCAACGCCTCCTGTACTTTTTCGGGAAATGATAACTTCTTTTCTGCGCACTATGCTGCTGATGATTTGTGAAGGACTGATCCAGCATAAGGAGATGAATACATCCGATGATGCGTCAACCACCCACGACAAGGATCTTTTCAATAAGTTCTTGCAATTGTTGGCTCAGCAAGATCAGAAACGTCAACAAGTATCTTATTATGCCGATAAGCTGAATATCTCACCTAAATACCTATCTACCGTCTGTAAGAAGGTAAGTGGCAAGAATCCGATGCGATGGATTACAGAGTATGTGATGCAGGATTGTTATGCCCTGTTGAAAAGTACTGATTTGAGTATCAAAGAGATTTCAAACCGTATGGGATTTCCCAATTCCTCATTCTTCGGACAATATTTCCGTGAACAGGCAGGAATGACACCGATGGAGTATCGTACAGAACATAAAATGGCTATATGATGGGCGAGATAACAATCAAGAAAGTTAGCTGTCCACGGGAGATGGATGACTTCATACGTGTGGTGAAGGTCATCTATGCTAATTACCCTCAATATGTGCCCGAATTTGAAAGTGATGTACGCGGATTATTCGACATTAGAACCAATCCAGGATTGGAATTTTCCAACATTCAGCCGTTTGTGGCTTATCAAAACGGAACAGTGGTAGGTCGTATTGTAGGCATTGTCAACCGTAAGGCCAATGCTAAGTGGAAGACGAACAACGTCCGCTTTTCAATGATTGAATTCATTGACGAAATGGAGGTATCGCGAGCTTTGATAGAGACTGTAGAGGCTTGGGGAAAAAGCTATGGCATGACAAGTATTCATGGTCCATTGGGTGTTACTGACTTCGACAAGGAGGGTATGTTAATAGAGGATTTTGATCTGATGGGATCGATGACAGCCATCTACAATCCCCCATATTATCCTCGCCATATGGAGGCTTTAGGGTTTACGAAGGAGGTGGATTGGTTGCAGGTGCGTATCAATATTCCTGAAGAAGTGCCTGCTCGTTATGCCAGAGTTGCCCAATATGCTAAGGATAACATTGGATTGCGCGTTATCAAAGGAACCAAAAAGCAGATCAGGGGAGAATATGGTCATCAGGTATTTGATCTGTTAAATCAAGCCTATGAGTCTATTTTCGGTTTCTCAGAGCTCTCCTCCAAGCAGGTAGATAGTTTCCTTCATAAATATGTCAGTCTGATAAATACAAAGCTGATTCCAATTATCGTAAATGATAAGGATGAGGTTGTTGGTGCTGCTGTTACAATGGGTAGTTTGGTAAAAGCCATTCAAAAATCAAATGGCCGATTACTGCCTTTTGGCTGGTTCCACCTGTTGCGTGCCTTATTGTGGAAGCATGAGGAATGCGTTGAAATGCTCTTAATAGCTATCCGTCCCGACTATCAGGGACTTGGTGTGAATGCCATGTTCTTTGACGATTTGATACCCATTTATAATAAAATAGGTATTAAATGGGCAGAGACCGGTCCTCAGTTGGAAGATAATGTGCGCGAGTTGACACAGTGGAAACCGTTGAAGCCAACTTACGTCAAGCGTCGTCGTTGTTTTATAAAAGAAATAGGAAATACAATTAATTAAAAATAAAATGGAAAGAAGAGTTGTAATCACAGGACTGGGTATCTGGTCGTGCCTTGGCACGAGCCTTGACGAAGTTCGCCAGTCACTGTATTCGGGAAAAAGTGGTATTATCTTTAGTCAGGCCCGTAAGGATGCAGGCTTCCGTTCTGCCCTTTGTGCCGATGTACCCAAAGCTGATTTGAAGAAGTATTTGAGCCGTGATTTGCGTAAGCTGATGCCTGAAGAGGCTCAGTATGGTTATTTGGCTACTATTCAGGCTATGGAGCATGCAAAGCTCGATCAAGACTTCCTTGATCAGAATGAAGTAGGCGTTATTTATGGTAATGACTCAGTAGCTGAGGCCACGATGACAGCACTTGACAAGTTCCGTCAGGCTGGTTCAACTGCTGCTTGTGGTAGTGGTGCCATTTTCCAGTCGATGAACTCGACAGTCACAATGAACCTCGCTACTCTGCTTCACTTAAGAGGTATTAATCTGACAGCTTCAGCAGCTTGTGCTTCAGGCTCACACTCTGTAGGTCTGAGTTATCTGCTCATCAAAGATGGTCTTCAGGACTGTATCATCTGTGGTGGTGCTCAAGAGGCTAATATGTTTAGTGTTGCATCGTTTGATGGTCTGATGGCATTCTCTACTCGTGAGGATGAGCCCACAAAGGCCAGTCGCCCGTTCGATAAAGACCGTGATGGACTGATTCCTGGTGGTGGTGCTGCTACGCTCGTACTTGAGAGCTATGAACATGCAGTAAAACGTGGTGCGCCCATCCTGGCAGAGATCGTTGGTTGGGGCTTCTCAGGTAATGGTGACCATATCTCTACACCTAATGTAGCAGGTCCGACCCGCTCACTCGAGCTTTGTTTGAAGAATGGTGGTATCAATCCTCGTGACATCGGCTATATCAACGCTCATGCTACCTCAACACACGCAGGTGATGGCCGTGAGGCCCTTGCCATTGCCAATATCTTTGGTGATTATCGCGTGCCTGTGACATCTACTAAGAGTCAGACTGGTCATGAGATGTGGATGGCTGGTGCTTCAGAGTTGATTTACTCAATCCTGATGATGAAGAACGACTTCATTGGCGGTTCTCTTAATTTTGAGAATCCTGATGAGGATACAGCTTGCATCAATGTGATACCCGAGACTCGCGAAGCCCACTTCGACATGTTCCTCAGCAATTCATTTGGCTTTGGAGGAACCAATTCATCACTGATTATCAAAAACTTATAATAAACAACTTTTTAAATTATGACACGTAATGAAATTATTGAGCAGGTAAATGACCTGCTGGAAGAAGAGTTCGAAATCGAGAAGAGTGAATTTGCTCCTGAGGCCTCTATGAAGGAGGTTCTCCAGCTCGACAGTATCAACCTTGTGGATCTCGTAGCTTTGGTACAGTACACCTACAAGATCACAATCCCCGCAGAGGATCTGCCAAAGATGAAGACTTTCAACGACCTCTACGATTACATTGAGCAGCACCTCGAGAAATAATGACACAGCTATTCATCAGGCTCTCTGAGTATTTCCGTAACCATCGGGCCATTTGTTGGCTCTCAATGGTAGCCTTGTTTGCCTTCTTTGGCTATTTTGCCATGCAGATTCATCTGGAAGAAGACATCAACAAGTTGATGCCGTCTTCAAAAAACGAGGATGGCACCACCAAACTGGCTTTTGCCAATCTGAAGATTAAGGATAAGACATTCTTATTATTCGAAGGAAACAATCCAGAGCGTCTGATGGAGACCTGCGACAGTTTCATTGACTCGCTGTTACTACGCGATTCCGTCAGTCAGACCATCGGCGACGTATTCTATCGTCTGCCCGATGACCTGATGATGGACGGCGTGGATTACATGAGTGGGCATTTCCCCGCTTATATCGATACCTCAGCTTATGCCAGATTTGATACGTTGCTGACTTGTGAGCACATGCTCCGACAGATGCAGCAAAACCGTGAGGATCTGACGGGGGAGTTTGGAGAGATGTTCCCAGAACTGATCCAGATGGATCCTATTGGTATGAGAACGGTATTGGCAGAACAACTGATGCCTTTGCTTGATGCAGGCAGTGGTTCCTACAAAACTATTGAGGGACATTTCTTTGTTCCCGACTCAACTGTCTGTATTGCCTTTATCACTCCTCGTTTCTCATCAACAAACACCGGACAAGGCTCAACACTCTTCCAGATGCTGAACACCCAGATGGAACAGTATGCCCAAAGCCATCCCGATGTGCGTATCAGCTATCATGGTACTCCTGCCAGTGGCTATTATAACTCGACACAGATTAAGCATGACCTGACGACTACCATTACAGGGGCATTGATTCTTGTATTGATATTCCTCTTTGTATGTTTCCGTAACTGGAATACAATCCCATTGCTATTATTACCAGTTGCTTTTGGCACACTCTTCGGACTGGCTATGATGTACTGGTTGAAGGGGCAGTTCTCGCTGCTGGCACTGGGTATCGGAGGCGTTGTTCTCGGTGTAGCACTGAGTTACGTACTCCATGTGCTCACTCATTTTAAATATGTGGGTGACACCACACAATTGCTGCGCGACCAAGTGAAACCTGTTTGGTTGGGTTGTTTGACAACGATTGGTTCCTTTGCTGGACTGATATTTATCCAAACAGATCTCCTTCAGGACTTTGGCCTTTTTGCAGCCTTTGCCATTCTTGGCACAACCTTGTTCAGTCTGACTTATCTGCCTCAGTTGCTGAACACAAAGAATAATAAGGTTAATCAAAAAGCTTTCGCACTGATTGACCGTATCAACACTTACCCCGTAGATCGCAAGTCTGGGTTGATAGCTATTATTGTTATTGTAATGGCTATCTGCATTGGTGCCTATTTCTATGGCGGCACCCGTTTCGATGCCGACATGCACAACCTTGGTTATCTGGAGGAGATGACAGAATACTCAGAGAATCTCTTGCGTGATAAAACTTATACGGGTGATAAACAGAAATACTTTGCCAGTGAAGGTAAAACGATGGAGGAAGCCATAGAGAACTTTGGCATTCTCGATCGTAAACTTGACTCACTGCAACAGCTTGGACTCGTGAAGAGCTATACTCATACCAGCCAGATCTTCGTACCTATGAAGGAACAACAGGTACGTATCAATGCTTGGAAACAATATTGGAACGATGAGCGACTCGACAAGGTGAAACGACTCATCGCAGAGACAGCCCCACAGGCAGGTCTGAACGCCAATGCCTTCGAGAATTTCTTCGAAGCTGTTAAAGCTGATTATGAGCCAGATTCACTCTATGGAGCCAGCCTCATCCCTGAAGGCTATCAGTCCACATTAATGGAACAGAGCTACAACGGTGACTACCTGTGTTTCACTTCTGTCCGCTGTGCCAACGACTCTGTGCGCAGTAGCGAGAGCGACTACATACGCATCTGTGATGCTATTGCACAGGATCCTCATCTTCTGGTTCTTGACACCTATTATTATACTACAGACACGCTGATTCAGATGAGTGAGGATTTCAGTGTGCTACAGTGGATTTCAATGCTGTTCGTATTCCTAGTATTACTGATCAGTTTCCATTTCAATGTCAAGAATACCGTCCTTGGCTTCATGCCTATACTGCTCAGTTGGTTGATAGTTTTGGGAGCAATGGTATTGTTCGACATGCGCTTCAATCTGATAAATATTATTATCTCCACCTTTATCTTTGGTATTGGTGTAGATTATAGCATCTTTGTCATGAATGGTCTGACTGACAACAATAGTCAGAAACTTGCTTACCATAAGACAGCAATCTTCTTTAGTGCTGTCACCCTTATCGTTACCGTCAGCAGTATGGTGCTCGCTGTGCATCCAGCCATCAAATCTGTGGGATTTTCTACGCTTGTGGGACTGCTCTCGGCTGTAATTCTCTCATATGTCTTACAACCTGCCGTCTATCGATGGCTCAACCGAAATAAATAGGAATGAGATACGATATAGTCATCATAGGAAGCGGTTTCGGCGGACTTGTCTGTGCCCACCTGCTGGCTAAGGCTGGCAAGCGGGTTCTAGTGCTTGAACGTCAGCAACAGCCAGGCGGTTGTATTCAGAGCTACCAGCGCAAAGGTCAGACCTTCGACACTGGTCTCCACTATGTAGGTGGTTTGGGAGAGGGACAGACGCTCAACCGGATCTTCTCCCATCTGGGACTGATGCGGTTGCCCTGGCAACGACTTGACCCTAAGGGCTTCGATTTGGTGACTATCGGCGAAGAGACTTTTGCCTTTGCAGAGGGCTTCGATCGGTTTGTTGACAATCTGGCTGTACGCTTCCCTCAGGAGAGAGAGGCTCTTCAGCAGTATGTGCAGACTTTACAGCAAGCTGAGGCTGTGGCCTTTGGCTCAAACGATGCCTATCGTTTATTTGGCATTAGTGCTTATGACTATCTGACAAGTACCTTCAAAGATCCACTACTTATCAATGTGCTTTCGGGTTCAGCTTTGAAGATGGAATTGCGCAAGGCATCATTGCCTCTTTTCACCTTTGCCCACGGCAACAGCAGTTTCATTCAAAGCAGCTGGCGACTTAAGGGAGATGGTAATCTCATTGTAAATTCTCTGATTGACGATATCCACAGCTTTGGCGGAGAAGTAATCTGTCAGGCAGAGGTGGATGAACTCATCGAGAAAGACGGACGCATTATCGCTGCCCATTGTGTGAATGGTGAAACTTATGAAGGCGACACCTTCATCAGCGACATCTATCCGTCACTCACGTTTGAAATGGTGAAGGATTCTGCAGTATTACGCAAACTCTTCCGCCGTCGTATGAGCAATATGGAGAATACTTTTGGTTTCTTTACTGCTTCATTGGTACTGAAACCTAATATGCTCCCTTATTTCAATCACAACAAGTTTGTGTATCGTGAACCCAACGTGTGGACGTTCTATGATAAGACAGATAATGTGAGTGGCCTGATGATCAGTTGTCGTGTACCAGAAGAAGGAGATTATGCCACCCAGATTGATTTGCTCACACCTATGCCGTGGCATGTATGTGAGCCATGGACTGACACCCATATCGGGCATCGAGGTGCCGACTATCTCGCCTTAAAGGCACGTTATACTGATGAGTGCATCTCTTTGGCTGAGACAGTGATCCCTGGGCTGCGTGAGATGGTTAGCCAGACCTACACAAGTACACCGCTCACCTATCGCGACTATACGCTGACGCCTAACGGATCGGCTTATGGCGTGAGAAGAGATTGCAAGAATTTGGTGATTACTATGCTCTCACCACGTACACCTATTCCAAACCTGTTGCTGTCGGGACAGAACTTGATGCTGCATGGACTGGAGGGTGTAAGTATGACAGCTCTATTGACTTGTAAGGAGATTTTAGGAACAGAATATATTAAAAAGATTGTAACAGAGTAAAATAGAAAGGAAAAACGATTATGAAACGAGTATTATTGATACTGATATTTTTGTGTCAATTGACTATTAGTGTAGCCCAACAAGCTGATTTCCAAAAAGCTGTGGCTCGTTATAAAGATGCTGTTAATGTGACAGCTTCTGTTACCAAAACCACACATAAGCAGGCTGTAGCCAAGGATGTGACCAGTAAAGGTACGCTCACGATGAAACGTCCTGCTACGGTAAGCATTGTGATTGATGGCGGGAAAGACCAGCTGTTGATGGAGGGTAGCACCTTCACAATGGTTGTAAAAGGTAAGAAACATACGACAAGCAGTCAGAAGAATGTACAGTTCGCCTCTTTCCAGACCGTCTTTGAAAGCATTTTGTCTGGTGGTCAAAAAGACATCTCTAAGCTGGGAGATCTGGCTGTCAGCAAGCAAGGTGGCAATCTTGTGTTGACTATTACTCCACAGGCTGCAGACAAGAAGTCAGCTCGTAGGATGTTGTTTTCATCGTTTGTTCTGACCATTGATACCAAGACGTCAGAATTAAAGTCGCTCCGTATGAATGAGCGCGCAGGTTATACTGATTATACTTTCTCAGGATTCCAGTTTAAATGATTAGACATCAACATATTTTTAGCATAATCCTCTTTCTGCTATCCAGCATGCCTTTGAGCGCTCAGCAGATAAAGGGAACTATCACCGATGGGGAAACCGGTGAGACAATCCCTTATGCCAGCGTTATCTATAAAGGCCATCATGTTGCTGTTATTTCTGATATTGACGGCCAGTATTCGATAGGACGACATGAAGGATGGGCTATTACATTCAGTGCTGTAGGTTATAAGATTCAGGTTATCAATGTCAATAGCAAAACCCCCAGCAAGCAGGATATTGTGCTGCAACCTGACAGACAGCAACTGGCAGAGGTTACCATTCATGCCAAGAAAGGCAAATACAGTCGCAAGAACAATCCTGCCGTGGAGCTGATGAAGAAGGTGATTGCCGCTAAGAAGTTGACAGACCTTTCGAACCACGATTATTATAAGTACGACAAGTATGAGAAGATGACATTGGCTGCTAACGATCTGACACCAAGTCGTCTGGAGAAGAAACCTTACTCCAGTACACCATGGCTGTTAGATCAGGTGGAGTTGTGTAAGTATAATAATAAGATGATTCTGCCAATCAGTGTCGAAGAGACTGTATCTGAGACTGTTTACCGCAAGGATCCTCAGTCGAAGAAGGTCATCATCAAAGGTCAGCAATCGTCAGGTGTCAATGACCTGTTTCAGACTGGTGATTTCCTGAACGTCATCATGAAGGATGTGTTCACTGATGTCGATCTTTATGAAGACCAGATCCGTCTGTTACAATATCCTTTTACGTCACCCATCGGAAAGGATGCGATCAGCTTCTACCGTTTCTATATTGAGGATACGCTTAAGATTGATCGTGATTCATGTATCCACCTTCATTTCCTTCCCAACAACCAGATGGACTTCGGTTTCCGTGGTGATATCTATATCTTAAAGGATTCCTCTTATCATGTGCGCCGCTGCGAACTGACGTTGCCCAAACAGACTTCTGTCAACTACGTGGAGAATCTGCGTGTCGAGCAGGAGTTCGAACAACTTGACAACGGCGAGTGGGTGCTCACACGCAATGACATGATTACGGAGTTGAAATTTGCAAAGTTCATAGGAAAGGCCATCGCTATTCGTACAACCCGTCTGACGTCTTATTCATTTGACGAGCTACCCAAGAAGCTCTTCAGAGGTAAGCGAACGGAGATCCGTGAACCGGATGCCGGCATGCGCGGTAAGTCGTTCTGGAACCAGTATCGACAAGTGGAGCTTACGAAGAGTGAGGACTCTATGGGTAGTTTTGTGAAGAATATCCAGAACATCAAGGGCTTTAAGTATATTATGATTGGTCTGAATGCCCTGATAGAGAACTCTATTGAGATAGGTGGTAATCCCAACAAATTTGATATTACCCCAGTCAATACTTTGCTTTCCTATAACAAGTTCGATGGCATGCGAAGTAAGTTCAGTCTGCAGAGCACAGCCAACCTCCATAAACGATGGTTTGGTACCGCCTATTACGGTCGCGGTTGGGGAAGTAAGTACAACTACTACGGAGCATCGTTGACCTATTCGTTTATCGACAAGCAATACATGCCGTGGGAGTATCCGAAACGCACGCTGACATTGGAAAGCTCTTATGATGTTGAGACACCGAGTGATCGCTATCTGCCGACTGATAAGGACAACTTCCTTGTGGCATTCAAGTGGACGAGTATTGACAAGATGATGATTTCTAACCGCCAGCGTCTGGGTTTTGAGTATGAGATGTATGGTGGTCTGAAGACAACTTTTAGGTTGAAGACGGAAGAGATGGAGGCTTGTGGCGCCATGTCGTTCCGTAAGCTCAGTGAGCCGATGCCGGATTACGATAGCAAGATGGTGGCCCATCATGAGTACCTGCGCACAACAGAACTCTTTGCAGAGTTGCGTTATGCACCTGATGAAACCCTTATCAACACCAAGCAGCGTCGTATCGCCATCAACCATGATGCTCCCATACTGAGTCTGAGTCATACCTTTGGCTTCAGAAATTTTTTGGGTGGTCAGTATTCCAGCAACATCACTGAGGCAAAGATCTATAAGCGTTTCTGGCTGAACAGCTGGGGTAAGGTTGACTTGTTCCTCAAGGCGGGAGCCCAGTGGAACCAGGTACCTTACATGCTACTTATCCAGCCACCAGCTAACCAGTCGTTCGTTATTGAGGAAGAGATGTTCAACCTCATCAACAATATGGAATTCCTCAACGACCGTTATGCTTCTATGATGCTATCCTGGGACCTGAACGGTAAGTTCTTCAATCGTATCCCGCTTATCAAGAAGTTGAAGTGGCGTGAGTACTTTGCAGTAAACATGCTTTGGGGCGATTTGACGGATAAGAATAATCCCTTCCTACCTCAGAATGCGGGCAGCGATAAACTGATGTACTTCCCTAAAGGCTGTCACGTCATGGATCCAAAACGACCTTATGTGGAGTTGGTTGTGGGTATTCACAACATCTTCAAGCTGATACATATCGAATATGTACGCCGTATGAGTTATCTGGATCTCCCCACCAGCGAAAAATGGGGTATCAGATATATCTTCAGGCTTACATTCTAAATTGAGATACAGATCATGAACGAGCAATATTATCAGACACTGAAATCTGTTGAGACAGAAGACTGGCTTGACTTCCATATCATCCGTCCCTTCTGTTTCCAGTTGGCACGTCTCTTTGCGAAATTTGATATACACCCCAATACCGTGACCATTTGGTCGATCTTTATTGGAGCAGGTAGTTCCCTTCTCTTTGCCAGCGGCTGCTATTATTATGAAGGTGGAGTAGGGCTGCTTTATAACCTCGCAGCTATCTTCCTATTGATGTGGGCTGATTTCTTCGATTGTGTTGATGGTCAGTTGGCCCGTCTTACAGGGAAAAAGAGTCCCATGGGCCGTATCCTCGATGGTCTGGCAGGTTTCACATGGTTTGTGCCTATCTATCTGGCTCTTGACTATCGTTTCTATTGTCATCACGAGATTGAATTTGGCTGGTTGGGTATTGCTGATACACCAGAGAACACCATGATAGCTACATTCATCGTGTTTATACTGAGTCTTATCTCTGGCTTTGTGGGTATGGGTGGACAGCAGCGATTGGCCGACTATTATATCCAGGTGCATCTTTTCTTCCTGAAGGGTGAGAAGGGTAGTGAGCTTGATAGCTCCAAACGTCAGCAGGAAATCTACGATCAAATGCCAAAGGATGCCCCATGGTATGAGCGTCGGTTCCAGAAGTCGTATATTGGCTATACACGTAACCAAGAGAAATCAACCCCTCAATTTCAGCGCCTGATGGCATTGCTGAAAGAGAAATATGGCAGTGCAGATAACATGCCCGAAGAGGTACGTGCAGAGTTCCATCGTCACTCGCTGGCACTGATGAAGTGGAATGGTCTGCTCACCTTTAATTTCCGTGAGACTTGGTTCTTCCTGTTCTGTCTGTTAGACATCCCTGCCATGACTTTCCTCTATGAAATTATCGGTATGGGACTGCTTACTTGGTATATAAACCACAGGCATGAATCATTCAGTCGTCAGATTGCTGACAAGCTATAAATGGTACTCAATCTATGAAGTGGACTAAACAACGCCTGAACAACCTCTTCTTCCTCCTCGGCATCGCTGCTGTGGTGGTGATGCTCCTTACGTTTGATGTCAGTTTCATCGAACTGTGGGATCACCTTTGCCATGCAGGCTATTGGCTGATTCCCATCATCGGTATCTGGGTAATTGTCTATGGGCTGAATGCGTTGGCGTGGAAGTCTATGATTGAAGGTAACATTGGGGGCAAGGCACCACTCAGTTTCTGGCGAATCTATCGTCTCACCATTACGGGCTATGCCTTGAACTATGCTACACCTGTAGGCGGATTGGGTGGTGAACCTTATCGTATCATGGAGCTCTCAAAAGATATCGACAAGCAGCATGCCACGTCAAGTGTTATCCTCTATGCCATGATGCATTTCTTTGCCCACTTCTGGTTCTGGTTTATCAGCATCTTTATCTACCTTGGTCTGGTTCTTGTAGGCGATCTGCCTATCAGTCCTGTCATCGGTATTACCTTGGGTGTCATCGTAGTGTTCTGTTTAGTGGCATTCTACATCATCTCAAGGGGGTATAAGAATGGATTGGTGAAATATGTATTAGGTGTGATTAGCAGGATTCCTGGCATGAAGCGATGGACACTTAAGTTCTGGGCGCGTCATTCAGAGGCTATCAAGAATATCGACGAACAGATTGCAGCGCTCTATGCACAAGATACGAAGGCCTTCTACAAGAGTCTGGTACTTGAATATCTCTCCCGTGTTGTTCAGAGTTCGGAGGTGATGTTCATGCTGCTTCTCTTCGGTATCGACTGTGGCGGAGGACTCGGTGGACTAACACTCACTTTCCTGCATAGTATCCTGATTGTCTCTTTTACGACACTCTTTGCCAATCTGATTGGTTTCCTGCCTATGCAGTTGGGTGTTCAGGAAGGTGGCTTTGTGCTTTCTATCGCTGCCTTGGGTCTCTCTGCAGCCCTTGGCATCTTTGTGAGCATCATTTGTCGTGTACGTGAGATCATCTGGATTATCATCGGTATCGGCTTGATGAAAATGAAAGAATGAAATAGTAAAGAATAAAAAATATAATGTCATGAATTATCTCGACAGAAATGAATTTAATTTTGAGCCTAGCCAGAAAGTGGTAGAGGCTATTAAGAATTTCGACCCCAAGACACTGTGCTTCTATACCCGTATCTATGATCAGGGTAAGAAGAGTGTGATCTCCGTCAAGTTGAGTGAGATCTACGGTGTTCCTGAAGAGCAGGTGCTGCTGACCTACGGCGGTGAGGATATGTTGAAAAACGCTATCCACTATTTCCTGATGGTGGGCGACAACAAGAAGATTCTGATTCCAGAGTTCTCTTGGTGGTATTATAATCGTGTAGCCAGCGAGTGTGGCGGTACATTCGAAATGTATCCCCTCCACGAGCAGGACGACACTTTTGCCTACGACATTGATGAGGTGATTGAATACACCAATCGTGTACATCCCCGTATGCTGTTGCTGGCCTCACCTAACAACCCCACAGGTAATGGCTTGAACTCTGAGGAGATTGGTCGTATCATGGAGCATATCCCTAATGATACAATGGTGCTCATCGACGAGGCATATGCCAGCTTCATCACCAGCGACACAGACTATATCGCCCCGTTGGTTAACAAATACAACAACCTGATTATTTCTCGTACGCTGTCAAAGTTCTATGGCCTGCCTGGCCTGCGTGTAGGTTTCGGCTTTATCGGTAAGGGGCATGATCAGTTTGAGAGCTATATCAACAAATATCTGGGCTATAACCGTTTCTCAGAGGCAGTAGCATTGGCTGCTCTCGACTCTGACGAACATTATCGCAAGGTAGCTGACGATATGGAATGGGGACGTCAGCTTTATAAGAAAGAACTTGGTAACCTGCCTGGTTTCAAGGTCTATAAGTCAGTGGCTAACTTTATCCTTATCAAATATCCGCTTGAGATCAAGGAGGCTCTGATGGAAGCTTTGAAGATTCAGGACTACAAGATCAAGTTTATGAGCGACAAAGGCCTGGAGTCTTGTCTCCGCATCACACTGGGTCGTAAGGAACAGACACAGACGGTAGTGGATACCATCCTAAAGGTTATCAAGGCATGATAGGAGTAATATTGGCTGCAGGTATGGCAAAGCGCCTGCGCCCTCTGACAGATACAAAACCCAAATGCCTGTTGAAGGTAGGCGAGCGCACCTTGTTGGAGCGCACCGTTGATGCCATGCGCCAGGCAGGGATTCAGGAGTTTCTGGTTGTCACAGGCTATCGTGGAGAGATGATCCGCGATTTCCTGGGAGAATATTCTAGTCGTACTAGTCAGTCTAGTATGCCTAGTCAGCCTAGTTTCACCTTCCTCGATAATACTGACTACGAGCACAACAATAATATCTACTCGCTCTGGATGGCGTGCCAGAAGGTGCGTGGATGCGATTTCCTGCTGATGGATAGCGATATCCTCTGCGATCCTGCTGCCGTTGTGCGCATTGCTCAGGAGCCTGTATCAGCACTCGCCGTCAACCGCCATGAGCTGGGTGAGGAGGAGATGAAGGTTGTTGTCGATGCGGATAGTCGTATTACGGAGATCAGCAAGACCTGTAGCCCAGAAGCAGCAATGGGTGAGTCGGTAGGTATTGAGAAAATTTCTGCTGATTATAGTGAGGCGCTGGCACGCGAACTCGATCAGATGATCTTGCAGGAGGGCTTGATAGACATCTTCTATGAGCGTGCCTTTGAGCGTCTGATACCTCAAGGACATACATTCAAGGTGGTGGATACGACTCATTATTTCTCCTACGAGCTTGATACGCCTGAGGACTTCAAGAGGGCTCAGGAGCTGATGCCAAAAGAACTGTTATAAAAAAAGTTTCTCCAGATTCGGAGAAACTTTTTTCTTTCTATTTCATGATCACTTCCAGCGCTTTCTTTACCATCTCACTTTGTTCATTTACCACGGAGAAGTATTCACTCATATCCCACAGGTCTCGGGCCACAAGGGCCTTAAGCTGCATCTTCAGATAGGGCAGCGTTTTCTCGAGTTCTGCCTCATCTTTAGGTTTGATGGTTTGTTTCTCTCCTTCTGCTATGATGGCATCTATCAAACTCTGAGGCACCTCATACTGCTGTTTGAAGTCGGCAAACGAAGGCCAGCGGCTCTGCAGCTCCTTACGGTTATTGTCCACATAACGCAGGTTCTGCTGAATCACGACTCCCTTTGCTGCCAGCTCTCGATGGAACTTGGTGTAGAGTGTGGTGTCAAGAGGTACAAACTCGTCAGGCATGATACCGCCACCACCATAAACGGTACGATGCTCACGCAAGGTCTCATATTTCAGGGAGTCAGAAAAGTGAATACTGTCGGCATTTGTCAGCTCACCGCTCTTCAGGCGCTTCATCATATCCATTGCATAATCCTTGCCGCCACCCTTGGTATAAGGTTTTTGGATACAACGACCTGAAGGTGTGTAATAGTGGGCGATGGTGAGTCGGATCATCGAGCCGTCAGGCAGATCGATAGGGCGCTGCACGAGACCTTTTCCGAAGGTACGGCGACCTACCACGATACCACGGTCCTGATCCTGAATGGCACCTGTCACAATCTCTGCCGCCGAAGCGGTATAGCCATCTACAAGCACCACCACCTTACCTTGCTGGAAGGCACCATTACCATTGGCAGTATAGTTCATGCGCGGCACCTTGCGCCCTTCAGTATAGACAATCAGGTCGCCCTTCTGAAGAAACTCCTCGGAGATATCCACCGCAGCCTTCAGATAGCCTCCGCCATTCTCCTGAAGGTCGAGTATCAGATGCTGCATACCCTCGCCCTTCAGTTTGTCGAGGCTTTCTATGAACTCCCGATGCGTGGTAGCGCCAAAGCTGCCAATACGGATATAGCCGATACCTGGGCGGATCATATAGGTGGCGTCAATCGACTTGACGGGAATCTTATCGCGCACCACTGTGAACTTCAGGCGATCCTTGATACCCTGACGCACCACACCGAGATGCACCTTCGTGCCTTTCGGACCACGCAGGCGTTTCATAATCTCCTCTTTCGACATCTTCACACCTGCAATAGCAGTATCGTTCACAGACACTATTCGGTCGCCGGCAATGATACCTATGCGTTCCGAAGGACCGTTGGTCACAGGCTGGATGACGAGCAACGTATCCTCAATCATATTAAACTGTACGCCGATACCTTCGAAATTGCCGTTAAGCGGTTCATTCAGGCTCTTCACTTCCTTTGGTGTCAGGTAGCTGGAGTGGGGATCAAGCTTGTCGATCATCCCTCGGATGGCATCTTCCACCAGCTTTTTCTCATCGACGCTATCCACATAGAGGTTGGTGATGGCCACCTCTGCATACTGAAGCTTCCGCAAGGGAGGCTCATCGTTTCCCTTCAGCCTCAGTTGGGCGGAAGCGGTGAGAAGTGAAAAGTGGAAAGTGAGAAGTATAAATAGTATTCTACCTGATCTGGTCATCATAATCTTAATATCCTTAGTTTTTATCATTCGTATTCTTCCTCTTCCGGGCGGTCTTCCTCGATTACCAGGTTATCAATGATGAAGTTCTGACGCTCCATCGTGTTCTTACCCATATAATACTCCAGGAGTTTCTGTACCTGATCATTCTTGTTGAGTGTCACCTGTTCCAGACGGATGTCAGGCCCGATGAAGCCTGCGAACTCGTCAGGCGAGATCTCACCCAGACCTTTGAATCGTGTGATCTCCGGATCAGGACCCAGTTCACTGATGGCTGTCTGGCGCTCCTCGTCACTATAGCAGTAGCGGGTGATGAAGTCGCTCTTCTTATTGCCTTGTATCCTTTCACTCTTGGCATCGGCATCGGTAATTACCTGCTTGTTCCTGATCTTCGTCCTGCGGTTGCGCACACGGAAGAGTGGTGTCTGAAGGACATACACATGACCTTTCTTGATGAGCTCTGGGAAGAACTGCAGGAAGAAAGTGATGATGAGCAGACGGATATGCATACCGTCCACATCGGCATCAGTAGCCACAATCACCTTATTATATCTGAGGGTGTCGAGTCCGTCTTCAATGTCGAGGGCAGCCTGGAGCAGATTGAACTCCTCGTTCTCATAGACCACCTTCTTTGTGAGTCCGAAGCAGTTGAGGGGCTTGCCTCGCAATGAGAAGACTGCCTGTGTGTTTACATCGCGGCTCTTCGTGATGCTTCCGCTGGCAGAATCACCCTCAGTGATGAAGATGCACGATTCCTCCTTGCGGTCGTTTTTCACGTCGCTGAAGTGGATACGACAGTCGCGCAGCTTACGGTTATGGAGATTAGCCTTCTTGGCGCGCTCACGCGCCAACTTCGTCACACCAGCCATCGCCTTGCGTTCCCGCTCACTCTCCTTGATCTTTCCTTCCAGCACCTCAGCAATATCACTATGGATATGCAGGTAGTTATCTACCTCCTGCTTGATGAAGTCGCCAACATATTTGTTGATGCTCACGCCGTTGGGCGACATTGTCAGCGAACCCAACTTGATCTTCGTCTGACTCTCGAACATCGGCTCCTCCACGTTGATGGCGATAGCTGCTGCAATACCTGTACGGATATCACCATACTCATATTTGCCGAAGAAGTCGCGGATGGTGCGGGCGATATGCTCCTTGAAGGCACTCTGGTGAGTACCGCCCTGCGTGGTATGCTGTCCGTTCACAAACGAGTAGTACTCCTCACCATACTGGTTGGAGTGGGTGAAGGCAATCTCTATATCCTCGCCCTTCAGATGGATGATGGGGTAGAGCGCCTCGTTGGTCATACGATCCTTCAGCAGATCCTCCAGACCATGACGTGACAGGATGCGACGACCATTATACATGATGGCGAGTCCTGTATTCAGATAGGTATAGTTGCGGAGCATGTTCTCCACAATCTCATCGTGAAACTTGTAGTTCAGAAACAGGCTGTCATCAGGCTCGAAGAAGATGTAGGTTCCGTTCTCGTCTTTCGAGTTCTCCGTCACGTCGCTCAGCATCTCACCACGGGCAAAGACAGCCTTGCGCACCTTTCCCTCACGATAGCTGTGCACTTCGAAATGAGCACTCAGGGCATTGACAGCTTTTACACCCACACCATTCAGGCCAACAGACTTCTTAAAGGCCTTAGAGTCGTACTTACCACCTGTGTTCAGCACCGATACTGCCTCGATCAGCTTACCCTGAGGGATGCCTCGTCCGTAGTCTCGAACGCTGACACGCAGGTTCTCGTCGATGTTCACCTCGATACGGTCGCCTGCATGCATCTTAAACTCGTCGATAGAGTTGTCGATTACCTCTTTCAGCAACACGTAGATACCGTCCTCAGGCAAGGAGCCATCGCCCAGTCGTCCGATGTACATACCAGGACGTGTACGTACATGCTCCATATCACTCAAATGACGGATGTTCTCATCGTCATATCTTACTTGTTCGATCTGTGGTTCAATGTTATTGTTTTCTTCTGCCATAGTGACTATTGCTTTAAGTCGATGCAAAGATAATAAAAAAAAGGGATTATCGTTGATAATCGGCTCAAAATTGTTGCAATTTACGCATTTTTAATTTTAAAATGAGCCGATTACATGATACATGCGAAGCGAAGTCCTTATTATTTCACCCTCGGAATCAAGTTTTATTTGAGCATGATTAAAATCTAAATACGTTCCAAATATTTCGGAATGTTTTTCCAACTGATAGGGCGGATTGCTATATTTAATTCCTGCAATTGTTAGATTTAAATGTAGCAAGTTCTATATTTAATTCCCGCATAAATTGCATCTAAGGGCAATTATTGAAAATTTTGGTTGACTAACTATATTTCTTAACCCTAAGATTGTTTGACGGCTTTTTTTCAGATATAATTGCCACTAATTGCAGGATAAACCAGCCTTATTTGCCAAGCCGTCGTTCATTAAGGCTCGCAAAAAGTCCCATACTTGGGAACTATTTAGTCCCAACGTGGGAATATTTTAGTCCCATGCTGGGAATAATTGTTTCCCTTAATGGGAACTAATGTCTGACTTATAGGTTGCAATGCGCTTTGCTACGTTGGCATGCGTCACAATCGAGCCTCGGGCAAGACAATCTTTAAAATGATGATAAAAAAAGTAATTAATGAGGTATTCTGCACTTTTTTGTGTACCTTTGCACGATGCAAGAGCACATCTGCACAGAAATCTGAATAACTACCAAAATGACAATGAAAACTATACTAAGTATCTTAATGCTGATGGCGGGAGCAATGCTTCCGCAGGCTTGGGCAGGTGAGAAACTGCCACTGATCCAGAATGTAAATGCCTACGAGACGATGTCGCTCAACGGCGAGTGGAATTACATTGTTGATGTACAGGAGGAGGGCTATTACGACTATCGTATGAACCCTATGCGTTCAGGATTCTTCGTGAATGCGAAGCCTCAACGCCCTGAGGACCTGATAGAGTACGACTTCGACAAGTCGCCGAAGATGCGGATTCCTGGTGACTGGAACACGCAAGATGAGCGATTGTTCTTCTACGAGGGTACCGTCTGGTTCAAGAAGAGTTTTCAGGCTGTGCCGATGGCGGACTATCGCACGCTGCTCTACTTCGGTGCCGTCAACTACGACTGTCATGTATGGGTGAACGGCAAGAAGGCTGGTCACCATGTGGGGGGCTTCACACCTTTCAACTTCGACATCAGTGACCTGCTGATAGAGGGCGAGAACACCATCATCGTCAAAGTGGATAACAAGCGACATGCAGAGGCTGTACCCACCTTGATCTTCGACTGGTGGAACTATGGTGGCATCACCCGTGACGTGATGCTCGTGAAGGTGCCGCCTGTATATCTCGAGGACTACAATCTGCAGCTCACCAGTCTTGAGGGGCGCCAGCTCTCTTTCAGCGTCAAGCTGAACAAGGCTGAGGCTGACCATACCGTAACCCTGAATATCCCTGAACTGAAAATCAAGAAGACCATCAAGACTGCTGCCGACGGCACTGCCTCTATCAACATGAAGGCGAAGCCACAGCTCTGGTGCCCTGAGAACCCCAAGCGCTATCAGGTGGAGATCACCCTCGACAACTCAACCATAGCCGACAGTATCGGTTTCCGTAAGATTGAGACACGTGGCAAGCAGATCCTGCTCAATGGCAAGCCGATCTTCCTCAAGGGTATCAGCATCCATGAGGAGAAACCTAACGGTGGGGGACGTGCCAACAGCACAGAGGATGCCCACACCCTGCTCTCATGGGCCAAGGAACTGGGTTGTAACTTCGTGCGACTGGCTCACTATCCGCACAATGAGTATATGGTACGCGAGGCGGAGCGCATGGGGTTGATGGTGTGGTCGGAGATTCCCTGTTACTGGACTATCGCCTGGAAGAATCCGAAGACTTATGATAATGCCTGCAACCAGTTGACAGATATGATCTGTCGCGACCATAATCGTGCAAATGTCATCATCTGGAGTATCGCCAACGAGACACCTCACTCAGCAGAGCGTGACGCCTTCCTCAGCCGTCTGGCCAAGCAGGCGCGCAGCTTAGACAACACCCGTCTGATCTCAATGGCGATGGAGGTGACTGGTGCTGCTAACTATGTGAATCGTCTGAACGACAATATGAACGAGTATGTGGATGTGGTGAGCTTCAACCAGTATATCGGCTGGTATCGTGACGTGAACGATGCGCCGAAGATGACCTGGGATATTCCATACAATAAGCCCGTCATCATCAGTGAGTTTGGAGGTGGCGCGAAGTATGGCTATCATGGTGCCAAGAACCAGCGCTGGACGGAAGAGTTCCAGGAGAACCTCTATCGCGAGAATACCGCTATGCTCGACAAGATCGACGGACTGGCAGGTACCACCCCGTGGATCCTGAAGGACTTCCGTTCACCACGCCGTGTGCTGCCTGATATTCAGGACTACTACAACCGCAAAGGCGTATTTAGTGACAAGGGCGAGAAGAAACTTGCTTTCTACGTGCTCAAGCAGTGGTACGAAGGGAAATAAATACAGAGCGGCCTCAGGATTCAATCTCCTGAGGCCGACTCCTTTCATCAAATACTTACACCTGTCATTATTTCCAGGGGTTCTCGTAGCTTACGGGACCGTTCTCGAGCTTCTGACAGCTGAGCAGAATCTCCTCGAAGTGCTCCTCACCGTCTGCCCAGTACTCCTTGTAGTGCGTGCAATAGCAAGCGGTACCCTTCAGGGTCTTCATGGCTGAGCCATCCTTGGTGTTCTCAAACGATACCTCCAGGTCATGGGGAGCAGCCGGATCAAGCATCCAAGCCAGCAACTCGGGGTTACCATCGTTCATTGCCTTTACGCGAATTGTGATCTGTCCGCCACGGACGATACCTGCTACCTGACCTTCCTGGTCTGTTGCCTGGTTAAACTTGTAGTTTACCAACAATACCTCACGGGGTGCGAAATCCTTAACTTTCAGCACAACTGGTGTTACATTCTCTGCCATATCTTGTTTCCTTTCTATTCTTTAAATTGTT
>JAEEGH010010315.1_pt1 | contig 21491 bp, 14 predicted proteins | sample 9134181 | NCBI WGS metagenome assembly JAEEGH01 (sample SAMN16246544, study PRJNA631951) | gut metagenome | biome: gut microbiome; feature: rumen; material: DP-attached | host: Bos | place: Iran: Karaj | collected 2018-10
TTAGGGTTTTGTGGTACACTGTCCATATATCATTTTCAGTTCCGAAATTTTGATTTTGAGGGGTTTTGATTATGGGTTCAAATCTGTTTTATATTGTGGCGACAATCGCCTTTTACCTGATCTTTGTGTTGCTTATCGGTTTCTATTACGCGAAGAAGAACGAATCGGCTTCCGATTTCTATCTGGGCGGCCGGCAGTTAGGGCCGCTGGTAACGGCCATGAGCGCGGAAGCTTCGGACATGTCCAGCTGGCTGCTGATGGGCCTGCCGGGGGTAGCCTATCTGTGCGGCTCGGCGGATGTGGCCTGGACCAGTATCGGCCTGGCGGTAGGCACGTATCTGAACTGGCTGTTTGTGGCTAAACGGTTGCGCATCTATACGCGCATTACGGACTCCTTTACACTGCCCCAGTTCTTTTCCGCACGGTTCCATGATGACCGTCATATCCTGACCGCTTTTGCTGCGGCAATTATCGTTATTTTCTTTATCCCGTACACCGCCTCCGGCTTCGCGGCCTGCGGCAAGCTGTTCGGTACCCTGTTCGGCGCGGATTACATGACGGCCATGATTATTTCGGCTGTGGTCATTGTATCCTATACGGCGGCCGGCGGTTTCCTGGCAGCATCTACCACGGACTTTGTCCAGAGTATTATTATGACCTTCGCCCTGCTGTTTGTGCTTGTTTATTCCACCACGATGGTGGGCGGCACAGACGCGGTGCTGGATAACGCCAGAGCGTTGCCGGGATATCTGTCCCTTACGGAAACCTATTCGGTGAAAACCAACAGCGCGGCACCTTATACATTACTGACCATCGTTTCTACCATGGCATGGGGCCTCGGCTATTTTGGCATGCCTCATATTCTGCTCCGTTTTATGGCTATTGAAGACGAGAATAAACTGGCCGTGTCCCGCCGGGTCGCTTCTGTCTGGGTCGTCATCGCAATGTTCATAGCCATCGCCATCGGTATCGTGGGCAAGACCATGACCGGCGCAGGCCTGGTAAAGAACCTGACGGACGCTAATACGGAAACCATCATTATCCAGATTGCCAATACCATTGCGGAACACGGAGCGCTGATGGCTATCGGGGCCGGCCTGGTTCTGGCAGGCATTCTGGCCAGTACCATGTCTACGGCGGATTCCCAGTTGCTGGCGGCAGCTTCCAGCGTAAGCCAGGATATTATGCAGGGAACCATGCGGGCCAATTCGGATAAAAAGGCCCTGAGCAAGAGACAGAGCATGTTTGCGGCCCGGATTACGGTTATCGTTATCGCGATCCTGGCGGTTATTATCGCCCGGGATCCCGGCAGTTATGTGTTTAAAATCGTGGCGTTTTCCTGGGCTGGTTTCGGCGCGTCTTTCGGACCGCTGGTACTGGCTGCCCTGTTCTGGAAGCGGACCACGTTTGAAGGGGCGTTGTCCGGTATGGTGGCCGGCGGCGTCATGATTTTCGTCTGGAAGTTTCTGATTGCGCCTATGGGCGGCATCTGGGGGATTTACGAACTGCTGCCCGCGTTTTTGGTGAGCCTTGTTGTTCTGGTCGGAGTCAGTCTGATAACGACCCCGGACGAAGAAGTCATGAAAGAATTTGAAGAAATGGAACGTTCCCTGTAATGGTGTAATTGTCAGTGCTGTATTGAAGAATTGAAACTGTCATCGGGACATGCCGTTTGCGCATGACCCGTGACAGTTTTTACTATAACCGGTTCCGGAGGCTGCATGCAAAAAGCAAAGATCACGGTGTCTGGCGTTTCCCGTAACAGCGATGGAGTATCCCGGCTGGAAACGGTAAACACCGGGACCTTTACAGAAAAAAACGGATACTGTTATGCCCGGTATGAAGAGACAGAAGCTTCCGGCATGTCCGGCACGACAACGACGGTGAAATGGAACAGCTCGCAGGTCTCCCTGATCCGTCACGGCACTTACGAAATGCACCAGGAATTTGCGGAAGGCGGTGCCTGTGCCGGCGATTACCGGACGCCTTACCTGATGATCCCGCTGGAAACCAAGACGAAGAAAGTACGCATCAAAAAGCTGCCCTACGGCTGGAAGATCCAGCTGGAATATGACCTCGCCTACGCCGCGGCGGACATGAACCGGATCACGACGACAATTGTTGTTGATTTACGATAGAAATTGGAGGATACGAAGCGTGGATATTAAATCCGTATTGAGTGACGCAATTATAAAAACTGCGAAAAATGCCATTGCCGCGGGCGTGGTAAAGGACGGTACCCTGCCGGAAGTGCAGCTGACGGTTCCGCCGAAAAAGGAGTTTGGGGATTTTGCCAGCAATTTTGCCATGCAGTCTGCCAGAGCTTTACGTTGTAATCCCCGGGTGCTGGCCCGGTACATTGTGGAAAACATGGACTGCCCGTATGTGAAGAAGGCGGAAATTGCGGGGCCCGGGTTTATCAATTTTTATCTGAATCCGGACTGGGTGTACGACATGCTGGCACGGATCGTGGACGCAGGGGAGAATTACGGCAATCTGCCCAAAGCGTCTGACGAAAAGATCCAGCTGGAATATGTCAGCGCCAATCCCACCGGCCCGCTGCATGTGGGACACGGACGGGGCGCGGCGGTAGGCAGCGCTCTGGGCAATCTGCTGAAGGCGGCCGGGTATGACGTGGAACAGGAGTATTATATCAACGACGCCGGCAACCAGATGAACAACCTGGCCCGCTCTGTCAACGCCCGGTATCTGGAACTGCTGGGAAAAGAAGTCGGATTCCCCGAGGACGGATACCACGGTCACGACATTATCGATACGGCACAGCGTATCATCAACAAGTATGGAGACCGCTTCCTCCAGATGGAGGAAGCAGAGCGGCTGGAAAAGTTCAAGACCATCGCCTACCAGGAAAAGCTGGCGGCGCTGAAGGAAGACCTGGAACGTTTCAATGTCCGCTTTGATGTATGGTTCAGCGAAAAGACCCTGCACGAAGCAAATAAAATCAAAGAAGCATGTGACAGACTGCTGGAGAAGGGTTACATGTATGAGCAGGACGGGGCCCTGTGGCTGAAGTCTACCGCATTCGGCGATGACAAGGACCGGGTGGTGATCCGTGATAACGGTGTGCCCACTTACTTTGCGGCGGATATCGCTTACCATGCCAATAAATTTGGCCGGGGGTTTGACAGGGTCATCAATCTGTGGGGGGCCGACCATCACGGGTACATTGCCCGGATGAAGGCGGCCATGCAGTGCATGGGCTATCAGCCGGAACAGCTGGAGATATTGATTTTGCAGATGGTCCGTCTGCTGCGGGACGGGCAGGAAGTGAAGATGTCCAAACGGACCGGCCAGAGCGTGACCCTGAACGAACTGATTGATGAAGTAGGAACGGACGCGGCCCGTTTCTTCTTTGTGATGCGTTCCATCGACAGCCAGCTGGACTTTGACCTGGACCTGGCCAAGAAAAAATCCAACGACAACCCCGTGTTCTATGTGCAGTACGCCCATGCCCGGATCTGCAGCATTATGCGGCAGGTAGAGGAAGCGGGCATCATGGTGCAGGGTAAAGGCGATTATAAACTGCTGACGGAACCGGTGGAAGTGGACCTGATCAAAAAGCTGGGCGAATATCCGGAGATGCTGGCAACGGCGGCGAAGGAACGGGCGGTGCAGCAGGTGGCCCACTATGTATACGACCTGGCGGGACTGTTCCATTCCGCATACAACCAGTGCCGCATCCTCGGCGTCAATGAAGAGCTGCAGCAGGCGCGGCTGGCCATGGTCATGGCAGTAGGTCATGTGGTGCGGCATGCACTGTCCATTTTGGGCGTATCCGCTCCGGAAAAAATGTAACATACTGCAGGAAATACGTGCACATTTTACAGATTTTGCAAGCCTGTAAATTTTGACTTGAGTTTCCCCCGTTTTATTTTTATAATAAAGGGTAAGTATAGTTTAAGAAAATTAAATATATAAATAGTGTTTTTCATCGCAGGCGGAAGTTTGGGCGGCTGACCGGGCGGTCCGCGGAAAAGCGGGGCATCATTCCGCAGGCGAAAGAACAGACTACTGATTAGAAGGGACGGGTACAGTTCAATGGCAACAAAGTACATTTTTGTAACAGGCGGCGTGGTTTCTTCTCTTGGAAAAGGAATTACGGCAGCTTCTCTGGGACGCTTGCTGAAGAGCCGGGGCTATAAGGTTACGGTACAGAAATTCGATCCTTATATCAATATCGATCCGGGAACCATGAGTCCGTATCAGCACGGTGAAGTGTTCGTGACGGATGATGGCGCGGAAACGGACCTGGACCTGGGCCATTATGAACGTTTTATTGATATCAACCTGTCCAAAAGTTCCAATGTGACTACCGGTAAAATTTATCAGTCTGTCATTACCAAAGAACGCCGGGGTGATTACCTGGGCGGCACGGTGCAGGTCATCCCCCATATTACCAACGAGATTAAATCCCGGGTGTTCCGGGTCGGCAACAATGACAACGCGGATTTTGTTATCACCGAAATCGGGGGCACGGTAGGCGATATTGAAAGCCTGCCTTTCCTGGAAGCCATCCGTCAGGTAAAAAAAGATGTGGGCAAAAACGACGTGTTGTATATCCATGTGACACTGGTTCCCTATATCGGCGCGGCGGGTGAACTGAAAACAAAGCCTACCCAGCACAGCGTCAAGGAACTGCGCAGCATCGGTATTACGCCGGATATTCTGGTGTGCCGCAGCGAGCATCCCATGTCTGAGGACATGATCGCCAAACTGGCCATGTTCTGCGATGTGGACAAAGAAGCGGTCATCCAGAACCTGACGGCAAAAAGCATTTACCAGGTGCCACAGCTGCTGGAAGAACAGCACATGGATGACATCGTGCTGCAGAAACTGGAAATGCCGTTAAAACCGAAAGACATGTCCGGCTGGCATGATATGGTTGCACGTATCCTGAAGCATTACGACCGGAAAGTGACCATTGCCGTGGCCGGCAAATATGTGGAACTGCAGGATGCCTATATCAGTATTACGGAATCGCTGAAACATGCGGCACTGCATAATGAAGCGGAACTGGATATCCGCTGGGTGAATGCGGAGAAAATCGAAGCCCCCGGTACAGATCTGGACAAAGTCTTCGAAGGGGTGGACGGTATTCTGGTACCCGGCGGTTTCGGAGACCGGGGCATCGAGGGAAAAATCTCTGCCGTGCGGTATGCCCGGGAGCATAAGATTCCTTTCTTTGGCATCTGCCTCGGTATGCAGTGCGCCGTCATTGAGTTTGCGCGCAATATCTGCGGATTGAAGGACGCCAACAGCAGCGAGTTTAAGGCGGATGTTCCGGCAGTCATCGACCTGATGCCGGATCAGGTGGATATAGAGGATAAGGGCGGCACTATGCGGCTGGGCCTGTATCCCTGCAAAGTTTATCCCGATACCCTGACGGATAAGGCTTATGGCCAGCCTCTTGTATATGAACGTCACCGCCACCGTTACGAATTCAATAATGAATACCGGGACGTGCTGACGAAGAACGGGCTGGTGCTGGGCGGTATTTCCCCGGATAACCGTCTGGTGGAAATCGTGGAACTGCCCCAAAGCGAACATCCCTGGTTCCTGGGCTGCCAGTTCCATCCGGAATTCAAGTCCCGTCCAACAAAAGCCCATCCGCTGTTCCGTGATTTCATCGCGGCGGCGCTGCAGTATAAGAAATAAACAAGTTTTACCCTCACTCTGAAATCTTTTCGGGGTGAGGGTGTTTTTTGTAGAACCTTAAGCTGGGACGTATCTGTGTTTTGAACTAATGATTGTAATATGATAAAATAATGACAACGTTCTTATCGGAAATGGTAAGGCGGAGTAAGACGCCAAAATTATGCGGCAGGGTAATGACAGGAGAGGACCCCATGCGAATAAGAATCGTTTTACGCCATGCTGTTTATATGCTGACAGCATTTGCCCTTATGGCTTGCGGAAACGCAGTGCGGGCGATGGAAAAAGATAATGCGGTACGGGAAATTCCTTTTTCTTCTATTGATGGGGTACGGATCGGTAACGCCCAGGATGACGCGGCCAAAACCGGCGTGACCGTACTTTGTTTTCCGGCAGGAGCAAAGGCCGGGGTGGATATAAGCGGCGGCGGGCCGGCTTCCCGTGAGACCCCCGTGTTAGATCCCACGAAAGAAAATATCGGAATCCATGCCATCGTTCTTTCCGGCGGCAGCGCTTACGGGCTGGCTGCCGCTGACGGCGTGATGCAGTGTCTGGAAGAACATGAAATCGGTTTTGATACCGGCTTCGCGCGGGTACCGCTGGTGGTGCAGAGCTGTATTTTCGATCTTTCCTACGGCAGCGCCAAAGTGCGTCCGGATAAAAAAATGGGATACGAAGCCTGTCTGGACGCCCTGAACAAAGGCAGGGCGGTCAGCGGCTCCGCAGGCGCCGGTACCGGGGCAACAGTAGGCAAACTGTGCGGCATGGGGCAGTCCATGAAATCGGGCATCGGCTACCACGCAGTGCAAATCGGCAATCTGAAGATGGGCGCTGTGGTGGTGGTGAATGCGCTGGGAGATGTGTATTCTGTCGAAACCGGGAAAAAGATAGCCGGACTCATGAACCGGGAGCGCACCTCGTTCCTGGACAGCGTTGCCGAGCTGTACCGCGTTTCACAGCCATCAGACTTATTTAACCGGACTAACACTACAATCGGAGCCATTGTTACTAACGGGAACTTTGATAAAGCGGAACTGACGATGATTGCCGGCCAGACAGGAAACGCGTATGCCCGCGCGGTTAAACCTGTGGGAACCATGGCTGACGGGGACACTGTATTTGCCGTATCCTGCGGCAAGCCGGTGCAGGCAGATGTTAATATGGCGGGAACGCTGGCAGCGGAAGTCATGGCCAAAGCGATTGAAAAAGCAATCACTGCATCCCGGATGGAAGACAAGGAATACCTTTCCCATTGCCTGGGCCTGCCCGTAAAGGATAAATAATGGCGTTACATTTTTTTGAAACTAGTGAGGGGATATCGTGAAAAAGCAGCAAGTCATACGAATCAAAGAAGAGGCCGGCCGCTGCCTGCTCTGTCATGAGCCGGCATGCAGCGGGGCCTGTCCCCATGGCATTGATATCGGCCGTATTGTACGGGCGCTGAATTTTGAAAACCGGGTGGGAGCCCGGCGGCGCCTGCCGTCCGTTCATTATTGTGAGAACTGCGACGCACCCTGTGTACAGGCCTGCCGTCGCGGTAAAATGGATGTACCGGTGCGGGTTAAAGACCTGTTCTGTGATTTGTACGCCCTGCATGTGGACATACCTGAAAACAGAATTGATTTAGCTATCGACTTTTGCGGCGTCCACTGTGAGAATCCGTTCTTTTTGTCATCTTCCGTAGTGGGAAGCAATTATGATATGGTGGCCAAAGCGCTGACCATGGGATGGGGAGGCGTCTGCTTTAAAACGATTTCCTTACTGGACATCCGGGAAGCATCCCCGCGCTTTGCTGCACTGGCCAAAGAAGGCCGCTCTTTTGTGGGATTTAAGAATATCGAACAGCTTTCCGATCATACATATGAGGAGAATCTTGAGTTTTTGAGGAGGCTTAAACGGGATTTTCCCGGTAAGGTCCTCATTGCGTCCATCATGGGGCGCAACGAAGAGGAGTGGACCCGTCTGGCTGCCGATATGGAAACAGCAGGCGCAGACATGATAGAGTGTAACTTCTCCTGTCCCCAGATGGTGGAGGAAGGCCTGGGCGCGGAAATCGGCGAGAGTCCGGAGCTGGTGGCCCGTTATACAGTAGCGGTGCGAAAAGGCACCAGGCTGCCCGTGCTGGCAAAGATGACGCCAAACATCAACCATATGGAAATCCCTGCAAAGGCGGCTGTGGCAGCAGGCGCGGACGGTGTTGCGGCAATCAACACAATCCGCAGTATCATGAATATTGATTTGGACAGCTTTTTGTCAGAACCCGGGGTAAACGGGCAAAGTATTGAGGGCGGATATTCCGGTAAAGCGGTAAAGCCCATTGCCCTCCGTTTTATCAATGAGATGCGAAAAGAATCTGCTTTGGCGGAAGTTCCCATCAGTGGCATGGGCGGTATTGAAAACTGGCGGGATGCAACGGAGTTCCTGCTTATGGGCTGTGGGAATCTCCAGATTACGACGGCTGTGATGCAGTACGGTTACCGCATCATTGACGATCTGAAGGAAGGCCTCAGCGATTACCTGGCGCTTCGCGGTTTTACGCATGTGCGGGATATTGTGGGCAGGGCGCTGACCTATATTGTATCGGCAGAGGATTTAGACCGGAACAGTGTACAGTATCCGCGCTTTGTGCGTAACGATTGCATTGGCTGCGGGCGTTGCTATATTTCCTGCTTTGACGGAGGCCATCAGGCTATACGATTGGACACAGAAGGTAAACCTGTGCTGGATGTGCACAAATGTGTGGGATGCCATCTGTGTATTCTGGTGTGTCCCATACAGGCCATAGAACCGGGGAAGCGGGTTCAGAAAAAAAATAAAGAGGGGAAACCATGTTATTAAACGATATTATCCAAAAACATCCGGCGGAAAAGACCGCATTCATCTTTAAAGATCAGTACACCACTTATGGTGAGTTTAGAAAAAAGGTGGAAGACTGGGCTGTTTTTTTACAGTCTCAGGGCGTGAAACAGGGGGATCGGGTCGGTCTGTTCAGCAAAAACTCCACAGATTTTGTGGCGGCGTATTTTGCTGTTGTCCGGGCAGGCGGTATAGTGGTTCCTTTTAACTTCCAGCTTATTGCGCCGGAAATTGCCTATATCGTAAAAGATACGGGAATGAAGGTCCTTCTGGCCAGAAAGAAACTGGATGTACAGAAGGCGTTACTGGATCTGGGCTGGGAGCAGGAATTTAAGCAGTTTACTTTTGAAGAAATGGCGGCGCCGGAGGGCGCGGAACTGACAGAATACCCGATGGATGAAATGAGTCCGGCGGCCATCATTTATACATCCGGAACCACAGGCCGTCCCAAGGGCGCCATGCTGAGCCAGGGAAACTTAGTACATAACACACAGGATTTCATGGCGATCACCAGGATGCGAAAGGATGATACAGCGCTTTGCGTGCTGCCCATGTATCACTGCTTCGGCTGGATCTGCACGGTGTGCGCCAACCTATATATAGGGGCAACCCAGGTAGTACAGGAGACCTATCAGTTTGGCGATGCTATGAACCTGATTAAAAAATATAACGTGAATACCATGTGCGGTGTGCCTACCATGTTCCAACTGTTTGTTAAAGGGGCAACTTCGGAGGAACTGGCTCATTTCCGGTTTTTTATCAGCGGGGGAGCCCCCCTGTCCCTTGTGTTATACGACGCTTTTGCAAAGAAATTCGGAAAACATGTGCAGGAAGGTTACGGTCTTTCGGAAGCGACGCCCGTTACCACTTTTAACCGCGTGGATAAAACCAAACAGGGATCAATCGGTCTGCCCATTCCTAATGTGGAGGTGAAGCTGGTTGACGAGAATTTCAACGAAGTTCCGGTTGGCGCAGTTGGCGAGCTGTGCGTGAAAGGACCTAACGTGATGCTGGGCTATTGGAACCGGCCGAAGGAAACTGCCTGGACGCTGCGGGACGGGTGGCTTCATACGGAAGATCTGGCCTACCGGGATGAAGAGGGCTGGATTTTTATCGTGGACCGTCTGAAGGATATGATCATCAGCAGCGGTGAAAACGTGTACCCCCGTGAGGTGGAAGAGGTTCTGGTGGCCCATCCGGACATTAAAGAGGCTGCTGTCGTTGGCATTCCGGACAAGCTGAGGGGCCAGGCAATCTGCGCATACATCGTTACGGAAGACGGTGGCGCAAGAGACAAGCGTATGATTCGCAAATACCTGCTTTCCAAAATAGCGGCATACAAAGTACCCAGGGAATTTATCTTCTGTGATCAATTGCCCCGTAACAACACGGGAAAAATACTGAAAAAAGTATTGCGGGATCAGTCGGTGGAAACGCTGGTTCAGCGAAAATAATAGGACTTACAGGTGGTTGAATGCGCAGCATCGAAAGCATGGGTCTTTGTATTCTTCCCAAAACTGTTTTGATTCAACATTGTTTTTAGGAACTGTTTGTGATACCATAATATAGAGGTCACGGCCTTGCCATGACCTCTTTTGTAGTTAATTCTGGAAACCGATTTTCATGAAAAAACGCTTATTGGAACGCCTGGCAGCGGTAAAGGAACTGAAGGCCGCGGCGATGTTGTATAAAAAAAGAAAAGGATGTGTACTTTCAGGGCTGGACGGAACTGTCAAAGCCTTGTATTTGTGCGCCCTGATGCGGGTTTTGCAGGCTAAAACACTGGTGCTTCTGGTGTCCGGACGGGATGCAGTCCGGGAATACCGGCAGACGCTTGCATACCTCTGTCCGGAACTGCCGATGCAGGAGTTTTATCCCACGAACCTGCCCCGGGTACAGGCGGACAGCCGGAATCTGGAGATTCAGGCGGGAAGGTCTGCGGCCCTGCGCCTGATTGCCGGCGAAGAACCGGGAGTTGTGTTTGTTACGGCAGAAGCGTTGCTGCAGAAATTGCCCCGGGCTTCCGGGGTATCCGAAAACAGTCTGGAAGTTTCCGTGGGCACTGCGTTTGAACAGGGGCGGTTTATTGAAATGTTAGCCGCCATGGGCTATGAACGGACCGAAGAAGTGGATACCATCGGGCAGTTCTCGGTGCGGGGCGGCATTATCGATGTGTTTCCCCTGAACAGTCAGAATCCGGCCCGTATTGAGTGGTTTGATGCGGATATTGACGGTATCCGGTTTTACGATATCACTACCAAACGCTCTCTGACGAATGTGGAAACACTGCGGATCGTACCCCTGCAGATGCAGGCAGCGGAAGAAGTTTTTGATGCGTATCTGAGGGACTACAGAGCGGCGGATACGCTGTTTGTAATGGACGAACCGGCGCAGATGAAGGAGACTCTGGAGCATCTGTACAAAGAAGGACAGTCCTATAAAGAAGAACTCTGGACCCCGGAAGAAATCCGGGCTATGGAAGAAAAGGAGCCGGTTGTGACGGTTTCCGCATTGGATACCAGTTGTTTTGCCGGTGTTACGCACATGCAGGTTCCGGTGCGCAGGGTCACTTCCTATAACCGCAGCATCGACCGGCTGATCGAAGACTTGCAAAGTCTGCTGGCAGAAGGCATCCAGCCCTATATTATGATGAGCACCGTGCTGAAAGCACGGGGTATTGCGGAGAGCCTGTTGCAGCGGGGAATTCCTTCAGTCTGTCTGGCTGACGGGGTGGAAGACACCGAAAAAGTGAATGTGGGTTTTGGGGAACTGTTCAACGGCTTCAGGTTCTGGAATGAAAACTGGCTTCTGTTGACAGAAAATGATATTTACGGATTGCAGCGGCGCCGCCGTTTCAAATCAAAGCATAAAGGAGCGAAACTGCAATACTTTACCGATATTAAAGGCGGCGATTATGTGGTGCATGATGTGCACGGCATCGGCCGCTATATCGGCGTGGAAACCATGCTGGTAGACAGTATGCACCGGGATTATCTGCTGTTACAGTATGCGGGCAGTGACCGGCTGTATGTGCCGGTGGACCAGGTCGGCCTCCTGCACAAATATGTTGGCAGCGAGGGCATTACGCCCAGGCTTTCTAAAATGGGCGGCGCCGACTGGAAGCGCATGAAGACCAAAGCTTCCACGGCTATAACACAGCTGGCGGAGGAACTGATCCGTCTTTATGCCCTGCGTAAAATTACCAACGGCTATGCCTATGGGCCGGACACGGATCTCCAGCGTGAGTTTGAAGAACGTTTCCCCTTTGAGGAAACGCCGGACCAGCTGAAAGCCATTGCCGAAATCAAGGCGGACATGGAAAAACCCATACCCATGGACCGTCTGCTGTGCGGCGATGTGGGTTATGGTAAAACGGAAGTGGCCCTGCGGGCAGCCTTTAAGGCAGTAATGGACGGAAAACAGACGGCCTTGCTTGTTCCCACAACGGTACTGGCACAGCAGCACCTGCTCACCTGCAGGGAAAGGCTGGAACCCTTTGGGGTGCGGATTGCCATGGTCAGCCGCTTTGTGTCCAACAAGGAAATCAGGCAGACGCTGAAAAAACTGGAACAAGGGGATATTGACATTGTCATAGGTACCCACCGGCTGTTGCAGGCTGACGTGATGTTCCATGACCTGGGACTTCTGATTATTGATGAAGAACAGCGTTTCGGCGTGGCCCAAAAGGAAAAAATCAAACAGTGGAAACAGGGAATCGACGTGCTGGCGTTATCTGCCACTCCCATTCCCCGTACGTTGCATATGGCTCTGGTCAGCAGCCGGGATATGAGTCTCATCGAGTCGCCGCCGGAGGACCGTCTGCCGGTAGAAACCTATGTGGCGGAATATGACGAGGGCATGATTAAAGAAGCGCTGGAGCGGGAGCTGCGCCGGGGCGGCCGCATCTATTATATCCACAACCGTGTCAGCGGACTGCCGTTGATTGCGGAACGGCTGCAACGGCTGGTACCGGGCATTAACGTACGCATCGGTCATGGGCAGATGAGCGAAGACCGGCTGGAAGACGCTATGATGTCTTTCTATGAAGGCAGCTGCGATGTGCTGTTGTGTACTACGATTGTAGAAAACGGGCTGGATGTCCCCCTGGCTAATACCATCATCGTGGACGGGGCAGAGAATTTCGGCCTCTCCCAGCTTTACCAGATGCGGGGACGGGTAGGACGTTCCTCCCGTCTTGCCTATGCTTACTTTACGTACAGGAAGAATAAATCCCTGAGTGAGGTGGCGGCCAAACGGCTGCAGGCAATCCGTGATTTTACGGAGCTGGGGGCCGGATTTAAGATTGCTATGAGGGATCTGGAAATCCGGGGCGCCGGCAACCTGCTGGGGCCCCAGCAGCACGGTTATATTGCGGGTATCGGCTTTGCCGCTTACTGTGAGCTGCTGGAGCAGACCATCAAACGGCTGCAGAGCGGTTCCCCGGGTGTGGAACGGGAGCCGGATCCGATTTTAGAGATTCCGCTGAACGCGTATATTCCGGATGCCTATATTGACAATCCGCGGTACAAGCTGGAATTGTACCGCCGTTTTGTGGATCTGGCCTGGGGAGAAGAAGAGGACCTGATGGATGAGATCATCGATCGATTCGGAACCCCGCCGGCGGAAGTGGAAATGCTGTGGCGTCTGGCCAAAGTCCGTGCGGTATGCCGAAAACTGAAAATCCGCCGCATCAACGTACGGGCGGGGATGATCCGCATCACCTTTGCGGAGCGCTCAGACGTAAACGGGGATGCGCTGGTGAAAATGGCGGAAAAGAACAACCGTTACATGAAGCTGGAACCCGGCAGGGAAATGGCGCTTCTGTTCCGGACATCTTTGCTGGAGATCGAACCGCTGGAGTGGCTTGAAAAGAATTTGGTGAAACTGATAAAATAGGACTGTGATGGGAGCTGTAAAAAATGGGTAAGGATAAATTTCTGAAAGGGGCCCTGATCTTAACCGTAGCAGGATTGCTGGTTAAAGTCATCGGCTCGGTGAACCGGATCCTGCTCTCCCGGTTACTGGGAGGCGAGGGCATCGGTTTATACCAGATGGCTTACCCCATTTACCTGCTGATGCTTTCGGTTTGTTCAGCCGGCGTGCCGGTGGCTGTCTCCATCATTGTGGCGGAAAAGGTGGCAAAAAATGATTACGCTCAGGCTCATCGGATTTTTAAAGTTACGCTGGGACTGATGGCTGCGTTCGGCCTGTTTTTTGCATTGCTGCTTTACGGTACAGCCGGCTTGCTCGTGAACAGCGGGTGGATTCGGGACAGCCGGGCTTATTATGCGCTGGTGGTATTGACACCGGCCGTGTTCTTTTCCAGTATCCTGGCCAGCTTCCGGGGTTATTTCCAGGGATACCAGATGATGACCCCACCGGCGGTTTCGCAGATTCTGGAGCAATTGGTAAGGGTAACGGTCATGATTGGCCTGGCTTATTTCCTGCTTCCCCGGGGACTGGAATATGCCGCGGCCGGCGCAGCCTTCGGGGCGGTACCCGGTGGTCTGACCGGGCTGCTGGTGCTCACCTGGTTTTTCCGTAAAGCGCGTAAGGAATGGAAACATAAAATTGAAAAGCAGACAGCAACGGTTGCGGAGAGCGTGGGCTCTATCGCCAAACGTCTGGTACTGCTGGCCATTCCCGTTTCCTGTGCCAACCTGCTGATACCGGTTACCAGCAGCATCGATATGCTTCTGGTACCGAACGGGCTGGGGCGGGCCGGCTTTGGGGTGGAAGCGGCTACCACGCTGTTCGGTTATCTCACCGGTATGGCCCAGCCTTTACTGATGATGGCAATCATTCCAACCATGTCGCTGGCGGCCAGCCTGGTACCGGCGGTTTCGGAAGCCTGCACCCTGCAGCGTCCGGATGAAATATTACGCAAGACAACTTCTGCTTTTAAGATCTGCATGCTTGTAGTCGTTCCGGCTTCTGTGGGGATGTGGGCGCTGGCAGGACCCATATCCGGCACGCTGTACGGCACAATGAAAGCTGCGCCGGTCATTGCCCATCTGGCGCCGTCCATTACGTTTCTGGGAATATTCCAGGTTACTACAGGTGCCTTGCAGGGAATCGGCAAAACGATGATACCCATGTGGAACATGTTATTTGGCGCCGTGGTAAAAGCCGTTGCTGTCTGGCAGCTGACGTCGGTGGCGGCTTTCCATATTCTGGGCGCAGCCTGGGCCTCGAATCTGAATTTCGCCCTGGTAGCAGCGATCAACGTCTTTTTCCTGTACCGGAACGGGATACGGTTTCCTGTCAGGGGCAGTCTGAAGATTCTGCTGGCTTCCCTCTGCATGGGGCTGGCGGGAAAAATGGCTGCACTGTTCTTCATGGACAAAGGGAGTATCGTTGTTGCTTTGCTTGCCGGCATGTCCGCATCAGTTTTAGTTTATGGAACGGTGGTTGTGCTGTCAGGCTGCCTGACCCGGGAAGAAGCAGTGGAGCTGCCGGTAATAGGCAAAATAATTCGGAAATTTTGAAAGTGAAAATCAACAGTGCGGAGGGTACGCGTATGGAAACGGTAAATAAGGCCGGTTGTGAAAACAGAAGAACAAAAGGTTCGCTGACAATCGTGGGCCTGGGTCCGGGAGCTGCAGGACATCTGTCTTTGGAAACGCTTAAGCTTTTGGAAGAACGATTTGTGATTTTGCGGACAGAAATACATCCCACCGTGGCAGAACTCAAACGCAGGGGTATCTCTTTCGTTTCCTGTGATGCCTGGTATGAAAAGGAAGGAACCTTTGAAGACGTATATGATAAAATCACATCGTTTGTCATAGAGCAGGCTAAAGAAAAAGATGTCGTCTATGGGGTTCCCGGCAGCCCTTTGGTTGCGGAACGTACAGTGGTGCTGCTTCGGGAAAAGGCAAAAAAGTCCAATATCCCTCTGATTATTAAGCCTGCCATGAGTTTTTTGGATCTGGCCTATGTTGATTTGGGAATTGACCCTATTGAAGGGCTGCGGATTATTGATGCGCAGGATTTTTCGGCTCTGGCGGATGCGGGACGGTACCCTTTGATGGTAACCCAGGTTTATAACCAGATGGTGGCTTCAGATATGAAGCTGGCCCTGATGGATATTCTGCCGGACGAGACAGAGGTGTATTTTCTCCGCAATCTGGGGCTGGAAGATGAAGAGTGTCGTAAGATACCTCTTTTTGAAATGGACAGGCAGCCTGTCATAGACCATTTGACCAGCGTGTTTGTTCCCCGCCAGCCTGAGGAGGCGCTGCAATCGATGCTGCAAAATGTGAAAGATGACAGTGATACAGACGGGTATTGGGAACGTTTCCCGTTGCTGCGGCACAAAACACAGTTTGATGTGCGCCCTCTTGCGGACGTGATGCAGGTGCTGCGTGAACCTGGCGGATGCCCCTGGGACCGGGAGCAGGATTTTGACACGATCCGGGCGAATCTGATAGAAGAGTGCTATGAATTCCTGGAGGCGGTGGACGATAAAGATACCCATGGTATGGCGGAAGAACTGGGAGACATCCTGATGCAGGTAGTATTCCATGCCCGTATGGCAGAGGAAAAAGGAATGTTTACCCTGCAGGATGTCATTGACGGTGTTACGGATAAACTGATTGAACGGCATCCCCATGTATTCGGGACGGTTAAGGTAGCTGACAGCGACGAAGTGCTTACCAACTGGGAAGCAATCAAACTTCAGGAAAAACCGGAACGGGAGCGGGTGCTGGACGGTATTTATAAGGGGCTTCCTTCTTTGTTGCGCGCCCATAAGATACAGAAACGGGTTGCCAAGGTAGGATTTGACTGGACGGAAACCGAAGACGTAAAGAAAAAGGTGCTGGAAGAGTGGAAGGAGTTTAACGAAGCTGCAGCTAAGCAGGACCGGGAAGCGATGGAGTGGGAACTGGGCGACCTGTACTTTTCCCTGGTAAATTTTGCCCGCCACTTGGGTTTGGAAAGCGAAACGGCCTTGAACCGTTGTAACAATCGTTTCGCCGCACGCTTTGAACACGTGGAGGACCGCGTGAAAGAATCAGGGAAGGCATGGAGCGATTATTCCCTGGAGGAACTGGACCGGTTCTGGGATGAAGCAAAAGAAAACGAAGTACCGGCTGATTAAGGTTACAATACATATAGAAGGCAGACATTGCCTGTCTTCAGGTTTTTTGTTATACTAAACTATAATGGTTTTTTCTGTGAAGGGAGTGAACGTCATGGCAACTCGCGACAACGAAAAGAAAAGCCGCATAGCCAGGGATTTCCGCCGGGTCCTGATCGTTCTCGTCATCATATTCGTAGCAATCTTAGGCCGGCAGGAATATAAGATTTATCAGATACAGAAAGAAACGGAAGCTACCCAGAAACGGGTGGAAGAGCTGCAGAAGCTGCAGGCGGATCTGGAAGCGGAACGGAAGCGTTTATACGATCCCAAATATATTGAAAAGCTGGCGCGTGAAGATCATAACTATGTAAAAAAAGATGAAGTTCCGATTTTTATAGTTAAAGATAAGCAGGAAGATAAAAAGGACGCGGGTGACGGCAAAGGCAATAATGAAAAGCCGGAAAAAAAAGAAAGTGCTGAAAAAAAGACTGTTAATTAGCATTTTTATTGACACTGTTTCTTTTATGGTGGTAAAATTATACTGCCTTATTTTTTGAGCAGGAGGAATTTTTGTTTTATGGCGATTGAAATTGGAGCTGTCGTAGAAGGCGAAGTTACCGGCATTACGAATTTTGGCGCGTTTCTTCAGCTTCCCGAGGGAAAAGTCGGACTGATTCATATTTCCGAGGTATCCAATGTTTATGTAAAGGATATTCATGACTTCTTAAAAGAGCATCAGAAGGTGAAAGCAAAGGTATTGTCGATTGATGCCCGGGGTAAGATTGCACTTTCTTTGAAACAGCTTGAAGAAAAATCGGAAACTCCTGCAAAACCTGTCAGACCTAAAGAGGCGCCTGTTGTGGAAAAGCGGGCTCCCCGCCAGACGGGTCCTTTGTCTTTTGAAGATAAATTATCCAAGTTTATGAAAGACAGCGACGACCGTCTGCTGGATCTGCGCAGAAATACGGAATCCAAGCGCGGAGGCCGCGGCGCGAGTCGTGATCGATAAAATCCAGGCACTCAGTAAGGGTGCCTGTTTTATTTTACGAATATAGTTGTTTAAGGATGTTTTGTGACACAAACTGACAGAAGACGGGTACGGGATGGTCATGAAGGAAACGGTGCTGGAGAAAGTGCCCCGCTTTTTACGGGAAAAGCTGGATATTACAAAGCAATATGTAGCCGCAGTCAGCGGCGGTGCTGATTCCCTTGCGCTGGCAGATGCGTTGCAGCATTGCGGGTTTCGTTTTACCGTGTGTCATGTAGAGCATGGCATCCGGGCAGAGGAAAGCCTGGAAGACGCTGCTTATGTAGAAGAGTTTTGCAGGCAGAGAGGTATTGTTTTTTGCTGTAAACATGTTGACGCGCAGGAATTACAGAAAAGAGAGAAACTGTCGCTGGAAGACGCCGCCCGCCGGCTTCGTTACCGGGCGCTGTTTCAGTGTGTGGAGGAAACAGGAGCTGATTTCATTCTTACAGCGCATCAGAAGGACGATCAGGCAGAAACTTTTCTGTTGCGGCTGTTGCGTGGTTCAGGGACCCGGGGGCTGGGAGCCATACGGTTCCGGCAGGACATTGTTCTGCGCCCGTTACTTCCTCTTTCGGCGGTGGAATTACGGCAATATTGTACACTCAGGGGGATTTCCTGGCGGGAAGATGCGTCAAACGAAGATCTGTATTATGCCCGCAACCGGATCCGCAAAGTTTTGATTCCCCTTTTGGAAGAGGGTTTTTCTCCCTCGGTTACGGACATTTTATGCAGGACGGCAGAACATCTTCAGACTGACGAAACGTTTCTGGAAGAACTGGCTTTGACGGAGTTCTGGAAACGATGGAGAACTCCTGGCGAAAACCAAAACGGTGTTCTGCAGACAAGGAAGTGGGAGGAAGTTCCTGCGGCATTGCGGTTCAGGGTACTGCGGTTGTTCTGGCATCATTCGGGCGCCCGTGAAGAATTGTCGGGAATCAATCTGGATGATTTGGGAAAATTGATAAGTAATCATAGCAGTGGCAAAAAAATTTTGCTGCCGGGCAGTTGGCAAGCATTGTATTCTTATGATAAACTAATATTATTCTCTGAAGAGAATTTAAAGGGCTTGCGGAATAACAACAATTGGAAATATGCTATTTATCTGGAACGGCTTCCCGGAGCACTGTCCGCTGACGGAACGGGGTTGTCAGAGGTTCATTTTCCGGATCATCGGATTGCGCAGTTGTCTATTGCAAAAGACCTGCCGGCCTACCGGTACCGGGAACAGATGGTTTATCCCCTTAGTCAGTTAAAAAGTATGGGTAACATATTGGAATTCCGGTACAGGCAGTCAGGGGACAGGATATTTCCGCTAAAAGGAACAGGGCATAAAACGCTGAAAAAGTATCTGATAGATTGCAGGGTACCTGTGGAAGACAGGGACAGACTGGTAGTTGCGGCAGTGGGAAATGAGGTCGTGTGGATTCCGGGCGTTGCCAATGCCCGGTGGGAAACAGGCTTGACCAGCTCAGAAAATCCGGCCCGGGAGCAGGGCTGGCTGTTTATAAATATTAAATAAGGGTGGTGTTTGTTATGCATGAAGATATAAAATCGGTTCTGATTACGGAAGAGCAGATTAAAAAAAGAGTACAGGAGATGGGTGAACAGCTTTCCAAAGAGTATGCCGGAAAACGGGTGATCCTGATCTGCCTGCTGAAAGGCGCGGCGTTCTTTGCCTGTGACCTGAGCCGGGCTATGTCCATACCGGTACGGATGGAATTCATGGTGGCCTCTTCCTATGGAGACGGCACTACAACTTCCGGCAGCGTGGCTGTGCGTCTGGACGTAAAGGACGATATTGCGGGCATGCATGTCCTGCTGGTTGACGATATCATCGATACAGGGCTGACGTTTGCCCGGGTCAAGACGTTGTTGGAGACCAAAAAGCCGGCGTCCATTAAAACCGTTGCCATGTGCGATAAGGAAGACAGAAGGCAGAATGGTCTGGAGGCGGATTATGTGGGATTTACCATTCCGGACGAGTTTGTGGTGGGTTATGGCCTTGACTATGCGGGCGACTACCGCAATCTTCCTTTTATCGGTGTACTGAAGCCTGCGGTTTATGCCCGGGCTTAACCGGCTTTCCGTTTTACCTGTTCGTGTGATTCGATTAATTTGGAAAGGAGGAAACGTTTTTGTTTAAGTTCTTTAAAAACGTTGCCTTTTATTTACTGATAGTGATTGCGGCAATCTGGGCAATGGATCATTATTCGGCTGGCAATACGGCGAAAACAGACATTTCTTACACAGCCTTTATGAAACATGTACAGCAGGATGAGGTCCGCTCCGTCACAATCAGTGAGAATTCGATTACGGGGTTGTTAAAAGACGGCAAGACCTTTACGACGGTTGCGCCTAATGATTCCACCCTCATTTCAACGTTGCGCTCCCGGGACGTGGAAATCAAGGCGGAACTGCCGCCCCAGACCCCCTGGTGGGCGACACTGCTGAGCACGCTGCTCCCCATGGTACTAATTGTTGGATTGTGGTTTGTGCTGATGAACCAGAGCAGCGGCGGGAGCCGGATGATGAATTTCGGCAAAAGCAATGCCCGCCGTTATGACGAGAGCAAAAACAAGATTACATTTAAAGATGTGGCCGGGGCAGATGAGGCTAAGCAGGAACTGCAGGAAGTCGTGGAATTTTTAAAACATCCCCAGCGGTACAATGCGCTGGGTGCCAAAATTCCCAAAGGCGTGTTGCTGTACGGACCTCCGGGTACCGGCAAGACGTTGCTTGCCCGGGCTGTGGCAGGCGAAGCCGGCGTCCCGTTCTTTACAATTTCCGGTTCGGACTTTGTGGAGATGTTTGTGGGTGTCGGTGCATCCCGTGTACGTGATTTGTTTGATCAGGCAAAAAAAAATGCGCCCTGTATCGTATTCATAGATGAAATTGATGCGGTAGGGCGGCAGCGTGGCGCCGGTGTGGGTGGCGGCCACGATGAAAGAGAACAGACGTTGAATCAGCTGTTGGTTGAGATGGATGGCTTCGGTATCAACGAAGGCATCATCATGATTGCGGCAACGAACCGTCCGGATATTCTGGATCATGCTTTGTTACGTCCCGGCCGGTTTGACCGGCAAATCGTAGTGGACCGTCCGGATATGCGGGGACGGGAAGCGATCCTGAACGTGCATGCCAAAGGCAAACCCATGGCTCCGGATGTTGACATGACTACCATCGCCAAGCAGACGACCGGTTTTACCGGGGCGGATCTGGCAAATCTGGTCAATGAGGCTGCGCTGCTGACTGCCCGTCGCAATGTGCCTATGATAGACATGAAGGCTATGAATGAAGCCGCGGAGCGGGTTGTGATGGGACCGGAACGCCGCAGTCATCTGGTGAGTGAACCGGAGAAAAAGCTGACGGCCTATCACGAAACCGGACACACACTGATTGGGCTGCTTCACAATGATGTAAGCGTAGTACATAAAGTTACGATCATACCTCGGGGCCGGGCAGGCGGCTACACCATGAGCCTTCCGAAAGAAGACCGGAATTACCAGACAAAGTCGGAAATGCTGGATGAATTACAGATGCTTCTGGGCGGCCGGGTTGCGGAAGCCATTGTTTTGAAAGATATTTCTAGCGGAGCCAGCAGTGATTTGCAGCGGGCTACCGAACTGGCCCGGAAAATGGTTTGCCAATACGGTATGAGTGACCGTCTGGGTTCCATGACGTTCGGACATCCGGAAGAAGAAGTCTTTTTGGGCAGGGATATCGCAAGGGAAAAGTACAGCAATGAAGTGGCTGCTGTTATTGACGAAGAAGTCCGTCGTCTGATGGACGAGGCCTACAAAGGCGCCGAAAAGCTTTTGCGGGAAAATATGGACAAACTGGTGCTGATTG
>JAEEGH010010317.1_pt1 | contig 21490 bp, 16 predicted proteins | sample 9134181 | NCBI WGS metagenome assembly JAEEGH01 (sample SAMN16246544, study PRJNA631951) | gut metagenome | biome: gut microbiome; feature: rumen; material: DP-attached | host: Bos | place: Iran: Karaj | collected 2018-10
AATTGCATAGTGGCTTCCAAGCTTCTGTGCAAGTTTCTTTTCATAAGAGCTGCCCATAAAAAGAGTTGCCCTACCATCATACTGTTGGGCAATCTGTTCAATTTCCCAGACATCATTTTCAAAATAAACCTCTGCTTTGCGCGGACATTCCAGCTTTTGAACTTCTTCGCGGATGCTGTCCTGATACTGATTTGGAACAGAATCTGTAAAGATGATTGCAAGAGGAATGTGCCCGTGTACATTTACCAGGAAGCGGGCAAGTCCCAGAGCCTTTGCACATTCGCCAACCAGAATAAAACGATGGCGTTCAAAGTTTCCAAAAAGGGAGTCAAGATATTCGTAGACATAGAGTGCTTCTTCGTGAATCACTTTGTCTACAAGCTTAGAATCGAGGTCAAGCCGCTCGGCTACTGTTCTCAAAAAGTTTGCAGTGTCTTTAGGACCCACCGGCCAGCCGTTAAATCTTAGGGTTTCAATTCCAAAGGTTTCTTTATAATAGGTGTCTACATTCTTAGCAAGCCATGGTGAAAGGTTGATGTTAAGGGCAGCGTTGCCTGAATTTTTCAACTGTTCAATTCCGTCGCGACGGATAAAAAAGGTATTTGCCTTTACGCCGATTCTTGCAAGAAGTCTTGTAATTTCTTCAAGGTCGCCACGCAGAGTGATGTCGGAACTTGGTGGCTGTCCGTAAATGTTTACAAGGTGGGAATCGGTCTTTGTTTTTTTTGCAAGTTTTTTTACAGTTGCAAGAAGGGCCATGTTGTAGCCTGTGTAGGTGTCGCCTCGGAAACCTGCTGTGTCAATGCTTGCAATAGGATAAGGAGAAGCTTCAAACTCTTTTACTACGCTGTCTACATCATCGCCATTAATTCCCATGGAACAGCCGGTGAGAACTGCGTAATAGTCGCCGTCCATAATTTCGAGGCTGCCTTTAATTGTTTCTCGCAGTCTCTGAGTTCCGCCGAATACAACTTCCTTTTCGTAGGCATTTGAGCTTGGCAGTCCGTGATAGCCGCCAAGGTAATAAAGGTTTGTGCGGCTTGAAGCCTGCATTGAACACCCCGGGCTTGCGTGAAGAATCGGAATAGCGCGATAAATATTTCCTATTACATCAAGAGCTCCGTGAAGGGAACAGAGGCTTCTTGGTCTTTCTATACATTTTTCCATTTTGAAAACTCCTTGTCTGGTTCTGCCACTTAATTTTCTTCCGGCAGCTGTAGATAGCTGAAGGCATCTTTTTTATACCATTCTTCGCGGTAGGCATTTTTTGAATAGTTCGAAAGATTTTTGTTGAAGTTATTATTGTCGAGGGCATCTTCTATTTTACGCCCAAGATACAAAACTCCACGGTAGCCAAAGGTAGGGCGTTTTGAATCAAGAATATGGAAGGAAGGAATTCCAAGGCGTGACACCCAGTTTGACATTCCAATAAAAACATCCGGTTTATATTTTTTCAAAAGATTTACCTGCACATAAGGCTGCATGTCTGCAATGTTTACAATAAAGTCTGTACCGTGCAATTCTTCCAGTCGTTTGAAATCATCAATATAAGCTTCATCATAATAAGGTGTATGCATGCACAAGAGCTTCATACCGTAGTCGCCAATCAAGGTTGCAGCAGCAAAGCCACGACCAGTACCGGCTGTAAGACAAGCACGAAGTCCGTCAGTCTTTCTTTTGATTCTGGCTACTTCTTCACGAACGGCATCGCTTTCGGCTTTTATAAAAGCTTCAGCTTCTTCTTCCTTGCCTGCCAAAGCAGCAATTGCACGAAGCCAGCGGTTTGTACTTCGGATTCCAATAGGCATGTTGGTTACGGCATAAGGTGTGCCGTATTTTTCTGATAAAAATTTTATGTATTCATCAGCAAAAATCTGACAGACAGAAATGTTGTATTCCGCTGCCGGGATTTTCATGATGTCTTCGTAAGTTGCATTGTAGGGAAGGATGTTTGCATCAAGACCAATTGCGTTTAACATTCTCTTCATTTCCTGCTGATCAGCCCAGCTCAAAGAATGAGTTGCAAAAAGATTTATCAGTCCCTTTTGTTTTGGCGGGTGAGCGTCTCGGATAACATAATTTTGAAGAGTTGCAAGAGCAAGATCGTAGCCTGTTGCGTGATTGCGGCTCTTAAAACCTTCGCAGTGAACCGGAGCAAAAATAATGTCTTTGCCTTTTGCCTTGTATTCCTTTTCTTTTTGTTCTGCTACGGCATCTATATCATCTCCAATAATTGAAGAAGCGCAGGAAGCAAGGATAAAAACAATTTTTGGATTATATCTTTTTACTGCTTCATCAATCGTTTCGTGCAGGCGTTTCTCACCGCCAAGAATTACTTCCTTTTCTCCTAGGGCAGTTGAAATTACATGGCTGTCAGGTGCATTGTCGCGGCCACGGTGATGCTTGTAAACATTCAGTCTGTCTATTGCTCCAAAAGAAGCACAGCCTGAGCAGCCCAAAGGTGAATGAATTACCATTACTGTATCCTGCAGGCTTACAAGCGCATTCATGCTGTTTACCTGAACACACTGAATGCCCTGTTCAAAAGTGCGGTGAGCGTTTTTCAAGCAGTGGGCTTGAGCCTTTTCTCTGAGTTCTCCAGAACTTCCCACCTGTACATCTGCAAATCCCGGGTGTTTATCTCTGATAGTATCTGGAATCTGTTTATTCATAAAATCTCCTGATTTTCTTTTTACACTTTTTATATAGTTGTTTTACGCATAAAAAAACTTTTTTAAATAACATATTCTCCGACAGGTATTATACGGCGTAAAAACTGTCTGGTTCGTTCTTCTTTTGGATGATAGAAAATATCCTGAGGGCTGCCTTCTTCAACGATATATCCGCCATCCATAAACACAACTTTATCTGCAACATCTTCTGCAAAAGACATTTCGTGAGTTACAACAATCATAGTGTGTCCGTCTTTTGCAACCTGTTTAATCAGCGCAAGAGTTTCTCCAACCAATTCCGGGTCAAGCGCGCTGGTTGGTTCATCAAATAAAATAACTTCTGCATCAAGAGCAACGGCCCGGGCAATTCCTACACGCTGCTGCTGACCGCCCGAAAGCTGACTTGGATAATAATTTTCTTTATCGCTAAGCCCCACCTTACGTAGTTCTTCTTTTGCCCGCTCAATAGCCTGGGTTTTTGGAACTCCGTGGCCAGTAACAAGTGCTTCGACAATATTTTCAAGAGCAGTCTTATTTGCAAACAGATTATAATTTTGGAAAACCATCGAGGTCTTTCTTCTGATTTCCAGCACTTCTTTTTTCTTTGCAGAATGTAAATCTACTGACGAACTACCGATAGTTAGTTTACCTTTGTCAGCCCGTTCCAGAAAATTGATTGATCGGAGCAGGGTAGTTTTACCGCTTCCGCTTGGACCAAGAATTACAACAACACTTCCGTCATCAACAGTGAGCGATACATCATGAAGAACATCAAGATGTCCGAAAGATTTTTTTACGTGTTCTATTTTAATCATTTTTAATATCCCCTATTTTTTCTTAGAAAGATGTTTTTCCAGATGAACAAGGAAAAACTCTACAATGGCATTAATTACCCAATAGATAATTGCGGCTGCAACATAACCTTCTACATAGCTGTATGTGTCTGCACAGGGAATCGTAGCTCCATTCAAAACATCAACAATTCCAAGAACCAGAACGATTGAAGTGTTCTTAATTGAACCAAGAGTATTGTTTGTAAGTGCCGGAAGTGCAACCGGAATCACCTGCGGGATAATGATTTTTTTTAGTGTTTGAAAAGTAGAAAGACCGCAGGCATAAGATGCTTCATACTGTCCTTTTGGAATAGAAAGAAAGGCACCTCTAACAGATTCGCTGACAACAATTGTTCTTCCTAAAGTAAAGGTGAAGTAGGCGAGAAGCATTATTCCATTTTTAGCTGGTTTAAAAAGACTCAGGTAAATTAAATGAAAAATCAGCATTGTCACAACACCTGGAATTCCCGAATATATTGCAACAAAAATCTTAAAGAACTTTTCTACAACCGGCACCTTAAAAATGCGGGCCAGAGCAATCAGTGTTCCAAAAACAATTGCAAGGGCAAGGGGAATCAATGCAAGTTTGAGTGTAACTGGAATATAAATTATGCCCGAAAGAATACACTTCCATAAATATTCAAGACTGAATTTCATGCTGCTCTCCCTGTAAGGTTTTTAGTACCGTAAGTAAGGTTTTTATCAATTTTTGTTGTAATGGCTGTAAGTCCAAAATTAATAAGTACAAAGATAAGTGCAATAATCAGATAACTTTCCAGATTGTGCCCGCTGGTTGCACCAAGTGCACTTGCACGTCCCATGATGTCCATTACACCAAGCATGTAAACTAAAGATGTTTCCTGAAAAAGTCCTATCAAAGTGAGCCCTGTTGAAGGAAGGGCTATTCTTATTGCCTGTGGAAGAATGATTTTTATAAAGGCCTTAAAATCTGAAATACCACAGGCAAGGGCTGCTTCCTTTTGTCCTTTTGGAACTGCAAGAATTGCGCCTCTAAATATTTCTCCAAGGAAAACTCCCTGATTTAAGATCAAGGCTAAATCAACAAAGATAATTTTTTCCCATCGTCGTGAATCAATTCCAAAAGCCTTATAAAGGACAATAGGAAATGCATAATAAACTACAAGCATCTGAACCAGAAGGGGAGTGCCTCTTTCGAAAGAAATAAAAACTGTAAGAATCTGGTTCAGAAGCGGAACTTTTTTAATTCGTGTTGTTGCAATCAGAAGTGCAAGTATGAATCCCAGGGAAAATGCGACTGCAACAATTTCAAAGGTAACTGGCAGCTTTGTAATCAATATTGGAAAATTTTTAACAACTCGCTGCCATGAAAACAAATCTGCCATTTTTACCTCCAGACTTTTTTTATAAACTTTTATTTATTGATATTTTTTGTTGTATCAGAGCCAAGATTTTTGATTGCGAGTTTTGAGAGTTCACCAGAATCAATAAGCTGTTTAAGGGCTACATCAACATCAGCTTTAAGAGTTGGATTATCAAGATTGAAAATGAAGTAAGAAGCTGATGTTGAAATAGGTTCTTCTACAAGACGGAAAATTCCGCCGTACTCTTTTTGAAGCTGATTGAAGCTAGGAATGTTAGAGAAGAAAGCATCATAAGTACCATTCTTCATTGAAGCAACAATCTGTTCGTTTGTAAGTGTGCTTGTAAGAACGGCATTAATCTGTTCGTTTGGATGATCTTCATTCCAGTGCTGAAGAATTGCTCCTGTTGCACTTCCTGTAGAAGCCTGTGCTGTTTTACCAACTAAATCCTTGAGAGATTTTACTTCTGTATTCTCTTTTAGAACTACGATATATTTTGAAAAATCATTGTAGCCATATTCTGTAAAAAGATAATTCTTACGACGCTCTGGATTAGATTCATACATGTGAGCACCAATATCAATTTTTCCAGCTGCTAGGGCAAGAAGAATATTTTTGAAATCAAAAATCTGGAATTCGAATTTATACTGTGGAAGAAGTTCATCAATGGCCTTGATTACATCAATTTCAAAGCCTGCAAGTTCTCCCTTGTCATCAAGATAACAGTAAAGAGGCGCACTGGAACCTGTGCCAACAAGAATTGTCTGAACTTTTGTTTTGCTCTTTTTTTCTTTTTTAGAAGCAGCAAAGGCTCCTGATGCAATGAAACTTGCAACAAGAATAACTGCAACCGATTTTAAAAAACTCTTTTTCATATAACCTCCTGGTAAGTTTTTTTTATTTCCTACCGTTGTACTAGGTTATATATAATTTTCTAATCTTTGACTAATAGTAGTTTTATATATTAGTTATAGATTTTTTTAATAATTGACAGTTCATAAATCTTGTAGAATAATCACTCTTATGAAAAAATCAATGACAATCATCTATCCCGAATACAATGGTCTTTATATAAATCTTACAAACCGCTGCCCTTGTGCCTGTACTTTTTGCATCCGTCAGAAAGTAAGTGGTGCAGAGTTTGATAACGTAGATACTCTCTGGCTCGAGCATGAGCCCTCTGCTCAGGAAGTGATTGCTGCCATAAAAGCAGAGTCAAAACTTGAACGTTTCAAAAACTACAAAGAATTTGTTTTCTGTGGTTACGGTGAACCTACAGAGGCTTTGGATGTGCTTCTTGAAGTAGCTGCTTTTTTGAAGGCAAATTATTCTCTGCCGGTACGAATCAATACAAACGGACTTGCTGATTTAATAAACAAAAAGCCTGTTGCTCCTCTTCTGGCCGGGAAAATAGATGCGCTTTCCATAAGCCTGAATTCAAGTAATCCAGAAATCTATGAAAAAACTGTTCGTCCGATATTTAAGGAAAAAGCTTTTCCTGCAATGCTGGCTTTTGCAGAGCAGGCAAAAAACTTTGTTCCTAAGGTTGTGCTGAGTACAGTTGCCACGACAATCTCAAAAGAAGATGAAGAGGAGTGTACCCGGCTTTGCGAAAGACTTGGGGTAACTCATAGAATCAGAAAATTTGTTGCGGTGAATTAATTTGCAGCTAATGTCCTCAGCAGGTAAAGCCTGCAATATGCAGGATGCGGCGGATGGTATCAATATAGGTCAAACTGATGTTATCCATGCGGGCAACTTTTTTTGTGATGTAGCCCAGCTCAAAACTGTGGCTGATTTTTTCATCATGATTCTGCAGGGGGATTAATACAAAATCCTCTGTGGACTCATTGCTTTCTTCCCCAAACACTCCTGACAAAAAGGTGTAGCCGTTTAAGGTCTGCAAAAGATTAAGCTCAGTTGCCCGGTCTGCAACGGTAATTGCCTTGTCTAATCCAAAGCGGGAAATTACTTCATCAGAGAAAAATGATTTTACATCATCTGTATCAAAGGTAACAAAATGATAGTCAGAAAGCTCGTTCAGTGAAAGACTTTCCTTTTTGGCAAGCGGATGATTTTTGTGAAGATAAACAAAGGCGTTGCATTCTGTAAGATGATGAAATTCAAGATTGTTGGTTCTCAAAGTTTTTTGAATGGATTCACGGTTCGAATCGCTCAGATATAAAATACCCAATTCGCTTTTTCCTAGAGCAACGTCTGCAATAACGCCAGAGGCTTTTTTTTCGCGGAAAGCAAAATCATAAGATTCGCGGGAGAACTGCTTTACAATTTCAACAAAGGCAGTGCGGGCAAATGCATAGTAAAGGGTAGAAACAGAAAATGCCTTTTTGCCGCTTGCTGAATATTTTTTTATGAGGTTTTCGTATTGCTTGTAAAACTCTCTGGCATCGCGGATAAAGTCGGCTCCACGTTCAGTAGCCTTTACTCCGCGTGAGGTTCTGTGAAAAACTTCAAACCCCAGCTCACCTTCGGCATCGTGTACCGAGCTGGTGAGGGAAGGCTGGGAGACAAAAAGCTTTTCAGAAGCCTTGTTCAAAGAACCTGCTTCTGCTACGCCAATAATGTATCGAATTTGTTGGAGTGTCATTTTTGTCTCCGAAAATTTGTTTTTGCTATAATAACCTATAAAAATACTAGGTAATACTTAGTTTATATTTTGTTATCTGAATTGTCAATAATCATAATGGATTGCGGGCTGCAGAAGTGGCAATCTACAAAATCTAGTTGTAATCTGTCAAAAATCATATTACAATAAGGTTAAACGTTTAACTAAAAATGGAGCATTTATGAAAAAAATATCTCTCGATGAAAACTGGACCTTCAGATGGGGCTATCTTGATTCTGTTGGCAGCCTGGAAAATGACAAAGGCCTTCAGGTTAATCTTCCCCACGACGCTATGATTGGAACAGAAGTTTCTAAAGATTGTTATGCAGCCTGTGACAGTGGTTTTTTTAATGGCGGAATCTGTAATTACACAAAGTTCCTTTTTGTGCCCGCTGAATGGAAGGGACAGAAGCTGGGACTCAAGTTTGACGGCGTAATGATGAATGCTACCGTTGATATAAATGGCTGCAAGGTTGCCGGCCAGAATTACGGTTATGCTCCTTTTTATGTTGATATCACTCCTTATCTTGCATACGGTGAAGAAAACAGAATTACCGTGAATGTAAACTCCGGCTCGGTAAGTAATTCCCGCTGGTACACAGGCCTTGGACTTTACCGGGGAGTTATGCTTTGCCGCAGTCCTCTGCTTTATATTGCTGATGATGGCATTTATGCTTATACAAGCGAAGTTTCCGGAGACACAGCTTTTGTAAAAGCTCAAGTTGAAGTTGCAAATGATACACAGGAAAACAGACTGGTGGAAGTTTGCACGGAACTGATTCCTGATGGCGAAGAGACTGTTGCAGCCTTATCAAAGTCTGTGATTTTTGTCGCTGCTAATTCCCGCGAAAAAGCATATCTTTCAATAAATCTGAAAAATCCAAAAGTATGGGATTGTGATAATCCAAATCTTTATAAGCTAAAGGCCACCGTAAAAAGTAATGGTGAGTACCGCACCCGCCTTGAAGAAAAAGATGATATTCCTGCAGATGAAGCAGAGCTTCTTTTTGGTGTGCGTACTATTTCTGCAGATGCTGAGCGAGGTCTTTTGATAAACGAAAAAAGCGTAAAGCTTAAGGGAGGCTGTCTGCATCACGATAACGGTCTTTTGGGTGCAGTTTCTTTATATGAAGCAGAAGCCAGAAAAATCCGTAAGCTTAAGGAAGTGGGCTTTAATGCAATCAGAACAGCTCACAATCCGCCGTCTTCTGTTCTTGTAGAAGCCTGCGAAAGACTTGGTATGTATATTTTTGATGAAGCCTTTGATGCCTGGTGGGTAGGAAAGAGGGCCGGAGACTACAGTCAGTATTTTGAAGCAAACTGGAAAAAAGATTTAACTGCCTTTGTAAAGCGTGACCGAAGCAGCCCTGCTGTAATCATCTGGTCAACCGGAAATGAAATTCCGGAACGAGGAGGACTTGCAAAAGGTTATAGCCGGGCAACTCAGTTAGCACGAGCTATTAAAGAGCTGGACCCAACAAGACCTGTAAGTAACGGAATCTGCTCTATGTGGAGCGGCCTTGATGACAAGCTAGCCAGTGGCCAGTATCAGGCCCAGAATGTAAATATCGGAGTTTATGAAAATCTCTGGGAGAAGGCAACTGAGCCTTTTACAAATGGTCTTGATATCGTTGGCTACAATTACATGGAAGACCAATACGAAAAAGATCATGAAATGTTTCCTCAGCGTGTAATTCTTGGTTCTGAAAATTTTCCAAATCAGATTGGTTACCGCTGGCCTTTTATCGAAAGTCATCCTTATGTAATAGGCGACTTTACCTGGACTGCCTGGGACTATCTTGGTGAAGCCGGTCTTGGCAAAGCTTTTTATGCAGATAAAGATGATCCGATTGTAAATAAAAAGCCTTGGGAAATCATGCCTCAGCAGACTTCTCATTTTCCATATCGTACAGCAGAAGATGCAGATTATGATATAACAGGGCGCCTGCTTCCTCAGGGAGAATACCGCAGTGTAGTTTGGGGTTCTGAAAAAACATATCTCTACTCAAGAGATCCTGCTGCTTACGATAAGGTTGAAATGATGACCTTCTGGGGCTTTCCTCAGTTTATGAAAAAATGGACTTACCCTTGTTTTGAGGAGAAGCCTGTAAAGCTTGCAGTTTTCTCTCGGGCTCAGGAAGTTGAAGTTTTTGTGAACGGAAAATCTATCGGCAGAAAGAAAGTTTCTTGTGAGGCGCCTATGCCGAATCTGGCGGAGTTTGAAACTGTTTATGAGCCGGGTAGGGTAGAAGCTGTGAGCTATGTTGATGGCAAAGAAGTTAGCCGTGATAGTCTTTCTACCGTGGGACAGGGCGCAGAAATCAAATTGACCTGTGCAAAAAAATCACTTAAGGCAGATGGCCACGACGCTGCCTGTGTTATGATTGATATTGTAGATTCAGAGGGCCACACTGTGCCAGATGCAGCAATAAAACTTACTGCAAAAGTAGAAGGTCCTGCATCTCTTGCAGGCTTTGGTTCCGGAAATCCGATAACCGACGAAAACTACACAGACGAAACCTCTGTAACTTACCGGGGCCAGGCCTGTGCAGTTTTGCGTTCGGGATATAAAGACGGTGAGTCAAAGCTCACCGTGTATGCAGAAGGTTTCGAGCCTAAGACTTTATTCCTTGAATAAATCTGTACTCAAATAGCGTAATCCGGTGTCAGGGAAGACAACAACAATGTTCTTTCCTTCATACTCTGGACGCTTTGCTAGTTCTGTTGCTCCCCAAAGAGCTGCACCGCTTGAATTTCCAACTAAGACACCATCAGACTTTGCAACAATTCGGGCTGCCTCGAAAGAAGGATTTACAGTTGCAATAAGAACCTCGTCGTAAACACCGGTAGTATTGCGAACAGTAACAGGAACGCGCTCCTGTGGAACTTCTGTAAAGTTGTGAATACCAGTAAGTGCAGTTGCATCCAGTGCTGGCTCAACTGCAACAACTTTTACAGCTGGATTTTTTGACTTCACATAATCACTGATTCCGCGGATTGTTCCACCTGTTCCAACAGCACTTACAACTGCTGCAAGGTCGCCTTCTGTCTGCTCCCAGATTTCCAAGCCTGTTGTGTCGTGGTGAGCCAGAGGATTTTTTGGATTGAGCATCTGGTCTACAAAGAAGATGTCCTCTCCTGCAGCCTGACGGTCGCGGATATGCTGCTTCAGAATATTGGTAGCGGCAACAAAGTCTCCGTTTGTTGTTTTCAACGCATCCTGGATTTCTGGTACATTGCTTATGCGGGTTACATTTGCACCAAAGGCCCTCATGATGTCGAAGCGTTCCTGGCTTGTTCCATCCTGAAGGTAAATTGTTACATCATAGCCCTTCATTGCACCAATAGCACTTACTGCAATTCCAGTGTTACCACTTGTATATTCAATCAAAGTTGTTACACCCGGTTTGATTTTTCCTTCGCGTTCTGCATCTTCAATAATGCGCAGAACAATGCGGTCCTTAATGCTTCCAATCGGGTTGAAGTATTCGACCTTTGCAAGAAGGTGAGCCTTAAGTCCAAGTTTCTTTTCATAGCCGTGGAGTCGTACCAGCGGTGTATTTCCAACGAGTTCTGTCAGTGAGTCGTGGATATTTTTTGCCATTTATTTTTCTCCAATGTGGTAAAGCTAAAAATTGCTTTCGCAATTTTTTAACGCTTTGCTATTTATCAACGACCGCCTACCGGGCGGTCTTTCTCATCCTTTATAAACTTGTCTGCATTCTGCTCGTACCACCACTTTGTGTATGGAAGCTTGATGCGGGCAGCGAGGTTCTTTTCAAAACTGCGGTTTGTTACTGTATCGCGGATAAGCTTTGCAAAACTCAAAGTTCCTTCGTATCCGAATACTGTGTATTCATCTGCAACAAAGACTGCAGCATATCCCTGCTTGATTGCCCAGACTGTTGTACCAGGGTGACGGCTAAAGTAAACATCAGGTTTATAATGATTAAGAATGTTCAAAACTTCGTAGTTCTGCTGATCTGCAACAGCAACCTTCATATCCTTTGGCGAAGTCTTCAAAAGGTGCTCGAGGGCAGGAGGAACTTCACCATTGTCATACTTGTAGTCGTAGTGCCATGCAAGAGCGTATTCAACCTTCATTCCAAATTCCTGAAGAACGCGGGCAATTTCATAAGTAAAGCCAGGACCCATACCGATTACAGCACTCAGTCCCTTGAGAGACTTTGTTACTTCTTCAATCTGAGGAAGATAAATTGCTCTCTGCTTTTCGATATAAGCCTCAGCTTCTGCACGCTTACCGATTGTGTCACCAATTGCACGGAGCCAGGTTTCGAAGCCTGTGATACCAGAGTGGTTCAAAGTTCGAACGTAAGGAACTCCGTAAGTTTCTTCAAGAGCGTTACCAAGATAGGTTCCCAGAGTACCGCAGATACAAACCGTAGCGAGAGCCTCGCTCAGGTGGCTGAGTTCTTCAATAGTTGAATTACAGTAGAGGAACTGTGGCTCAGCATCAAATACTTCATTAAAAATTTTTGTAATCTGAGGGCGTGCGCTTTCGTAGAAGTTCTTGATATTGATTGTGCGGCGTTTCTGTTTTGGTGGCTGAACAATTCCCTGAAGAACTGCGTGGTCAGAAATATCAAAACCGCTGGCCCAGATGCGGCTCTTAAAACCTTCACAGTGAACAGGAATTACCGGAATCGGGAGCTCGTCATTAATGTCGCTTGCTACACCGTCAACATCTTCACCAGTTACACCCGAAACACAGCTTGTAGAAACAAAGATTGCATCAGGCTTGTAAGTGTTATAAGTGTGATGAATGATTTTTCGAAGGTCGTTTGTAGCTCCGAATACAGTGTCCTTTTCGTTCAAGTCTGTACATACAAAAACAGAATTTGTTGTTTTGTTTACGCGGGCTGCAATCTGTCCAAATTTAACTGCATCGTTACTAGCCATTGCTGTACAGCCTGCAGGAGCGTGGTAAACAACTGCAACGTTACGGATTGCGGCAAGTGCGTTCAAAGCACAGCCGGAAAGACATGAACTCGACTGACTGAAGCAGCGTTCACGGTTGCGCAGTGTTCCGTCTTCAGATTTTTTTACCAGAGTTTCAAGGTCTCCAACGAAACCTGTAATTGAACCAAGTCGGTTCTCGCGTATTGCTATATTTGCGTTCTTAAAATTATATGGCATATTTTCGTCCTCCTTCCTACAGCTTCAGCTTACTCATAGCAGCAGTAAATATCTGTTCGAGGAGGTGAAGTCCTCCAGAATAGCCGGCAATGTGATCATTTATTACGAGTTTTTCGAGCATTGGGTAGCTTACGTTTACAAAGTGAGCACCAAGTTCTGCGGCAAGCTTCTTTTCCCAGTTTGAACCGAGAATCAAAGGTGTGCCCGCAAAATCAGCATTTTTAATCTGCTCGTGGATATCATGACCATCTGTTGTAAACTGAACCTGAGTTGTAATTCCATAGTTCAGGTTGTTTACTTCATCAATAATCTTCTGCTGATGTGCTTTTGGAGCGTCATCAGTAATGAAAATCTTTTCCGGGAAGAGTCCCATGTCGTTTACAAGGAACTTAGTTACTGCGATTGCATATTCACTGTCGCTGGCAACTGTAAAGCGCTTTCCAAGAATACGGGTTTCAAGAAGAGTGTCAGCAAAGCGTTCGATATAGTAATAGAATTCAGCTTCTTTTTCTGTGATAACTTTTTCAGTCAGTTCTTTATCTGCACCTGTGAACTCCTGAACTGTACGAAGGAACTTTGTAGTTTCTGTAGCACCAATAGGAAGAACCGGGTACTGCAAAAGCTTAATTCCAAAACGGCGCTCAAGATACTTTGCACTTTCAAGACCAACCCAAGGCGAAACAAGAATTGTGTATTCTGCCTGAGGAATCTTTTTAAGATTTTCGATTCCGCGGCCAAATCCAAAAATTGTGTTTGGCTTAAGCCCGATTGCAGTAAGAAGATTTTCAATTTCGCGAAGGTTTCCGAGCCAGTAAGGATCCTGCTGAGGAGGAGCCACAAAAAGATTTACAAGACCTTTTTCTTTTTTTACTTCTCCGTCTGCATCAGAGTAGGCTGTAACAACCTCTTCACGTTCCAGATACTGTTCAAAAATTGATTTCAAAATCCAGTCGTGACCAAGATAGTTATTACCTTTAAATCCAGGTGTTTTTGCCCATAGAACAGGCTTTTCGGCATTTTCAAAATTGCCTGCCACTTCTTCTATGTCATCACCAATAATTTCACTGGTACAACCCGAAAGGACAACGAATAAATCGGCATCAATAACTTTCAGAGCATTTTCAATAGTAGAACGAAGTTTTCCGGTTCCTCCAAAAACAACTTCTTTTTCACTTACAGAACTACACGGAAAAATATTCGGGCTGAAACGTCCGCTTGTTCCGTTGTTATCATTTAATTTTGCAGCACATCCAGGTCCAGAGTGCAAAACAGGAATTGCACCTGTAATTGCGTGAACAGTCTGCATTGCGGCAAGAGCACATTTGTACCGCGGCTGATCCAGTATTTTTGCCATAATCGCTCCTATATACGGAAAGCTTTTTTTTTGCTTATCCTTTCTGACTTATAGAAATTACCTATTGACTTAATAGGTTAATACTTTTATACTACAAGTAACCTACTAAGTCAATAGGTTATATTAAAAATCTTTAGTATTTTTTAAGAGAGGAGGGGGAAGACTCCCCCCGTAATGCCACCAAAGGAGTACACATGAGTTATAACTTCAACACCGTGATTGACCGCCACGGAACAAACTGTATAAAAACTGATCTGGCAGTTATTCGCGGCAAGCCTGCAGATGTTCTTTCTCTCTGGGTTGCAGATATGGACTTTCCAACTTCGCCTGCAATTCTTGAGGCACTTCATAATAAAGTAGATCATGGAATATTCGGTTATTCCTGCCTGGATGATGATTTTTTTTCTGCCCTTAAAAACTGGATGCAGACAGAGCATGATTTTTCACCTGAACGTCGGGAGCTTGTAACAACCCCGGGTGTAGTTTTTGGAATTTCCTGTGCTATCAAAGCATTTACTCAGGAAGGTGATAGTGTAATTATTCAGACTCCGGTTTACTATCCGTTTAAGAATATGATTGAGCTGAATAACCGAAAGCTGGTAACTTCATCGCTCTACGAAAAAGAAGGCAAGTACTATATTGATTTTGAAGATTTCGAAAAGAAGATTATAGAGAACAATGTAAAACTTTTTATTTTGTGCAGTCCTCATAATCCTGTAAGCCGTGTATGGACACGCGAGGAATTGCAGAAGCTTTCGGATATTTGTCTGCGAAATAATGTAATAGTGTTTTCAGATGAGATTCATAATGATTTTGTATATGGACCGAATAAGCATATTGTGTTTTCAAACCTTTCTCCAGAAGCTGCAGAAAACTCAATTGTTTCAATGTCTGTAAGTAAGACATTTAATCTTGCAGGACTTCAGTTTTCTACAAACTTTATAAAGAATCCAGTATTGCGCAATAAGTTCAGAATTGAAAAGGACAAAACTGGGTATGATGAGCCAAGTCTTATGGGGCTTACAGCTGCACTTGCAGCATATAAAAATGGTAAACCGTGGCTTTTGGATTTACATAAGCATTTAAAAGAAAATATTGATTTTGTAAGAAATTTTCTTGCAGACAAACTACCGTTAGTTAGATTGATTGAACCGGAAGGAACTTTTCTATTGTGGCTTGATTTTTCTAAGCTCGGACTTTCTGATTCTGAGATTGATGACATCATTGTAAACAAGGCAAAAGTCTGGCTTGACCGTGGAACTATGTTTGGACCGGAAGGAGAATGTTATCAGAGAATAAATGTGGCAACACCCCGGCCGGTACTTGAAGAAGCGCTAAACCGTATTGCGGGGGCATTTAAGGAGATTAAACATGTATAAAATTTCAACTCGTGGACAGTATGCTCTGCTGATTATGACAGAACTCGCCGAACAGCCTGAGGGTAAATTTATTTCTCTTAAGCTGTTGTCTCACAGACATAATCTTTCTGTAAAGTATCTGGAGCAGATTCTGATTCAGTTGAGTAAGGCTGGTCTTGTGATTGGAGTACGCGGAAGCAACGGTGGTTACAGACTTGTTAAGAAAACTGAAGATTACACCACCGGAGAGATTCTTCGTGCTCTGGAAGGTGATCTGTCGCCGGTAGGTGAGTCGCATAGTAATGTAATCAGCAATGTTGGAAATGACGATTACTGGAAAGATTTTGAGCATGTAATCAACGATTATGTTGACTCTGTGACACTCAACACGCTGGTAGAAAAAAATAAGGCTGACTTTGGCGAAATGTATTACATTTAAGACTCAGGAAGCAAGTGCTGGAGTTTTTGGAATCGAAATAATATTCTTTACTGCTTCATAAATCTTTCTTGCAACAACAGGTTTGTTCATAGTGTAAAGATGGATTCCATCAACTCCATGACTGACCAAATCAATAATCTGATTTACGGCATAGGCTATTCCTGCATCCATAATTGCTTCATCATTATCACCATATTTATCGAGCATAACTTTAAACTTTTCCGGAAGTACTACGCCGCAGCGGCTGACCATTCTTTCAATTTGTGCACGGTTTATAACTGGCATGATTCCAGCTTCAACAGGTGCATCTATTCCTGCAAGACGACAGTTTTCAATAAATCTATAGAAGATATGATTATCAAAAAACAATTGTGAAATAAGATGATTGCAACCACTATCCACTTTTAATTTCAGATTATTAAGATCAGAAAAAATACTTTCTGATTCAGGATGATTTTCTGGATAGCAGGCTGCAGAAAGATGAAAGTTATTGCCCGTAGTTACTTTTATAAAACTGCTCAAATCAGAGGCATGAAGAAAATCTCCTGCAGGTGCTCTGCCTGCAATTCTGTCTCCACGGAGTACTAATATGTTTTCTATATCGTTCTCGCTGAATTGCTGGAGCATAGTGGCTGCTTCTGCTTTTGAAAGATGAAGGCAGGGAAGATGAACAACACTTTCGACATTACAGGATTTTTTAATTCGTTTGGCAATTTCCAGGGTGTTTGAGCAGTTTTCACTTCCACCGGCTCCGTAAGTAACACTTATGAAATCCGGAGAAAGATCAGAAAGTTCATCTAATGTACTATAAATAGTTTCAATTGAAGAACTGCGTTTTGGAGGAAACACCTCGAATGAAAAAACTGTTTTAGTGTCGAAAATGCTGTTATCTATCATAAATTAGTTCCTTACCTGTTTTGCTGCTGCAACAAGATTTTTAAGACTTGCAACTGTTTCTGTTTCACCGCGGGTTTTTAATCCACAGTCAGGGTTAATCCAGAGTTTGCTTTGAGGAATGTAAGTCTTCATTTTTTCTACGGCATTTACAATTTCTTCGACTGAAGGAACGCGAGGTGAGTGAATGTCATAAACACCAGGGCCAACTTCAGTACGGAAATTATTGTCCTTAAGAGCTTTCAGAATCTCAAGGTTAGAACGGCTTGCTTCAAAGGTGATAACATCTGCATCCATATCATCAATATTTTTAATGATTGGAATGAACTCAGAATAACACATATGAGTGTGAATCTGTGTCTGTGGTTTACAGCCAGAGTGAACGAGATTAAAGGCAGGAATTGCCCAGTCAAGATATTCTGAATGCCAGTCTGCTTTTCTGAGTGGAAGTTTTTCCTTGAGGGCTGCTTCATCAATCTGAATGATTCTGATACCTGCTTTTTCGAGGTCTAAAACTTCTTCGCGGATTGCAAGGGCAATCTGATATGCACTTTCTTTGAGGCTGATATCTTCACGTGGGAAAGACCAGTTCAAAATTGTTACAGGACCTGTGAGCATTCCTTTTACAGGCTTCTTTGAATTTTTGTCTGCACAGCTCTGAGCGAACTTTGACCATTCAACTGTGATTGGATTTCTTCGGCTTACATCACCCCAGACTACAGGGGGTTTAACACAACGTGTTCCATAAGACTGTACCCAGGCATTCTGTGTAAAGATGTAACCGTCGAGGTTTTCTCCAAAGTATTCAACCATGTCGTTGCGTTCAAACTCACCGTGAACTAAAACATCAAGACCAATCTCTTCCTGAAGGGCAATACATTCAGCAATTTTTTTCTGATTGAACTTTACGTAATCTTCTTTTGAAACAGTTCCTTTCTTAAAGCCAGAGCGGTTTGCACGAACATCCTGAGTCTGTGGGAAAGATCCGATTGTTGTTGTAGGGAATAAAGGAAGCTGGAATTCTTTTTTCTGAATTGCTTCACGTTCTGCAAAGGCAGGCTGGCGTACAAAGTCTTCTTTTTTGAGATTTGCAATCTTTGAAGCGATGTCAGAATTTTTAGCAACACGTTCTGTTTCGAAAAGTGCTTTATTTTCTGCGAAGGCCTTCTGGTTGTTTGCAGCTAAATCAGAAAGTTCTGTAAGTTTTTCTTCTGCAAATGCAAAGTATTTTAAGATATTCTGATCAAGCTTCTGTTCGTTCTTAACTGTGTATGGAACATGAAGAAGTGAGCAGGAAGTTGAAATTGCAACTTCGCCTTTCCAGTTTGACTGAATTGTTTCAAGAAGGGCAGAGGTTTTTGCATAGTTGTTTTTCCAGATGTTTTTTCCGCAGAGTACACCTGCGAATAATGTACAGTTTTCTTTTGTGCCGGTTTTAAGAAGATTAAGAGTTTCTTTTCCTTCAACGAAATCAAGACCGATTCCATCAAAATCAAATGAAAGAAGTTCCTTATAATAATCGCGGACATCTCCAAAATATGTCTGAAGCAAAACTTTAATCTGCTTATTTTCAAGAATGATTTTATATAAGTCTGAGAAGAGAGCTTTGTCTTCAGCTGTCATATCAAGAACTAAAGCTGGTTCATCAATCTGAATCCATTCTGCACCCCAGCTTTTTGCATTTGCTAAAAGCTGTTTATAAGCCTCTGCAGTCTTTGCAGAAAAATCTTTAAGCTGTTTGCTGCCTGTAAAGTGGCTGAGCTTTAAGAAAGTGTATGGGCCGATTACATCAACCTTTGTCTGAACTCCATGAGTCTTAGCTTCGTTGTATTCTTCCTGTGCCTTTGTATCATCAAGCTGAATATCTACTGAATCATCAAATTCTGGAACAATATAATGATAGTTTGTATTGAACCATTTTTTCATTGGAAGGGCAGTTACGTCTCCCTTGTCTGACTGATAGCCTCGTGCCATTGCAAAGAAAGTATCAAGCTTTGAGAGGCAAAGTGCCTTGTAGCGCTGTGGAATTACACCGAGCATAAAGCTTGTGTCGAGCATGTTATCGTAGAAAGAAAAATCATTTGAATTGATAAAATCAATTCCTGCATTTTTCTGCAAAAGCCAGGCATTCTTACGTAATTCTCTGGCAGTGGCCTGTAATTCTTCAGCAGTAATTTTACCTGCAAAATACTTTTCTGATGCAAATTTAAGTTCACGGTTTGCACCAACTCTTGGAAATCCTATAACTGATGTTTTCAAAATTGTACCTCCACTTTGATTACTGCCTATAAATATACTAGGTATCTGTCATTATATCTAATACTTAATTTTGTGTGTTTGTCATAGATAAAAACTATGGTGAGTGTTATAATGCTTTATATGACAATACAGCAGTTAAAATATGCAGTTGCCGTTGCTGAATACGGAAATGTTACGGCGGCAAGCCAGAAAGTTTATATTTCACAGCCGAGTCTTACAGTTGCAATTCATGAACTGGAAAAGGAAATAGGAATTTCTATTTTTTCAAGAACTAATAAAGGTGTTGTTGTTACAAATGAGGGAAGGGAGTTTTTAGGCTATGCCCGACAGGTGCTTGAACAGACTTCACTTCTGGAAGAAAAATATCTTGGAAATAAACCGAAGCAGAAAAGATTCAGTGTAACGTGCCAGCATTACTCTTTTGCGGTAAATGCATTTGTTGATGTAATCAAAAAATATGGCGGCTCTGAATATGATTATACATTACGTGAAAGTCAGACGAGTCAGATTATTGATGATGTTGCAAAATTAAACAGTGAAATCGGTATTCTTTATCTTAATAAAAAAAATACAGAAATAATTTTAAAACTTCTGAAAAAAAATGATCTGGTATTTAAAGAACTGTTTACTGCAGAACCTCATGTTTTTATTTCAAAAAATAATCCGCTGGCAAAAAAGAAAACTGTCTGTCTTGAGGATCTGGAAGCCTATCCGTATCTGACTTATGAACAGGGTGAATATAATTCCTTTTACTTTGGCGAAGAGCCCCTCCCTGCAATTGATCATAAGCTGAATATAAAAGTAACGGATCGTGCAACACTTTTTAATCTTTTAATCGGTTTGAATGGATATACAGTCTGTTCTGGTGTTATTGATAGCAAATTGAATGGAAGCAGTATTATTTCAAGGCCCCTTGAGCTTGATGATTATATGAAAGTTGGGGTTGTGACTCATAAAAATGTAGTTCTTTCTCAATATGCGCTCTCTTATTTAGAGGCAATAAAGACTTATATTCCTTAAATAATTGTATTAGGTTTTATAATTTATTATAATAGACTGTGCCGACAGTTAATTTACGGCAATTATTTGATTATCTGAGGTAAATCTATGGCTACATGGTCAAATGCAGACACACTTTCTTCATGGAAGAAGTTGCAGTCTCTTAAAGGTATGGTTTCTATAGCAGATGAGCTTTCTGGTTCAGGTGCTGCAGATAGAATCGCAAAATATTCTATTCCTATGGGCGGAGCGCTGACATACAACTTCGCTGCTAAACAGGTAAACGAGCAGATTCTTAAAACTCTTGCTGAGCTCGCAGAAGAGCAGCAGCTTGTAGAAAAATATCAGGAACTTCTTGATGGTGCTGTAATCAACACTGGAGAGAAGCGCATGGTTTTGCACCAGCTTACACGCGGTCAGCTTGGAAAAGATGTTATGGCTGATGGCGTAAACAAGCGTGAATTCTACATCAACGAAGTAAAACGCATTGCTGATTTCGCTAACGATGTTCACTCAGGAAAACTCGTAAACGAAAAAGGTGAAAAATATACAACAGTTTGTCAGATTGGTATTGGTGGTTCAGACCTCGGTCCACGCGCTATGTACCTTGCTCTCGAAAACTGGGCAAAGAAAAACAATACTTTCAAAATGGAAGCACACTTCATCTCTAACGTAGACCCTGATGATGCTGCAAGTGTTGTTAAGTCTCTCGACATTTCAAAGACAATCTTCATTCTTGTTTCTAAATCAGGAACAACTCTTGAAACTCTTACAAACGAATCTTTCGTAAAAGATTTTATTAAAAAGGCTGGTTGTGATGCAAGCAAACACATGATTGCTGTTACATCTGAGACATCACCTCTCGCTCACAACCCTGACTATATGGCAGCCTTCTATATGGATGACTACATTGGTGGCCGCTATTCTTCAACTTCTGGAGTAGGCGGAGCTGTTCTCAGCCTCGCTTTTGGACCAAAGGTATTCCAGGAATTCCTCGACGGTGCTGCAGAAGAAGATAAGCTTTGTTTGAACAAAGACATCACAAAGAACGCCGCTCTTATGGACGCTTTGATTGGTGTTTACGAACGCAATGTTCAGGGCTATCCTGCAACTGCAATTCTTCCATACTCACAGGCACTCAGCCGTTTCCCAGCTCACCTTCAGCAGCTTGATATGGAATCAAATGGTAAGAGCGTAAACCGCGATGGAAAGCCTCTTGGCTACGTAACTGGTCCTGTAATTTTCGGAGAGCCTGGAACAAATGGTCAGCACTCATTCTACCAGCTTCTCCATCAGGGAACAGACATTATTCCTCTCCAGTTCATCGCATTCCGCGAGAACCAGACTGGTGAAGATGTTGTAATTGAAGATTCAACAAGCCAGGTAAAACTCTGCGCTAACGTAACAGCTCAGATTGTAGCTTTTGCATGTGGTAAGAGCGACGAGAATCCAAACAAGGCATTTGCCGGCGGACGTCCTTCAAGCCTGATTTACGGAGCACAGCTCAATCCAAAATCACTTGGTGCATTGCTCGCTCACTATGAGAACAAAGTAAT
>JAEEGH010010321.1_pt1 | contig 21484 bp, 12 predicted proteins | sample 9134181 | NCBI WGS metagenome assembly JAEEGH01 (sample SAMN16246544, study PRJNA631951) | gut metagenome | biome: gut microbiome; feature: rumen; material: DP-attached | host: Bos | place: Iran: Karaj | collected 2018-10
GGAGTGTGGGACCGTCCCAAGACTTGCATTCTTCGGCCTTGTCCGGATTACGTTGGATATAACCTTTCCGGGCCTTGGCAATGGCCTCAGTGTCGAGGTCTTCCAGAGATGCATCCTCGACAATCTGGGCAGTCCAGTCAAAGCCGGAATTGTAAATCTGGCGGATCCAGTCGGCGCATAGGGACGGAGGTCCGTGACCGAACTGCTGATGCGGATGCGGGGGATTCCCATCCAGTCTGTAGTCTCACGCACGGCAGCGGGAATGACGAATACTACGATTCGTCCCTTCCCGTAATAGTGGAACTCCTCTATCCTGAAGTCAATCTTAGGTGTGATGTAAAGCCGAAGATATGGCTCCAGCAACTGCTTCCCTTTGGCAAAAACCGTATCGGTCTGGAAGGTTGTCCCTTTGATTTCCAGAGTGTTGTCATCGACACCAAAGAAGAGATAGCCGAACTCCTGATGTGCAAGGCACGCACTGTTGGAAATGGACGAAATATACTTGCCCAGATGCTCTGCATCCTGGTAATTGCTCTTGAATTCCAGCTAGGTGATTTCCCGCCGGTACATTTTTATATAGCCATCCAGCAACTCGCTGTATTTGACGTCATCAATCATATTGCGAAGTTAGCAAAAAAACTTGACCGCTCAAAATTAAACCCAAATTGTTCTATGTGTTCCACCTGTCCTATTCTCCCTGTGGAACGGAACAAAAATAATTCATTAAATTTGCAAGATGATGAAATAATCATTGTTTATGAGTCTGCTAATCATCCTATCTGTTGTTTTCTCGCAATTGTCGATGCGGGAGGGACTTTCGCAGAATACTGTCTTTTCTATAGATATGGATTCCGAGAGAAATATCTGGCTTGCCACATATGAGGGAATCAACAGATTTGATGGATATAACTTTTCTGTATTCTATACGGAGAAGGACCCTGGTTACGTGCAGGAAGCTGGGTGCGACCCATTTGTGTTCGTTGACTCCAGGGGAAGAATATGGGCTTTTGACGGCGGTTTGAATCTCTTTGATAAAAAGACAGAATCATTTGTTCCTTACAGGGGTTTTTTGAAAGGAACTATCTCTGATATCGCGGAATCGGTCGACGGAAAGATATTAGTTCTTAGTAACGGATTGATAATAGAGATTGATCCTGATACAGGCAACAGTCGTACGCTTGGCAACGATTATCTTGTTTCAAGTATTGATTGTCGCTTTGGGTTGATGGCTCTCGGCACGACGGATGGAAGGGTTTTGATTTATCGTGTCAGTGACAATTCTCTCATTGGCTCCTTTATGCTTGATGAGTCCGCTGAGCATATCAAGTCTGTAATTGTCAAATCTCAATCAGAGATATGGGCTATCACTCATGAAAATGGCAAGGTCTTCAGACTTGATTACAGGGCGAGATCTGTGAACAGATATAATATTAAAGCCCACCTGCTTGTCCTTGGGAAAGATGATAATATTTATGCTTGTATACCATCCAACATATTCAAATATGATTCAAGTTCGGGCATGTTTGAAGGATGTGCTGATACAGATGTTTTTCCGCATAATGTCATCTCGCTGATGATTGATAATGAAGGTGGATTGTGGATGGGTACTTTTCGCGGGGGAGCCTATTACACATTCCCCAAGCAATGTCCTGTGAGTAAACTTGACTTAACGGAGGAGCGGAAAGATCTTGTTGTTTGCTCCATTTTCGAGGGATGGGATGACAGTATCTGGATTTCAACCAGCGATGGATTGTTGCGATACGATGCTGCACAAGGTAAAGCGATGGGAGATCCTTTGGAGAATCCCATTCTTAATGATGGTGTAATGACCTCCTTCGTTGACAAGCATTTTCATAAAATGTTTTTCGGCAACTCTTATGGGATTACGGTCTACGACTATGTTCAAAAAGCATTTTCATATATACTCCCGTCAAGCGGCGAAGAATTCAAGGTATACTCGTTTGCAAGAGAAGACCAGGAACGATTTTGGGTCAGTACGCTTAGTGGCTTATATTTACTGAACATAAGGACTAGCTCTTTATCCAAACTCCCTGGAACAGAACACATGTTCACATACAAAATCCTTAGGGACAGTGCGGGATATCTCTGGGCCGCAACAGCATCAGGTTTACTAAGAGCCAAGATTTTGGGATCAGGTTCTGACGGTGAGATGAAGTGTGGTCAATTTGAGCGGTTTTCTGATGCAACTGAGTGTCACGATATAATCAAATGCGGAGAAAGCATATATGTTGCGGCGAGAAATGGCTTGTTTGTCTATGATGAAAGAGGCGAATGGTCTCATTTTGATGCTTCTAACGGCTTGTCCAATCAATTTCTGAACGGTCTTGAAAGTGATGCCTTTGGCAGAATCTGGATAGGCAGTGAGGATGGACTAAATATGTTCGATCCGTCCATCAAACGGTTTATAAGATATTATACTGAAGATGGCGTTGGGGTTAGTTATTTCACAAAAAACGCCCACTATTCCGCCGCCAACGGAATGATTTATTTTGGTGGGGTCGATGGTGTTTGTCAGATCCATTCCAATGAAGATGCTCCTCAATTATATAGTGGTAAGCCCTTTATCTCTGCCGTATTTGTTAACGGTAAGAGACAGAAACTAGAAAGCGGGCGCCTTATGCTTAAGTATACGGAAAACTCTTTGTCTTTTTCGTTTGGGGTTCATAATTACTCATCCCGAGGGAGAAGCATTTTCTACTATCAATTAGAAGGACAAGAAACATCCCAGAGAACTAGTTTGGAGCCGGTGTCAATTTTATACTCTTCTCTGAGGCCCGGCAAATACTGTTTGCATCTTTCATCTGCAAATAAGAATCAACAGCTGTCGCCATCAGAAACGATACTTGAAATTACTATTCTGCCGCCCTGGTATGCTAGTATTGTCGCAAAAATACTTTATTTGCTCATTATTACCGGATTATTGGTCTATTCTGCATTTTACTTGACACGCAGGAATAAAAGGCAGATAGAATATGCAGTTGCCCAGACACGTGAACAGTCCCAGGCGGAAATAGATAAACTAAGGGTCCAAAACCTCACGGGAAGGATTCTGGGACCGGAAGATGTAAAATTTGTTACACAAATGATAGATATCATAGAAAAGAATGCAGCAAATTCTTCCTTCGGCGTAGACCAGTTGGCTGCGATAATGGGAATCAGTAGAAGTACACTTTTCCTGAAGATAAAAGACAAACTTGATGACAGCGCTTCCCATATCATCCGCGTCATCCGATTCAACGAGGCCTGCCGTCTTTTATGCGAAACCGATAAAACGATTGAAGAAATCGCGCAAGAAACCGGGTATTCATCTGGGGCCTCATTTTCAGCATCTTTTAAAAAGGAAAAGGGCCTTTCTCCGAATGAATGGAGAAAATAAGTTTTTTCTTTTGCGTAAAACGAATTCTAAAATTGAATAAACGGATTCATAAGAAAAGATAAAAGATAATCGCGAACTTTGTAGCCGTTCATAAGAGATAACATTAACGGCTATGCGTAGATTTTTCTTTTCGATTCTTTTTCTGTCGGCATCTGGCCTGCTTGCTCCTGCCCAGGAAGTCAAGGACTCGCTAGCCACAAGTATCGGAGTTTACACATCACCGGAGTGGCTCATTGATGGCAAAGTTTCCGGAGTTAGAGTTAATTCGACGGATGGGAACATCGCGGGGCAAGTCGTAACCAATATTCGCGGCCTCAACTCCATCTTTTCTACCAGCAATCCTCTCTGGGTCGTTGATGGCGTAGTCTTGTCAGACTGCTCATCCCAAATTCAAGATGCTTTCGACGAGAGTGTATATGGTCGTTTCAATTATTTGGGGAAGACCTCCAATCTTGACTTTCTTAATCTTTACGATATCGAAAGCATTGAGGTGCTGAAAAATGTCTATGAAACTGCCCGGTATGGAGCCAAAGGTGCGAATGGAGTTATACGGATTACTACAAAGAGTGCTACAAGTGAATTGCCGCGCGTAGTTCTTCACAGCAATCTTGGGTGGCTTGAACATTCAAGGACCGTAAGTCATAATCAGGATGTCTCGGTCTCATTGGTACGGAATAAATCAGCTTTCAGGCTCTCTGCTTTTTATCGAGATATACAAGCGCTGGGGGCTGACCGTGCCGGCGGACTACGCTTGATGTATGACATGAAGTCCAACAATTTGTTTTGGCTCGGATTTAACTCGGCAATCTCTTTCATCCGTCAGGACTGTCTTTCTTCTGCGGCACAGTTTGGAGTCCCAACGATGGGGCTTGCTCTTTCCGGGGTACAGCCAGCCGGGCAAATTAATACTCAGGAAGGCTGGAACAATGATTTCGATGATTATACAAACCGATTCCGTGGTATTGGGAATATCTACCTACAAGTTAATTTCCTTCCCTGGCTGAAGTGGCGTACAGAACTGAGTTTTGACATTAACAATGCCAACCGGAATCTATGGTACGGTAAAGGTACTCAATTCGGATCTGAATTTGAGAATGCAGCGGCGATTGATGTCGCCGCGATGTTTGGCTATGCTGTTCAAACAACTTTGAGCGCAGAGCGATTTTTCCTCAAGCATCATAGAGTCGGTTTGAATGTGCACGCTCAATTCGATGGAGATATAAACAAGTATAATAACATGAGCGGAGACCATTTCATTACGGATGTGCTCCGCTCGAAAGGATTCAGTCTCCGGCAGAGTGCTGCCATGCCACACTATTCTTCGAAAGACTATTCCAGCATAGGAATAGATGGCAATCTTTCTTATTCATTTGGTTCGTACGCAGGTTTGAATGCGACATTCCGAACAGACAAGATACTGCAATATGACGATTCCTTCTCTTTTTATCCCTCTGTGAGCGCGTGGGTCGATATTAAGCACTTGCTTTTTAGGGAGAGTGAGACTTTCTCTGGTCTCGCTTTAAATGGCGGTTGGGGAAAGTCTGGATATCGTAAATATCTACCATACCAATTATCAGGTCGTGCTATCGGAAACGACTTGATCACTGCCGCTCTTGCGGAGAATGGAATCATCATCGACAGTTCTTCCCCGAAAGATAATGTGGCCAATTATTTCGATGGAATTAACCGGACTATAAGTGACGAGTGGAACGTTGCATTATCCGCATCTTTCTTCTCGAACAGACTATCGTTGAATCTTGGGTATTATTCTAAAAACACTCATGAGACGTTCACTATTTATGGTTTTGGCAAACAACGGTTTACAGATAGTTATATATGGAAATCGTGTGAAAAATGGAGTCTTCTTTCCGCAGATAAAGATTTCTTCAACAGAGGGATTGAAGCAGACATAAAGGCTGTAATGATCAATAACGAGAACCTGAAATGGACGGCTTATCTTTCCGGTGCAACCAACAGCAATAATATCCAATTCTACCTGGATGAACAAGTGGAGTCATTTAGGGTGTTCCCTTCTTTTTATGGTGGCCTAGGTACCAACCTTTCAGTAAAAGGAGCTTTTCTCGATTTGGCATTTGATGGAGCAACAGGCTTTGACATATATAATGTAAACAAAATGCTTATTGACAGTGCTAGCGCCATAAGTAATGAATACATTGAGAAAGGTGACTTCCTTCGACTGTCCAAGGTCTCAGTTGGATATGCCTTCAAATTCAACAAGGATAAAGTCAAGTGGATACGTGCTTTGGATTTAAGCCTGACAGGAACAAACCTAATCACGTTCTCGAAGTATTCCGGTGTGAATCCGGATGTCAATAGTTTCGGAACAACGGCCGGACGGTATTATGGTTTGGATTATGGTGCCCTTCCATTGTCGCGCTCAATAATGTTGGGTATTAAAGCTGAATTCTAGGAGGAAGATAAAATGAACAGAATCATTACGAAAATACTGGGCGTTGTAATCTTGCTCACGAGCTCTACGCTTTCGCTATTTGCCGATGACATCAAAATTACCGGCCAGGTAAAAGACAGTTCTGGGAATCCACTCCCCGGGGTGGTGGTTATGTCCGGTTCAAATAATGGTGTCGTAACAGATTTAGAAGGCCGGTACACTATCAAGATTTCAAACAAAACGGCAGACCCTGAACTTACATTCAGCATAATGGGTATGGCAACATTGAGAGAAAAAGTTGCCGGGCGCAGCGTCATAGATGTAGTGCTTCAAGAAGACACCCAGATGCTTGAGGAGGCTGTTGCTGTCGGTTATGGTTCCATGCGAAAGTCAGACATTACCGGTTCTGTATCTTCGGTTAAGATCGATCCTAACGATGCGTCACGAAGCACATCACTTGACCAGTTGCTGAGGGGGCATGCTGCCGGAGTAGAGACCATAAATTCTTCAGAAGCGCCCGATGCCGGGGTGTCAATTCGAATCAGGGGAATAACTTCATTGAATGGTTCTTCTGAACCATTATATGTGGTAGATGGTGTGATTATGGCATCAAACACCATTTCAACAGGATTGGATGAAGATGAGGATGTAAACGGCCTGATGGGAATCAATCCTAATGACATTGCCTCCATACAGATTCTCAAAGACGCCTCAGCGACAGCCATCTATGGTGCTGCAGGCGCCAACGGTGTCGTATTGATAACTACGAAACAGGCAAATAACGACAGACCCAAGATATCCTTTAATGTGGGGATAGATTTGAATACGCCGTACCAACTCATTGATGTACTGGACTTCGATCAATTCACTTCATACCTTCAGATGAGAAGCGAGGCCGGGAATACCGTGAGCGAGAGTATGCTCAATCGTATATATAATAATTATGGAACTCCGGATCAGATTGTCAATGGAGAAATAAAGAACTGGCAGAAGCAGTATCTTAGAAATTCTGTCAGGCAGAGATATTATGTAGGCGCTTCCGGACACCCCGGGAAAACATGGTATTCAACTTCTATTGGCTACAATAAGTCTGAAGGCATAGTCGAGAACACCGGGAATGAACAGGTCACTGCAAGATTGAATCTAACCAGCAACCTTACAAAGAATTTAAAGATTTCCACAAAAACCAATTTTGCTTATATTCGCTCCCGAATGATGCAGAGTGCCGGTTCTGGCGGGCAGGGAGTCAGTTCTTCTTTCATAAAAGCTCTGGTCTCATTCCGTCCGTGGGTGTCAATGGTGGAGAAGGAGAACGAGGAATATGAAGACGAGTCGGAAAATACTATTTCCAGCCCAACAAAGTGGGTAAAGGATTCCTATCAAACACGAAATGAAATTCGTGTCACCCCCAATCTCTCCGTCGAATACAAAATTGCGCCATGGGTCAAGTTTACCTCTGCAGCCGGTGCCGATTATCACATGCAGGAGATTGCAAAGTACAAAGGCCCTACTGTTTCAAAATCCCCTGCAGCTGGGACGGTCCTTTCCGCTCAATTCTACACCTTGAACTGGGATAACACCTTTGATTTCAACAAGAAATTTGGCAAGAAACACAACCTGTCGGGTACAGTTGGATTCACCATGAACCGCAACTCAAACAAAACGTCACTTGTCCTTTCTGATGACATTGTACAATATGGTTTCGGTGTTAGCAACATCGATTCTTCTCCTAATGCCAAACTTACCTTTACTGAAACCAACGAGTCCAAGATGTCCGGTTTTGTGAGGGGCATATATAACTATGGAGAAAGATATATCCTCACTGCCACCTGCAGGCTTGACGGCAGTTCCAGATTCGCCAAGAAGAACAGGTTTGCATGCTTCCCCTCAGTAGCGGCAGCCTGGAGGGTAAGTAAAGAGACATGGTTTAAGGTACCAGTGATTTCGCAACTAAAGTTCCGTGCAGGATGGGGCCGCGTAGGAAATTGCTCCGTCAAGCCTTATCAATACATGTCAACATATGGTCAGGCATATCAGGGTTATCATTTCAACGATGCCGGATACATCATTACGCTTGGTCCCAATGTCCTTACAAATGAGGACCTGAAATGGGAAACGACTGAGCAGTTCAATGTCGGACTTGATTATGGGATGTGGAACGGCCGTTTATCCATTGTCGTTGATGCCTATTACAAGAATACTTACGACCTTTTGCAGTCCAGGATTATCACATACAATTCCGGTTTTTCCAATATGTATGTCAATCAAGGCTCAATCGTTAACAAAGGTATCGAAATCACGCTGGAGGCAACACCGGTTGTTGTCCGAGGCTTTGAATGGTCTTTGAGCGGGAACATTTCCTTTAACCGCAACAAACTCACGGATCTGGGATATGAAGGTAACACTAAAGACTTTTATTTTGAGCCGGGCGTAAAGACCAGCCAGCGGTTCTATACCGGGGCGAATATCGGTTCTGGAGGTTACCACTCCGAGCAGCCTGTAAACATTTATATGTTGGGTCAGCCTATCGGTCTTTTCTATGGTTATAAAACAGACGGGCTGGTTCAGGAAGGCGAATATGGTGTCCCATGGAGCGCATCAAATCGGGACGCCGATATCTACCCTACTCCTGGTTCAGTCAAGTATGTGGACATGAACGGAGATGGCTATGTTGATTCCGAAGATCGCACTGTCATAGGTAATGCCAATCCACTATTTACATACGGATTCTCCACGAGCTTTACATTAGGCAAATGGAAACTGTCCGCGGATTTTCAGGGCTCGTATGGAAACCAACTTATTAATGCCAACCGGGTCCAGTACATGGACACGCATAAAACCACGTCTCCCCAGAATGTGCTGACGGACTCATTCTACAACGCCTGGACGGTTGTTAATCCCACCAACTATTATGTGGGTATTGCGGATCCAACAAAGTACTATGGTACATTGTTCGACAATGTCTGGCATGCTAGTGAAAAGAATTTTGTAACAGATAGAGATGTTGAGGACGCCTCTTACCTGCGTATGTCTAATCTGGCACTTTCCTATACATTGGAACTTCCTAAGAAGAGCCTGTTAAAGAGTGCTGTTTTCGGTTTCTCGGCAAGCAACCTGTTTATTCTTACAAATTATTCCGGATACTCGCCAATTGTAAACTCCTACAGACTATCCTCAAAACGAATCGGTGTCGACGCCGGAGGCTATCCTGCCAGCAGGAGTTTTTGTTTTGATGTAAAACTCACTTTCTAAGACAATGAAATCACTAGTTAAATATTTAGCGATGTTTATAGTGACGGGAGGAATGGTCTCTTCCTGCCACTTCCTCGATGAGATTCCGCCATCAAATCTTGTCAGTGATCAAATATTCGAAAGTGAGGTTGCCGCAGAGTCAACGCTGGAGGGCTGTTACCAGTCGATGGTCTTTCTGGTTTCGTCACATTTTATCAACACCTTGCACGGAGCCTCCATTCTTCAGCATACGCATCAAACCCCGTTGTACTCCTGGTATAATCATACAGTTTATTCGAACCATTCCAATAACGCAAGTGTTTACAAAAACGTTTATGCAACTATTTCCAAGTGCAATTCATTCATTGACTGTGCGGCTGCTTCGGATCTCCCGGAGGGAAGCAAGCGAAAAATGATTGCGCAGGCAAGATTCCTCAGAGCATACACGTATTTCTTTGCCACAAGGATTTGGGGGGACTTGCCCCTGGTTCTGGACAAGGTTGTTTCTATTGAGCAGGCCGAGATTGCCCGTTCGCCTTACCAACAGGTTTATAAAGTGATACTTGACGATTTGGATTATGCCCAATCGTCACTTCCTGCTCCAGAAGAGCTGTCTGAAGAAGACATTCGAAGAGGCCACGTGTGTAATTATTCCGCGGAGGCGCTCAAAGCAAAAGTGTATGTGCAGATGGCTTCTTTGATGACAAGTGCGGCAAAAGGAGTTGATGACCAGTGGTTTGATCTTTCAAAGGAAGGCAGATACCCTGACTTTTCGCTATGTGGCATACCCAAAGATGACGTTGACAAGGCGTGGACACTGGCTTTGGATTGTGCCGAGGATGTGATGCTGTATGGACCATTTAAACTGGAACCGGACTATGCCAATCTTTTCCGTTTCCTTCCCAATGAACACCCCGAGGACTATCTCTCAAAAGAAAGGATACTGGTGGTTCCTGTCTCCTCCGGTCTCTCCGGCGGTTCTTATGTCTATGCCAGCTGGAGTCTGCCCAAGCAGCCTTATGGTTCATCCGAGACATCGACGGATAACGGGAACAAACTCAGAATCCGTCCTTCCAGATTCATTTGGGAGAACTGGTGCGCCAAGTATGGTGCCGCCAGTGATTATGTGGAGAAGGAGGATGATGAGTTAGGCACTTATTCCTATTATAAAGGGTGTGCGGATCCCAGAATGGATGCTACTTATTTTTACGACACATACTACACGGGGGATGAATCCACCGGGAAAAAGACCACCAATAGATGTTATCCGTATGAAAGCCGTGTAGCGTTCAAGGCGACAGATGATTTGTCTTCAATAAATTCCACTCTATCCCTTAACTGTACTCCTATCTACAAGAAGGGGTTCAGCAAGGGTTATAGGGGCAATTCATCTGGTGGAGATGCAGATATTTACCTGTTCCGTTATGCTGATGTGATTTTGCTTGCGGCCGAAGCCGCCGCCAATCTTGGACATGCAGACAAGGCTGTTGAATATGTGAATCAAATTCTTGAGCGCGCCCGGAACTCCACCAACAAAAGCGATGCTTATCAGCATGTGTTCGGTGATTCTCCGGCTATTGCTCCCGCAGACTGGAATGTCTCAGATTATGCCACAAAAGAAGACCTTGTAGTGGCTATTCTGTGGGAACGATTCTTTGAAATGGATTATGAGCAACAGAGTTTCTTTGACACCAGAAGATATGGGGCCAATTTTTATGTGGAGAATTTCGTCCGCCCCTATAATGAGTTCATGCATACAGCCGCCAACTACAGAATTTGGCAATCTCCCGCCTGTCTTTTTGGGCGAGATATGGAAGAAGATATTCAGAAAGTAAGGGCCGGACTGTTAATCGCCTTCCCTGAATACGAATTACTGAATAATACGGCGTTGGACTACAATACGGGTCAAAATGATTTCTTTATCGAGTAAATTATGAGGTATAACAACATAATAGCACTTGCTCTTCTGATTGCCATGTCGTGTCAGAAAGTGGATCCTAATGTTATCTCCGCTAACGCCGCTCCTGAATTCAAAGGAACAATCGAGACCGGGCTGGAAGTGGATCTTGGACTGAGTGCCAAGTGGGCAAGCTGCAATGTCGGCGCAACATCTCCGTCACAATGCGGCAGTTACTTTTCCTGGGGAGAAGCAGAAGAAAAAAGTGATTATTCCGAATCTCAGCATAGCCTGAATGGCAAGTTGGTGAACGGGCAGCGACTCTCAAAAGAACAGGACGCAGCTACTTCAGCTCTTGGATATGGCTGGCGAACGCCGTCCCCCGAAGATTGGCAAGAATTGATAGACAATTGCACGTTCTGTTATGCAAGTGTTGGGGGTCAAAATGGTTACGTTGCGACCAGCAATGTCCCTGGATACGAAGGGAAATCGGTTTTCTTCCCCTGTGCCGGATACAAAGCGGAAGGAAATACAAATAATGTAGGAGTACAAGCGCTATATTGGACAGACATCCTCGTCCCTGACGCTTCTACCAGAGCCATAAACGCTTTCTTTACTGAGGTGATTGACGGGAGCGAACTTCGATTGAATGCTCCACCCAAAGGGGCAGGAGGTCTGGTTTGGTGTGGTTATCCAGTCCGTGGTATTCGTAAATTCATGCTCGACTGGGATGGAACGGATATTAATGTGGACAGAAATACGACAACAGTTTCCATCAATATCTATGGAAACGCCAAGTGGATGCTCGGAGTGAACAACGGGGCTACATGCAGCCAGGATTCCGGGGAAGGAGACGCGCAGGTAACTGTTTCTTTCCCGACAAACGACACCTATGACCAAAAGACTTATACGGTAACACTTTCTTCTCCTGAATTTGAGCAAGATGAATCGTTTACCATTTGTCAGTATGGCATTGTTCCGGATTTCTATTTCAGTACCAGCTCAGCAATGTCCGAGTGGGACCAGGAAACTGTTACTTTTACGCTCGTTGCAACATCAGATGTAGTGTGGTCCGGTGCAGTCAAGTATTCTGACGGGATGGATGTAGAAGGTGCTTCATTAAACCCCCTGTCCGGTACCGGCGGAAGTGATATACAAGTTTCTTTGCCGTCAAGCACAAGTATCAAAGAAGAAACGGTGTATGTTGTGGAACTGACGACTACGGACTCAAGAATCCCGGAAGATATCCGAATCATAAAAGCTGAGATTAGGCAAGGCGTATGTCCTTACGCCCCTTATGGGACAATTTGGGCTAATAGCTTCATGAAAGCCTGGAATGATGCCGGATTTGTCGCCAACAGCTCTTTCACGGCAGAAAACGCAACGGCAAGCGTATCCAGCTCGCTGTCCAATCCTGGCAAGGACAATGGTTATATGAAAGGAAAATTCAAGTTTTCTTTCACTGTTGCACAGACAGGGACTGGCGTGTTTGGATTCTGGGCGACTCTTGCGACAACCACTCAAAGCTACAAAGTGACAGCCACAAGAAATGGTGATGAGGTGTTTTCCCAGAATTATGCTCCCGGAAATCTCCAGAAGACTTTTGTGGAATGCGAGATGGATCTGAAGAAAGGAGATGTTGTAACGCTGCAGTACAATAATACAAGCAGCAATGCAAAATTATATTGTGGCGCAACATCACCTATTACATGGAATAAGAAGAACTAGCGAAATGAAGATGGTTATCATTCCGGTAATAATTGCTTTTAGTCTAGGCTTATATGCCTGCGACAGTACCGAGGTTTACGATATTCGTAATTATGGCGCAGTCGGAGATGGGATATGGATTGACTCTCCGGCAATTAATGAGGCGATACTCGATGCCGCGAATGACGGTGGTGGGACAGTGATGATACCTGAAGGTATATACTCATGTCATTCCATTCGTCTTGCAAGTAATGTCAACCTCGTCCTGGAAGAAGGCGCTGTTATTAAAGCCGCGCCTCATACTATAGGGCAAGGTTATGATGCTCCGGAAGCAAATCCTTATGATTCGTATCAGGATTTTGGGCATTCTCACTGGTGCAACTCTTTGATGTACGGTATTGGCCTGGAGAATGTTTCAATCAGTGGCAAAGGAATGATCGATGGGGAGAACCTCTCCGATGGGTTTACGTTTAGTAAACGGGCGACCGATATCGATTGCGACTTCTCGCTCGAGGATGGCGTGGCCAATAAGTCAATAGCGCTTAAAGAATGTAAGAATGTTACAATAAGAGATATAACAATTCGCAAAGGGGGGCATTTCTGTCTGCTCGCTACCGGGGTGGATAGTCTGACTATTGAAGGTATTACCGTTGACACAAATCGTGACGGACTGGATATAGACTGCTGCAGCCATGTGGTTATCAAGGGATGCTCCGTAAACAGTTACAGCGATGATGCCATCGTCATGAAGGCTTCTTATGCCCTTGGCAGATATAAGGCTTGTGAAGACATTGTCATTTCGGACTGTGCAATTTCCGGTTATCTTGTTGGAAGCCTTCTTGATGGGACAAAGAAGCATTTGGAGGACAGTAACATGACCAACCATGCTACGAGAAGTTCAGGCAGGATAAAACTGGGGACGGAGAGCACCTGTGATTTCCGCAATATAAGTGTCAGCAATTGCAAACTTGATTATTGCGGCGGGCTGCATGTTGAGAGTACTGACGGTGCAGTAATAGATAATATTTCTTTCTCTGATATTACTATTGACCGTTGTTCTGACAGTCCGATTTTCGTGATGATTGGTGCACGCTTACGCTCACCAGAAGGGAGAGAACTTGGATCAATAAGCAATGTGTCATTCAAGAATATCACCTCAACCAACGCCCGGGCAGATTATGGCTCAATCATAACAGGATACCATCACAGAAAGATAAAAGGCATTACGTTGGAGAATGTATCACTTCATTCGATGGGAGGCATTTTACAAATACCATCCCTCCCGGTTCCCGAACTGGAAAAACAGTATCCTGACCCGAAATCTTTTGGAAGGATGCCTTCTTCCGGGCTATACCTACGCCATATCGACGGTATTACTCTCAGGAATGTACGAACAAGTTGTGAGACCCCGGATGCGCGGGAAAACATCCTTGCGTCAGACTGCTCTAATTTGCTGACATATAATGAATAAACTTATAAAAAGTACTTCTATGGAAAGGAATAAAAAATATTACCAGGAGCCGGAGGTTGAAGAGCTCCTCGTCTTTCCAACGACGATGATTTGTCAATCTGCAACAACCCAAGATTACCAAGAAGAGCAGTACTCCGGGGAAGATTCATGGAATTAGTTTTCAAATTATATCTATTATGGAAGAAAAAAAAATTTATGTTGAACCACGTCTCTGGACAATAAATATTGCCCAGAGAGAAATGATTTGCCAGTCGGCTGTAACCCAGGATTACAATGACTTATCCTACGATGGAGAAGATTCATGGATTTAAAATGGAGGACAGAATCATGAAAAAGTTATTATTTGTTTTAGCAGCAATGGCTGCAGTGATGGTTTCCTGCAAAAAAGAACACATTTCAAATCCAGTGGAAACGACAGAACCCACCGAAACTATTATGGACGGCTATTCGAAGGTTTATTTCGATGCCGGATTAGATGATGCCAACACAAAAACCTCAATTAGCGGCTTATCTGTGGTATGGAGCGGGACTGAGACCGTCAACATCTGGTATAAGGATGCAAATGGAGACGTACAGAAAACTGCAGCGTCTTTTGAATCCTTCTCCGGTAAGACGGCAAAACTTTCAGCTGTTATTCCTGATACCGCCCCTAAAGATGAGTTCATTGCTGAAGTGAACGGCGTTATTGACGGGAGCGGCAAAGCGCCTTTTGGTACAGGGAGCAACAGGGCTCGTTACAAGCCATCAGCAACCCAGACTGCGGTAGCCGGCAGTTTCGACCCCTCCGCCCATGCGATGGGTGCCCGTTGGGTGTATTCCAGTGAAGACCCGACCCCTCACTTCGCCTTCAAGAACCTGACCAATTTGTTGAAAATTTCAGTCGATAATCAGACTTCCTACACGATTGAGCAGATTACCTTGAGTTCGTCCACCGTATTTATGGCAGCCAACTATTGGAATATTCAGGATGGTGGTAGCATTAAAATAGACGGTTCCGGCACCTCCGGTTCGGAAGTATCTCTCTCCGCCAATATCACCCCAGGAACTTCAGGTGATTATTATTTTGTCATCTCTACTAAGAATTCGAACGGCATGGTTAACTTTGCCGATCTGAAACTCAAATTCAAAAGTGGCATTTATTGCCGTGAATATTCAAACAGCACACCCCTGGCCATGACCTATAACACCTTGGCAACGCTTGGCTCGTTTACTTTGACAGATGCCGGGTGGACGGTTGATGAAAGTGTCTATGCGCCTTCCGGAACGCAATGGACCACGAGCAGTGTAAAGGCAATTAATTCTCAAATATCAAGTGGTGGAGCAGCTGATTTCAACAATCCTATCCCCATGGCTGCGGCTAGCCCGAATACAGCTTTGGCTTTTGTTGCAACTAATGCAACCACGGTCAACAGCAGTGGCAACTGTATATATGGCTCGTTCTTGTTTGAGTTCTACACGGCAGCTACTGGCACTGGGACACTTACCCTTTCATTGAAAAAGCAAACTTCGGCGGGGAATATGGTTTATGTCTATATCGATGATGTTGAACAGGCAGATAAGAGGATATCTCTTACCGAAACAGCGACAACTGAGTATAATGTTACGCTGTCTGTCACCAGAGGACAAAAAATATCCTTAAGGTATCTTAAGAATGATGGTTCTGCGAATCCCACAAAGAATCAAACACTGTATGTCTATTATAGCAGTGCTGCCCATCCTATAACCTGGACTGTTACAGAGTAATCATCAAATGCCTATTAAAGCAAGAGTTCTATTCTTATTGATCCTTCTCACGATTCTTTCCTCCAGGGCTTTTGCCCAGGAGGAAAAAACCGTGATTAGAGAAAGCGAGGACTGGTTGCGGCTGGAATACTGGAAAGACATCAAGGCGGGAAGCGCGCTGGATTTCTCCGGGATGGGGTTATTGGATGCCCCTGCCGGCAAGTATGGCCATCTGAAGGCAGTTGGCGGCCATTTTGAATTTGAAGAAATGCCCGGTGTGGAGCAGCGATTCTACGGGGTCAACCTCTGTAACAGCGCCAACTATCCTTCACATTCCCAGACAAATGCGCTGCTTAAGCGTCTTGCCAGACTGGGCTATAATTCTATCCGCATTCATCATCACGATAATTTCTGGGCAGATGAGGCCAATCAGGAAAAGCTGGATTACCTGCTCTCGCAAGCTGTCGGGATGGGATTCTACATCACGACCGACCTTTACGTTTCAAGAAAGGTAAAATGGCGTGAGATAGGCGTGGACAAGGACGGGGATATACCCGCCGGAGTATTTAAAGGGCTCTCTGCCTGTGACGATGCCGCTTTTAAGAATTGGTGTGATTTCACGGAGAATTTTCTTGGGCATGTGAACAGATACACAGGTCGCGCATACAAGGATGAGCCAGCCATCTGTCTTATTTCTCTTGTCAACGAAAACAAACTTTCCGCATCATACAAAAGTGATGATTTCCTGAACAATGCCGGATTTCTAGCATGGTGGAGGGAATTCTGTACCGAGAGACCAGACCTTGCTCTGGATTCCGAAACCCCGGAAAAGATTTGGAGCATTGGTTATAATGAATTCAGTCGTTGGTTTCAAAAGAAGGCCTTCATCAAATACGCATCGTTTGTACGGAATCTTGGCTGCAAGGCATTGCTTACCAACGATAATAATACTCAGAATGCAGAGGGCTTGGGCAGCTCATCCGGCTTCGACTACATAGATAGCCACTCTTATGTGGACCATCCTAAGTTTCCGAAAAAGAATTGGGGCTTGCCTTCTACCCTTACAAATGAGAATCCCGTTAAGGCCAGAGTTCCCAAACTCCTTTACGGCGAATATGCAGTAGGGGCTGATATCCCTCAAGTAATAACGGAGTGGAGTTTCTCAGGCCCCGGGCGTTATCGCGGAGTTGGTGGTGTCATTGTTGGCGCGATGTCTTCCTATATGGCATGGGATGGTCTTTGGCGTTTCGCTTATTCTCATAGCAACAACACTTTTGGCGAGGATCTTGAAGGAAAACAGCGGGCAACGACTTATTTCGATTTGGCCGCGGACCCTCTTTCACAGGCCTCCGAGCGGGCGGCCATCTGCCTTTTTCTCAGGAAGGATGCGGACCCTGTAACGATGGACGGTCGACATTTGGCTGATGTGTCAGATCAACTCCAACTTGATACCCTGAAGGGCACATTATCTCTTAGTACATCCTGCACCTGCGCCGTATTCAGTCCTGGCGGACCTATGACTGCCGGACCGCTCAACGCATATATTTCGGGTGCTCCCTCAACTATCTGGGTGAGTGCGTTGGACGGGAAAGAGATTCAGGAATCTGCAAGATTACTCCTTGTCCATCTCACTGACGTTCAAGGCCGCTGGACAGAATTTGAGGATAAGGAGAGGAAGACACTCCTAAAATGGGGGTCAGGCCTTGTTGTGGAAAGAGGGACGGCCGATATTACCCTTTCCCTTGACACGCCCAAAAAGTATTCCGTATATGAACTGGATACTTCCGGGAAGCGTGGGCGAAAAGTGAAAACATCCGTTTCCGGCAATACGCTTAGTTTTACGGTATCCACAGAAAACTCTATGGGAATCGGGTGCATCTATTATGAAATTGTAAACTGTTCTGCCAAGTGACTTTACTGACCACACTCCTCGTTACCCTTCTTGTCAAGGATAATGTACCACAACCCGTATATGCTGCAGACACTGCGTTGGTGTCCTTTTACTACAAAGCCTGGGAGATTGCTGAAGACCATATCCGTACTGAGCCGGGCCTTGCAAGCGAGAGGTATATGGACGAGGGGTGTATGGAAGAGAATGGTTTACGGACAATATGGGTTTGGGACACTGCTTTCATGAGCCTGTTCTGCAAGTATGCGCCATCTTTCTTTCCTGGGATTGAGTCTCTGCAGAACTTTTATGCCCCTATCCTGGATGGAAGACCTTCTCCTCTCAGAATACAGCATCCAGATAATCCTCCGTTGTTCTCGTGGGTCGAATATGATTATTACAAGTTTACGGCCGATAAAGCTCATCTTGACACATTGGTCTTAGAGAACAAATATCTCCAGCGCTATTATGACTATTTCAATACCCTGGATGATAAGCGAGAGTTTAGTTTCGGATATCGACCGGTGAAACTCAGAAGGCATGAGATTGGATTTGAGTGGGACGGTAATCAGAGCGGCATGGACAATACTCCGAGGAACAGGGACGGTGAGATTCTCTGGGTAGATGCCATTTCCCAGCAGGCATTGTCTGCCTTGTATATTTCTCGCCTGGCCAGGATTTGTTCGGATTATAAGACATCACGGCGTTTTGCCAAGGAGTATCGCAGGCTTAAATGGATAATCAACCGTTACTATTGGTCTGAAGCCGACTCGTGTTACTATGATATCCGGATGGAAGACAATAGACCTACAAGAATCCTGACTCCGGCATCCTTTTGGCCAATGTTGGCTGAAATCCCGTGTAAAAGGCAGGCAGAGAAGATGGCTCGTTTTGCGTTGTCTGCCACACGTCTTGGTGGAGATTACCCTTGGAAATCGCTTAGTGCCCTTGATGAGGATTACGTCCCAGAGCATGGCCGGTATTGGCGGGGAGCAGTATGGCTGCCTACGGCTTATATGGGCATCAAATCACTTGAAAAATATGGTTTGCGAGATTTGGCGAATGAAACCGCGGAACGTCTTCTTGAGCAAATGAAAAGAACGTACCTGTCGTTTGAACCTCATTCCATTTGGGAGTGTTACAGCCCTTCTGCGGACCGCCCGGCAAACAGCAAACGCAAAGATGTCGTGCGTAAAGATTTTTGCGGATGGTCTGCATTGGGACCTATTTCGTTATTTATTGAGAATGTTATCGGCATTTATGAGGTAGATGCAGCCAAGGCCGTAGTCAGGTGGGATATTCATCATGATTTTGAGCATGGTGTCCGTAATCTCCAATTCGGAGACACTACCGCGGATTTGATTTATCGCGACGGGACAATTACCGTCTCAACTAACAATGCTTTTACGCTATATGCCGGCTCTAAGAAATATAAACTGAAAGCTGGCAATAATGTTTTGAATATTCGTTAGATAGTATGAGAAAATTACTGTTGTTTGCTCTGACAGTGTTAATCTGCTCGTGTGGGAAATCTTCTGTTGAAATATCGGGAGATTATGTAGTTATTCATTTTAAGGCAGGCACCGAGGAGACCAAAGCCACTCTTAACGGCAGGAGCGTTTTCTGGACGGGGGAAGAAACCGTCAATATCTGGTATAAGGACGCTTCCGGAAAAGCCGCCAGTACTATTGCGAGCTTTGACTCCTTCAGCGGAAAAACAGCTGTGCTGTCCGCCACGATTCCAGCGAGCGCAAATATGGATGAGTTTTATGCCGAGGTGAATGGCGTAAGCGATTCGAATTCAGACAGATATCCCTGGGGCTCCAACGGCCCTCGCACTCTAGTTCCGGCTGAGCAGACAGCCATCGCCGGCAGTTTTGATCCTGCCGCCGCAGGAATGGCAGCATGCTGGAGACGAAGCGCCCCTGGAGAGCAACCGTCATTTTCTTTTGTCAACCTACATAATATTCTCGTAATTACCGTTGATAATCAGACAAATAAGACTATAGACAGGATTACACTATCTTCTTCCAGCAGTCTTGTCTGTAAAAATTATTGGTCTTTTAAAGATGACGGCAGTATCAAACAGACTTATTCTGCCGGTTCCGGAACAGAAATCAGTTTGACCGGAAGTATAGGCTCCGGGAGGGGAGATTATTGTTTCGTGGTTCCAGTAAAGAATAACAACGGTTCCAAGTTCAAGCTTGACGACATGACCGTGAGATTCCATTTCTCAGGTGGAGAGTATTTTAAAATGAGCAATGACAGGCCTCTTGAGTTGGATTATAACTCAATAGCAGCTATCGGTACTTTTGTGCTTAAGAATGACAAACTTGTTTATCCTTATGGAGCCCCATTCGGAACATTCTGGGGAACAGCCTTTATGAAGAGTTGGAACAGCAGTGGCTTTTCAGCGAATACCCCGTTTACTGGTCTGGCAACAGAGGATACGCGGGAGACGGTATCTGCCACAGCAACTGCGTCTTGTGCGAATTCAATCAATTCAAACGCCTCCGGAAACGAACGAATGGTGGGTAAGTTCAAGTTTGAATTTACTGCGGCTGAAACCGGTTCAGGAACGCTTGTATTCTGGTCCAAGGCCGGTAGCACATCACACACAACAAGAATTCTCAAGAACAATATCCTGGTAGAGACAATTAGTTATTCAAGTACATCACATGTCAGGAACAGTATAGACATCGATGTAAAGGCCGGTGATGTCATTTCCATCCAGTACAACAATACATCCAGTAATGCCACATTGTATTGCGGAGGTGATTACACTTCTTCCAGCGAAGGAGTCCTGGACAGGCGGATACGATGGAATATCAATGCCGAAGCTGCAGGCACAATATCTTCTCCAGATGATCTGTCTTCAGATGATCAGAGTTCTTTCTTTAACGAAATATAGACTGCCCTATGAATAATTTGGTATCAATATCATCTTTGATGCTTGCCATATCTATTGTTTCTTGTGTAAAGGAAGAAGACCATATATCAAAGCCATACGACTCAAGGCAGATTGTTTTTTCAATTGACAGCCCAGCTGTAAAATCTGTACTTGATCCCGGTTCGCTCTCCGTCAACTGGAGCCAGAATGACACTATTGCAATCTGGTCCAAGGGGACCGATTGCACTACAAAACTGATTGCTGTTTCCGGAGGTGCGTCATCATCCTTCGTAGGAGAAATCGGGACTTTGGACACTTCAAAAGACCTTTTTGCCGTTTATCCTGCGTCTGCAATTAAAATGCAGACATCCGGCTATACCGGCTGTACCCTGCTGAATCATTCGACGCAGACAGGTCTGCTTTCGGACTTTGGAAAATATAATGTCAGTTATACAACGAAGCTTACAAAGCAGGTAGACGGAGACAGGTTGAGGATATCTTATGATAGGAATCCTTCCAATATCTTTGCTATAATAAAATTCAATATAAAGGATGGTCTGGATGTCCGAAGTATTACTATAAAGGGCTATGATTCGGAAGGGAACAATACGAACATAGCCGGAAACTTGAATTTTAAGCCAAGCAGGCCAGGAATTTATGCCATCAAGACCGGACAGGAAATAACTATCAGTAGGAACGGCGATGTGATCAACGGCGATGTCTATGTCTTTATTTCGCCAAATAGTCCGACCGCGGCGACTGAGGGCATTTCGGATGCACCTATTATTTCTAGTGAGAATCCGGCAATCAATACAGCGGCCAAACTTAAATTTGTGTTCACCAACAGTTCGGGAAAAATATGCGAGTTTAC
>JAEEGH010010324.1_pt1 | contig 21474 bp, 16 predicted proteins | sample 9134181 | NCBI WGS metagenome assembly JAEEGH01 (sample SAMN16246544, study PRJNA631951) | gut metagenome | biome: gut microbiome; feature: rumen; material: DP-attached | host: Bos | place: Iran: Karaj | collected 2018-10
GCTTTTCCGCCGCCGCTACATCCGCAAGGAGCGCACCTCGCTCTGGGCCACTCAGACCGGCGTACAGCTCATCGACATCATCCACGAGGAACTGCTCAAGAGTGCCGAGCTCACGGGCATCTGGGAGAAGAAGCTGCGTCAGATCGAGCGTCGCGAGTACGATGCCCGTCAGTTCCTCGACGAGCTCAAGCAGATGGTCACCGACCTGGTGGGTGAGGTGATGCGCGACAGTTCCAACCGCCATGTGGAGTCCGCTCCGGAGCCTCCCGCCCCCAAGAAATCCTCTTCCAAGAAAAAGAAAAGTTAAGGGTTTTAAAAGAAAAACCAAGAAAACCCTCTTGCCTGTATTTTGGGCTTTTAGCCCTTTGCGATGCGAGCCACATATTTTTCCTTGTATGCGAGCATCCAGATAAAAATCAGTGCCTCACATCTCAGCTAACTCCGTCGCGAGTGGGGACTCGCTCCCCTTTGTGGGGCCGTAGCCACATTCAGTGGCTACTCTAAAGACCCCAGTCGCTTTACAGAGTCTCACATACAGCCAAGAGAAAAACATTAAAAACCGTCACGAGTTTATGTCTGAAGGCTGATGTCTGATGGCTGACACTTAGCGGCCAACGCTAAACTCTAACCACTAACCGCTAACCGAATAGCAGCAAACTGTTTTTTATGTTTTCCATTCGTGAGACAGAGCCCCTGTAGGGGTAATGGTGTCAGTGCTAAGACTGTCTGGAAGCTCGCTTACAAGCAGGATTAGTGCTGGCAGCATTAAGAGCTCTGCAAGAGCGTCTGTCTCATGAATGGGGTTTTATTTGTTTTTTTGAAACACACCCGACTATGCAAACGAAGAGCCGCCAGGATTGCTCCCGGCGGCCCATTTTTTCATTTTTAATTTTTCATTTTTAATTATCAATCGTCCAGTCTGCGCTCGGGCCGTCGCCGGCGGGCGGATTGCCGATGGGCACGCCGGGATTGATGCGCATCCACTGGCTCCAGCCCGTAGCCCTGTCGAAGGCCGTCTTGCAGTAGGTCTCCTGCCAGCTCTTGAAGGAGGCGCAGTAGTCAGACTTTCTGTCGAAGCTCTTCCCGTCGTAGGCTTCGCCTTTCTGCCATTCGTGGAAGTAGCCGTTGCCGTTCTCCAGATAGACGGTCTTGAAGTATTTGTCGCTTGCGGTGCCCGATCCGCCCTCCGGGTTGACGATGATGGCGCCCTGGGTGCTGATGCTGCCGAGAGAGGGGGCGAAGGTGAGGGCCTCCGTGGAGCATCCCAGCGTGATGGAGTAGGAGATGCCGCGATTGTTGACGCCCCTGTCGGGATCGAGCGCGTAGGAGTAGTCGGCGTGGTGGCGCATGGCGGCACGGGCGGCCGTCCTGACGCCTTCGGCCAGTCGGGCGAACTCTTCACTCTCGGGGAACACGTTGTCTCTCAGCTTGTTCACGTAGTCCGTCATGTCGTAGAACGGTGCGTTCCGGGTGAACTGGTAGCACTGGCTGGCGGCAGCCTCGTAGGCGGCCTTCTTCTCCGTCAGCTGCGCTCTGTTGGCCTCGCTGGTGAGGAACTCCCTCACGGCTTTCACGCTGGCTGTCAGGGCGTCCAGCTTGCTCATGTCGGTCAGGGTGCAGTCCATGTTGCGCGTATAGATGTTTTTCTTACCGCCGTCGAAGTATGACTTTCTCTTCTCCTTCACCAGTTCGTCGATGTACACGCCGGCCGCTTGGGCCATGGCCTCGGTGTGTCCTCCCGTCCGTCCCATGCGCTTCGCCAGGAGGGCCTGATCGCCGGAAGTGACGCTGTGTGCCGACGCGATGACGTAGGGCACGAGGCCTTTGAGTTCGCACAGCACTTCGATGTTGTTCATCATGCAGGCGTCAAAGTAGAGGATTTTCAGCTTGCTGCGCTCCTGCTCGCTGAGTCCGCCCAGGGCTTTGGCGATTTCCTTGGGCGACATGCAGACCCTTTTGTCAAGCTGCGCGTTGATGTTGTCGTCATAGAGTATGCCTTTGGTCAGGTTTTTCTTGTCGTAGTCGTCGTCCACGCTGTATCCGCCGCCGTGGTTGCCGATGCAGAGCACGAAGGCTTTGGATTCGGGCGCCTGCTGCATGCTCCATCGTATGAAGTCGGTCAGGTTGCCGGGCTTGTACATCTTAAAGTCGGCGCCGCCAATCTTGCAGCCCTCGAGTCCGACCAGAATGGGGATGCCGGCGGTCTCGTAGTTGAAGCTTTGGAGGATGTCGGCTATTTGCGGGTTCACCATGTTCCAGGTCATCTCGAAGCGGTACACGCTTCCGGGCTCTCCGCTCATCACGTAGTTGAAGGCGGGATTTTTCTTTCTTTCATCGGCGATGTATTGGCCGTAGGCTTTCTGTCCGGTGTATTTATGCTGCACGAAGAGGCGCACGTTGCGTGTTTCGGTGCACAGCTCGTAGGCGGCGCAGGCCAGGTCCCACTCCGTGACGGCGTCGAGGTCTCCTCCGCCGTTCGAGTAGTAGAGCACGGTCACGTCGGCATTGTTGGGTGCGATCCATCCGCCGCTGTCTTTGTCGTCATCGCTGCTGCACGATGTTGTGCTGACCGCTGCGCCGATGAGGGCGATGAGCGGGAGTCTTGAAAACCATTTCTTGGTCATTGTCGTATGTTTTTTTGGGGGTTGCTGTATGTCATTCAACGGGGCTCGGGATGATGGCCGGACTGGACAGTGTCGGCATCTTGAACACGTGGGCGTCGTTGTCCGCGCGGAAGTCTTTGAGCGCCTGCTCCGCCTCGCCCGTATCGTCGGTGAGGGTCAGGATGAGGTTTTTGTAGCGGCCGTTGTCCACCATGTTTTCGATGAACGTCCACACCGGCACCTCCTCCCGCCAGAAGTCTTTGCCCAGGAATATCATGGGGCTGGCAAAGCCGAAGGAGAGGTAGTGGTTTTGCACCGCGTTCTGGAAGATCTCCTGTAGCGTGCCCGCGCTGCCCGGCGTGTAGATGATGCCGCCGAAGGCCACGGTGAGGATGGTGTCCTCGCGCACGCTGTTGGTGAAATATTTGGCGATGTGTGTGGCCAGCGGTGTCGAGGGCTCGTGGCCGTAGAGATAGGTGGGGATGCCCAGGCTGATGTAGCGCGTCTGGGGGTAGCGGCGCTTCACCTCGAGGGCCGACTGAAGCCAGCGCCAGTTGTTGAACGTCTCGGCGGCTTCAGCCATCGTCCGCACGGCCTCTGCGAGCTCTGCGTCGCTGCGTCCGGCCATCCAGGCGCCCAGATGTGTGGCCTCCATGGCGCCCGGCCCGCCGCCGCTCACCATGATGAAGCCCTCCTCCGTGAGGTGTTTGCTCAGCAGGGCGACGCGTTCGAACATGGGGTCCGATCGCCGGATGGCATGCCCGCCCATGATGCCGACGCAGGTGCGCGGGTCGTGTTCGGCGAAGAAGTTGACGAGGGCCGAGTGTATGCCGTGGTCGTGCAGCGTGCGGGCCACGGACTCCTTCATCTTGAGGGCGATGATGCCCTGCTCCGTGAAGTGCCGGTAGACGCGTGTGTCGTAGCATTGTGCGAAGGAGGCTCGGTCTTCCTCTTCGTTGTCGGAGGGGGTGTAGCCTTCGTAGAGTTCCTCGGCGGTGTAGAGGCGCCCGAAGCGCATCACTTTGTAGGGGACTTTCTTCAGCCAGTCCACCATGCCGCTGATTTTGTCGAATTCCGGGGTGTCGATCATGGGTTGTCGTATGCTTTTGGTGTGTTTTCTTCGGTCAAAGGTACGAAAATTTGTTTTAAAATTTAGAGTTTAGAGTTTAGAGTTTTTGTTAAGCATATCACTTTTCATCTTTCACTTTTCATTTTTCACTTTTAATTTCTTATTAACGTTGATCGGCGTAGCCTCGGGGAAGGCGATGCTGTAGGCCTTGTCGAGGGGCCCCGATTGTTTTTTTGAAAAAAACGGCGCAGAAAAGCTGAAAACAGAAAAGCCACCGACGCCTTCGCGCCAGCGGCCTGTTCTAGTTTCAGGATTCAGGTTTCAGGTGCTTGAATCTTGAATCTTGAATCCCGTCGCTTGCCGCGACATTTCTTATTGACGTTGATCGGCGTAGCCTGGGGGAAGGCGATGCTGTAGGCCCTGTCAAGGGCGTGGAGGTCCACCTTGCACGAACTGAGGCCGAGGGTGACGGCCGTGAGGGCGCGCAGCAGCTCGCGATGAGGGCGCGCCTCCAACTGCGGCAGGGGCATTTCGTTCCACCCCTCCAGCCCGGAGCGCAGGCAGACCTCCCAGATGAAGTCGTCGCTGGCGCGAAGGCCGAGCCATGTTTTGAGGATGTTGCGCACGCAGTAGCGGCGATGCTGTCCGAGGTGGAGCCGCCTCGTGTGCTCCAGCTTGCGCCAGAGCTCCACGAAGCATCCTAAAGTGTTGTCTATGGTAATCATTGTTTCAGGATTCAAGATGCAAGATTCAAGTACCTGAATCCTGAAACCTGAAACTAGAAAGAGGCCCGCCGGATTTCCGACGGGCCTTCTTACTTTTTACATCAGTCTTCAGCCTTCTTCTCTGGCGTCGGGACGAAGCCCAGGGCGGCGACGAGGCAACTCATCACCGGACTGATGAGGTTGAAGAAGCAGAAGGGCAGATAGACCACCGTAGGGATGCCCAGCACCGTGCTCTGCGTCATGCCGCACGCCGTCCAGGGAATCAGGACCGACGTCACCGTGGAGGAATCCTCCGTGGAGCGGCTCAGAAGCTCCGGACGGTAGCCCCGACGCTCATACTCCGTGCGGAAGATGGAGGCGTTCATGATGATGGAGAGGAACTGGTCGCCCATCACCATGTTGAAAAGTACACCCGAGGCCACCGTGCCCGTCACCAGAGAGACGGTGCCGCGAATGGCCCGCAGCATCACGTTGGTGATGCTCTGCAGCATGCCGCTCACCACCATGCAGGCGCCGAAACACAGGGCGCAGATGATGAGCCACACGGTGCCCATCATGCCCGCCATGCCGCGCGTGCCCACCAGGGCGTTGACGGCCTCCACGCCGGTGTCCACCTGGGTGGAGGTGTAGCAGGTCTTCATGATGCCCGTCAGCAGAGCCGGCAGAGTGACCTCATTGCCCCCGCCGATGCCGGAGACAACCTCGGGCTGCAGCGCCACGGCGCACACGCAGGCCGCCAGCGACGAGAGCACCAACGTGACGAGCGAAGGCACCTTGCGCCAGATGAGCAGGCCGGTGAAGACCGGCACGAGCATCGTCCACAGCGAGATGTTGAAGGCAGAGTCCAAGCCGTTGACATACTGCGAGATCTCCGCCGTCTGGCCGTCGAAGCGCAGCCCCAGCACCAGGTAGAGCAGCAGGGAGATGGTGATGCTCGGCACGGTGGTGTACATCATGTAACGGATGTGGGAGAAGAGGTCGGCATGGGCCATCGAGGAGGCCAGGACGGTGGTGTCGGACATGGGCGACATCTTGTCGCCGAAATAGGCGCCCGAGATGATGGCGCCGGCACACAGCGCGGGCGGGATGCCCAGGGCACCCGAGATGCCCATGAGGGCGATGCCGATGGTGGCGATGGTGGTCCACGAAGTACCGGTCATCACCGAGACGATCGACGAGATGATGCAGGCGCAGGGCAGGAAGAACATGGGCGACATGAGCTGCACGCCGTAGTAGATGAGCGTCGGCACCACGCCGCTGATCATCCACGTGCTCGACATCACGCCGATCATCAGCAGGATGAGCACCGAGACGGCAGCGTCGCCCACGGCGCCCTGGATGGTCATCTCGAAGGTGTCCCACTTCATCTTGCCCACCACCATCGACAGGCCCACGCACACCGTCGTGGCGATGACCATAGCCAGCTGGCTGGCGCCGCTGAGGGCGTCGTCGGGCAGATAGAAGAGGATGAGGGCGATGAGCGTCACCAGGGTGACGAGGGGAATAATGGCCACCAGAGGGTGGGGCAGATGATCGGGAAGGTCTTGTTCAACAGGTCTTATCATAGTATTGGTGCATTTTTCTTCAGCGGCGGCGCAGCAGCAGGAAAAGACCCAGGCCGACGAAGACCGCCAGGAAGGCCGACATCTCGGCCGCATGGTGGAGCGGATCGACCCAGATTTCTTTCAAAAACCCGTTGCGTCCCATGATTTCAACAAAAGTCCAAAAGACAATCACCGTGGCCAGCGAGAAGCGTATGTTGCGCCCCCAGGCGGTGACGGTGAGCTGCTTGCGCAGCATGAAGAAGCTGCCTGCCAGCGCTGCGGCGGCAACGGCCAGCGTGAGGGGATGAGAGGGCCCCACGAAGGCGGGGTCGTAGAGGAACATGAGCAGGAGATAGTCGCCCCACATCATCACGTTCCACTCCATGAAGACTACGATGTTGGCGTGGTGGGCCATCGGGCGCAGTTCGACGCGCTCCTCGAGGCCCGTGTGGCGCTGAATCCAGCGCATGAAGTTGCAGCCCGTGCGCGTGGTGAAGAGATAGAGCGTCATCACCATCGTCCACAGGCCGAAGGTGGCCGGCATGATGAGATATTCGGGCCTGGAGCCGCGCAGCATCTTGAGTTCCGCACGGGAAAAGCTCTCCAGAGGCTGTCCGTTGATGAGAAACTCGCTGCGGGTCAGCAGGCCGTCGCGATAGACGGAGAGCGTCTCCACGGTGCCGGAGCCCAGGAGGTCGCAATGCGTGCCGAAGCGCTGGGCGAAATAGGCGAAGAGAAACTCCACCCAGCCCGTCCAGAAGAGCATCGCACCCGTGATGCCCCAGAGCGTCTGGCGCGTGTCGCCCCGCTGGAAGGTGCCCGCCAGCGTGATGAGGAGGCCCGCAAAGCCCATCGCGAAGGCGGCGCAATGCAGCGCCCCGGGGCTGAGGAAATGCTCCATGAGAATCATCAGCGCGTGGCCCAGAGGCATGAGCAGCAGGACGAGGATGAAGGAGGCTAACGTCTTGAACATAAGCGGTCCATGTCGAGCGAGAGCCCGATGAGGAAGTTGGTGCCGGTGGTGAGCGGCGCGTTGTAGTAATAGTAGTCGGGGCGGTAGTTGAAGAGGTTGTCCACCGTGGCCGTCAGCGTGGCGCCCTCGTGGAAGCGCACACCGGCCTGCAGCCGCCACAGCGAATAGCCCGGATAGTGCACGGAGCGCGTGCCCCGGGAGGGGTCGGCCAGATCGGTGAACTCCGTGTTGTCCACCGAAGATAGGGCGCGACCCGAGAGACCGACATTGAGTGCCCAGAGCGACGAGAGCTTGCGCTCCCAGTCCAGGCGCGCCGTGAGCGAATGGGGCCGGATGGGCGTGTAGGCGTTGGCCGTCTCGCCCGAGACGTCCTCGTGGCAGAAGGCGTAGTCGAGCTTGAGGCCCAGGCCGCAGCTCCAGCGCGTGGAGACGGAGGCCTCGACGCCGTAGACGTTCTGGTCGCCCAGGTTGAGATACGTGAGGTAGAGCTGGCGCTCGTCACCCGGTTTGTGGTAGGGAATGCCGGTGGCGATGCGGTCGAAGACGCGGGCGTAGCGGCCCGAGAGGGTGAAGACCCAGCGCTCCACCGTCACCTCGCCCGAGAGCTGCACGCTGTGCGACGTCTCGGGAAGGAGGTCGGGATTGCCCTCCACAATCCAGATGCCCGCCATGTCGAAGTCGTGGTAGCGCTCCTTGAGCGAGGGGGCCCGGAAGCCCATGCCGTAGGAGGCGCGCAGCGTCCAACGGTCGGCCGGACGGTAGCAGGCGGAGAGTTTGGGCGTGAGGCGCGAGAGGCTGCGCTCGGAGAGCCAGTCGTAGCGCAGGGCGCCGACGAGTTCCCAACGGGAGGTGATGCGCCAGTCGTACTGGCCGTAGAGGTCGAAGCTCTGCTGACGGGCGGGCGTCTCGATGTTGTTGCTCATCAGATAGTCGTAGAGATAGTCCGCCCCGAAGGTGAGCATGTCGCTGCGGCGGAAGCGGTGGGAGTAGAGCAGGCGTGCGGCGTTGCGCACGTTGCTGTATTGCCGCACATTGAGGCCTGCAAGGCTTTGATAACGCGACTTGTCGTACTGGTCGAAGGACCAGGAAGCCTCCAGGCGGTCGCGCTCGCTGACGGTCCACTCGCCGCGCAGGCCCGCCGTGTAGTCGTAGTAGCGCTCCGGCATGTCGGCGGCGCGGTCCACCGTGCGGCGGAAAAAGCCCAGGCGGCCTCCGAGGCGCAGGCGTTCCGTCGGGTCGAGCTGCAGACGGTAGCCCGCCTGCCAGGTGTCGTCGCCGAAGACGTGGGAGAAGGTGCGTGAGGAGGGATCGCCGTCGGCATTGTGGACGTCGTAGCCGTCGGAAGAGGTGCGTGAGAAGGTCAGCGTGTGGGCGTAGATGCCCTGGCGCAGGCTCTGGCGCAGATTGTAGCGCTGCTGGTTGTGGTGGGCGTAGCGGCCGTCGGCGTGGAGCGTCCAGGGTACGGTGTCCTGACGCGTGATGATGTTGATGACGCCGCCTGCGGCGCTGCTGCCGTAGAGCGCGGAGGTGGCGCCCTGAACGATCTCCACACGCTCCACATCGTTCATCGAGAGGCGCGTGAAGTCGATGTTGTCCAAGGTCTCGCCGGCCAGAGGTTCGCCGTCGACCAGGAAGAGGATGCCCAGGCCGGAGAAGCCCGAGAGGTTCATCGTGACCTGCTGGTTCATGGCGTAGGTGAACTCCACGCCGGGCAGCTCCGTCTGCAGGAGGTCCTGAATGTTGGTGGCGTCGGCCTTGAGAATCTCCTCGCGCGAGATGACGCGCGTCTGTACGGGCGTCTCCTTAAGCAGTCGGGGCGTGCGCGTGCCCGTCACCACGATGGAGTTGAGCGTGGTGATGTCGCCGCCCCCGAAGGCGTCCTCCAGGGGTTCGCTGTCGCCCGCGCGCGTAAACCCGCACGCAAGGGCCGCAAGCAGCACTATGGTGAGACGGCGCATCATGGCAGGGGATAGCGCATCTTAATGGTGAGGTAGCAGCGTATGGGGCTGGGATTCTCAGGCGTGCCGCCGCCGATGTGGTTGATGAGCTGCAGCGCGGCATAAGTGCCGTCCTTAAGGCGCAGGAAGAAAACGCGCCCGTCGCGCTCGTAGTCGGGCATCAGCGTCATGCGGAGCCAGGAGCCGAGCACCTTGTTGATGGCGATGCCCTGCGAAGGCACCAGCTGGCTGATCATCGTGCGGGAGTCGCTCCACACCTCGTTCTCGCTCCACTCGTCGGGGGTGTAGGAGGCGCTGCGATAGTCCGCCTCGGTGGCGCGGTCGATATCCGTGAGCGTCGAGGCCCAGACGGCGCCGCCGTTGGTGCGCACCTCGCTGCGGTGAACGGCAAACGACCACGCCTCCGGGTCGTCCTGAGCTGCCGTCGGCGTGAAGGAACAGAACTCGCTGCCGCGAATGGGCAGGCCGTAGTTGGTGTCGAACCAATAGAGATACTGGCCCGGGCGACGGTGGCCCGTCTCCGTCTCCTCAGGGCCCGTCGGATCCAGGGGGATGGGGCGCATCGTCCACAGCTGATTGGCGTCGGCCGTCGGGTCGTCGCGCAGCAGGGAGACGACGGCGGCGAGGTCGATATAGTGCCACTCGTCCCAGGGGTTGGCATTGACGGAGAGCGTGACGGTGAGGCTCTCGTCGGCATTCACTTCGGCAGCGGGAGAGGCCGGCGCCTGGGGGTCGTCATACATCCAACCGAAAGCTCCCTCGCACGAAGCCAGAAGCATCGGCAGAGGGAGTAGTAAGAAGCAGAGGATATGGGACAGGAGTGTGCGCAAGCCTCTGAGTATGTGTTATTTGGTGCCGTCCATCACCGCCGTGATGGGGAAGGGCATGTTGCCCAGCGAGAAGTTGTTCTCGATGGTGACGCCCGCATCGGTACGCTTGATCAGGACGTAAGTGGTGGTGGCTTTGTCGTTGAAGAGGTAGTCGCTGTCGAGCGTCGTGGTGCCCTCCTTGACGGCCTTGAAGTGTACCTTGAGGCTGCCGTCGGCATACTCCTTGTAGAAGCCGCCCTTCTCCTCGTTCCAGGGAATGTCGGCAATGGCGTAGCTGCCCAGAGTGATGTCGCCCATCACGGTGCCGGAGAGGCTGTAGGCGGGGACGGTGAGCGAAACCGAACCGTCGGCGTTGGCGGTGACGCTCTGGCGCACGTTCTCGGCCGAATAGTCGTAGGTGCCGCCGACGTTGACGTTGTTGGTGCCCTTCCAGGTGCCGGAGGTCTTCTGATTCTCGGGTGCAGCGCCGTAGTGCCACTGGATGGTGGTGCCGCCCATCACGCCGGGAATGTTGATGGAGATGGCCGTCATGGGGCCGCTCATCGTGGCCTCATAGGGGCTGAGGCCGCCGCGATGGTTGTCCATCGTCACCGTGCCCGTGCCGTTGATCTGACCCTTGGCCAGAGTGATGTCGAAGCGGCCGATGCCCCAGGTGTTGTCGTAGAAGCGGCAGGTGTAGCCCTCGCCCTTGCGATAGACCTTGACCACGGCCTGATCGCCGTAGTACACATCGCTGAAGTAGCCGCTGGAGACGGTGATCCAACCGGTGAACTCATGGAAGAGCACCTCCTCCTCGGCGTTGAACTCGATGGAGGAGATCTGGTCGGCCGTGTAGGAGACGAAGTCGCCGTTGGCAAGGTTGATGGTCACATTTTGGGCCTGCAGGCCGAATGCCGTCACAAGGAGCAGCAGGAGGGTAGATATCTTTTTCATTGGAGAATTTACTTGTTAAGGTATTTGAAAGTTTTGTTGCCGGCGCGCACGATGTAGAGCCCGCGGCCGGGGAAAAAAAGACGGAAGTGTCCGTCGGCGTCGGCGACGGTCTCGCTGAGCAGCGTGCCGCTTACATTATATATAAGCACGCGTGCGCCCGGGGAGATGCGGCCCTCGCCGCTGTTGCCGTCGAAAGAAAAACTGCTGCCAAGCTCGCGGACGGAGGTCACGTCGTCGTCCGTGTAGAAGAACTTGGCGTAAGCGTCAAGCGGATACTCCACCCGGCTGTCGCCGCAGGTGAGCACCAAAGCCTCCGAAGTGAAAGAGAGGCGCGGATCGAGCGAGAGCTGGAAACTGGTCCACCCGCCGTCCTTGTCCTCAATGGTGATGTAGTTGGCAGCCCGCACGGTGACGGACAGCAACAGAAGCATCAGCGTGAGGATTCGTGTTGTGAGTCGTTGTTTCGTCATAAGCAAAAAACAATCTTGATGTTTGTGTTTGTTGTGTGAAAGCGTTTCTAAAGTTTCGAAGTTTTATCTTTTTCGGCTGCAAAGGTACGACAATGCAGCGGAATGTGCAATACCTTAAAGTGAGTAAAAGTGCTATGCTTTCAAATACTTACAATCAGGGAAATGTCAGGAATGAATAAGGCTGAGGAACTCTTCGCGCGTCTTGGCCTGGTTGAAAGCGCCCGAGAAATCACTGGTTGTGGTGATGCTGCCCTGCTTCTCCACGCCGCGCATCTGCATGCACATGTGCTGCGCCTCGATGACCACCATCACGCCCAGAGGATGCAGCGCCTCCTGAATGGCTTCGCGAATCTGTTTGGTCATGCGCTCCTGAATCTGGAGGCGATGGGCAAAGCAGTCCACCAGACGTCCGATTTTCGAGAGGCCCGTCACCTCGCCGTTGGGAATGTACGCCACATGCACCTGACCATAGAAGGGCAGCATGTGGTGCTCGCAGAGGGAGTAGAAGTTGATGTCCTTCACAATCACCATCTGGCGGTAGTCCTCCTGGAACTTGGCCGAATTGAGAATGGCAATAGGGTCCTCATGATAGCCCCTCGTGAGCTCCGTCATCGCACGGGCCACACGGCGCGGCGTCTTTACGAGACCCTCGCGCGAAACGTCCTCGCCCAGAAGGTCGAGAATGGCGCGCACGTGCTCGCTGATGGCCTCCTGCTGGGGCGTCAGCGGCTGATGGTTGAGTGAGGGGTCGTAGGTCTTGTCGAGTTGACTCATGAGCGATAGGGGCGTTAGAGGGAAATTACTGCCAGGCGTTCACCTTGCAGCGTACGATGACAGCTTCGGGGAAACAGCCTGTGGCGCGCACCTCGCGCAACTGCATGAGGGCCGCCTCGTGGGTCTTGAAGTCGCCCATGCGGCACACCCAGTGGGGGCTGATGAACTGCGTGTAGACCGACGATTGCACAAAGAGCGCTTTAGCCGTTTGGGCCATGCTCTGCGCACGCATCTTGTCCTGGCGGGAATTGCCGCCCGAATAGAGCTGCACGCGGAAGCCGTTGACGCGCACCTTGGTGAGCAGAGAGGAATCGACCGGAGCTACGGGCGTGTGTACGCACGCCGTGTCGCGGTTCTGGTTCTGGCGCAAGATGCTGTCGCGCACGGCTTTGCGCACGACGATGCTGTCCTTGCCCAACACCTTCTTGACATAGACTGTGTCCTCCGCCACAGGTTTGCCGCTGTCGGCGGGAATCACCCACACGGGCCAGTCGCGGTGGGTCTTCTGCTTGGGCGCTTCGCCGCTCTGGGCCGCAGCCGTGAGAGCTGCAGCCCAAAGAAGCGTCAGTGCAAAAATCTTACTTCCAAGCATCAATGATACCCTTGAAGTCGGGAGCCTTGAGGGAAGCGCCGCCGATGAGGCCGCCGTCGATGTCCTCCTTGCCGAAGAGCTCGGGAGCGTTGCTGGCCTTGCAGCTGCCGCCGTAGAGGATGGAAGTCTCCTGTGCTGCAGCCTCGCCGTAAACCTCGGCCACGCACTTGCGGATGAAGGCGTGAATCTCTTCAGCCTGCTCGGCGGTAGCGGTCTTGCCGGTGCCGATGGCCCAGATGGGCTCGTAGGCGATGACGATGTTCTTCCACTGCTCGGCGCTCAGGTGGAACACGCTGCCCTGGAGCTCTGCCTTGCAGACAGCCTCCTGCTTGTTGGCCTCGCGCTCTGCCAGGCTCTCGCCGATGCAGAAGATCACCTTCAGACCGTTGGCCAGAGCCAGATCCACCTTCTCCTTGAGGATGGCGGGTGTCTCGTGGTAGTACTCACGACGCTCGCTGTGGCCCAGGATGACGTACTCGGCGCCGGTGCTCTTGACCATGGCGGCGCTCACCTCACCGGTGTAGGCTCCGCTCTCCTTGTCGGCGCAGTTCTCGGCGCTGACGGCGATGCAGCTGTCCTTCAGCAGATCGGCCACAGTGGCCAGGTGGATGAAGGGCGTGCCGATGATGACGTCGCAGTTGGGCTTCTCAGCAGCGAGAATCTCCTTGAGTTCCTTGGCGAGGGCTACACCCTCCTGCAGGTTCTTGTTCATTTTCCAGTTGCCTGCTACAATGTGCTTTCTCATAATGCGTTTTTTGTTTTTAATATGTATAATTAATCGATATAAATTGTCCAACAGAGTAAGGATGAACAGAGGCCCCACAAACCACAGCAACAGGCGCAGCAGCATCCTCAGATGCGTCTCCAGGTCGGGGTTCAGCAGCGCCAGACGGTCGGCCCGGTCCGTAAGCTCCGTTTCCGAAGGCAGGCCGATGGCCGGGAACTTGGCTTTCACCGTGCTGCCCTTAAGCACCACCAGGCCGGGATTCGAGCGCACCATCGTGCGCAGCGGCGTGCGGTCGGCCAGCAGGTAGGGATATTCGGCCCCCGTGATGTCCTGCCAGTATCGGATGTCCTCCTCGTTGCTTGCCGTGAGGCAGTAGAGCGGATAGCCGTAGTGGCTGCAGTAGTCCGTGAGCTCGGCCAGACGCTCCATCACGCCGTCGTCGGCTTCGCGGAGATCGGGCGCCACGATGAGAAACTTCCAGCCTTCGCTCGAGAGCAGCGCCTCCGTAGTGTCGATGCCCGTCGAGGGTGAGACGATCGAGAGGTCGTGAATGGGCGGAAGCGCCTTCGCGCTGCCTTCAATCCGGGTGCGGCGATCGACGAAAGTCCAGGTGGAGTCGGGATAGTCCTCAAGCGAAAACTCCCTGCGCTCGCCGTCCTTCTCCATAATGAAGGTGTGCGTATAACGCACGTCGCCCGCGTCTGCGGGCTGCATGGCGCGCAGGAGATCGGCGCCGATGTGGTAGGGACGGAAGTCCATCACGGGCAGCATGTACACGTTGTAGGCACACAGGGCGGCACCGTAGATCCACACGTAGAGACCGATGGTCCACTGGCTCTTCTCGCTGATGAAGCGCACCTGAGCTCTGGGGTGTCTCACAAGAGGCAGGCAGAGCAGAAGCAGCACGACGTTCTTGAAGAACGTCTCGGCCGGGGTGAGGTGAATCACGTCTCCGAAGCAGCCGCAGTCGCTCACGGCGTGCCAGCGCCAGGACCAGAAGGTGAGGGCCGCGAATACCGTCATCATGAGCAGCGTGACCAACGAGGTCAGGCGGCGGCGTATGCCGAAGAAGAGATAGATGCCGGCGGAGAACTCGAGCATCGCCACAGCGGCGGCGAAGAGCAGCGAGGCGTGGGCCAGATGGAAATCGGTGATGCCCGCGGCGCCGGCGTATTCGTCAATCTTGTAGGAGAACCCTCTCGGGTCGATGATCTTCACGAGCCCCGAAAGGATGAAGACCGTCGCCAGCACGAGCCGGCAGAGATTAACAAGAAGCGTCCTCACCATAGGTGAGCTTGATCAGGCCGAATACGGCATAGTTCATCATGTCCATATAGTTGGCGTCGATACCTTCCGACACCAAAGTGTCCCCCGCTAGGGACTCTATCTGTTTCGTTCTGAAGATCTTCATCAGGATGAGGTCCGTGTACGACGACACCCTCATGGAGCGCCACGCCTCGTCGTAGTCGTGGTTCTTGCGCAACATGAGCTCGAGCGTCTTCTGGGCCCACTTGTCGTAGGCGGCCAGAGCCTCTTCGTTGGTCATCGTGGAGGCCGAGGCGGATGAATTGGGCATCTCGGGCCCCAGGTCCAGCTGGATGAGGCCGATGAGGGCGTAGTTGACGATGCCGATAAACTCCGGGCGAATGCCTTCGTCCACAAGCGCTTCCTTCTTGGTCTCGATGGAGCGGATGCGGCCGGCCTTGATGAAAATCTGGTCGGTGAGAGAGCTGGGACGCAGGATGCGCCACGCCGGACCGTAGTCGTGCAACTTCTTCTCGAAGAGACTGCGACACTCGGCGAGGATGCTCTCAAACTGTTGCTTGGTGGTCATCAGTACCTGAGAATCTGTCCGGCGCGCAAAGGCGTCTTGGCGGAAATCTTGTTGGTGCGGCAAAGCTGGGCCACAGTGGTGCCGAACTTGCGGGCGATCTTGCCAAGCGTGTCGCCGCTCTTGACCTTGTAAATGCCGCCCTGGCGGATGGACTCCTTACGCTGCTCCTGGAAGCTGCGGCTCTCGGCCTGCTTCTGAGCCTGCTCGGAGGCGAGCTTGCTGTCTTCCTCCGTCATGCTGTACTCCTTGCCCAGGATGTAGTCGGCTTTGGCCAAAAGCTGGCCGCGACCCCTGCTGCGGAAGATGTAGCAGTCGCCCAAAACGTCCTGATGCTCAAAGTCAAAGAGCAACTCGGGGTTGATAAACTGACCCAGGAAGCGCGTCTCGAAGTGGAGATGGCTGCCCGTGGAGCGTCCCGTGTTGCCGCCCAGACCGATAGGCTGTCCGGCCTTGACCACCTGGTCTTCGCTCACCAACTGCTTCGACATGTGACCGTAGAGGGTCTCCAGGCCGTTGGGGTGGCGGATCACGACGTACTTGCCGTAGCCCCTGCCTTCGTAGGCCACGATGCGCACCTTGCCCGCGAACGCCGCATAAATGGTGTCGCCCACATAGACCTTGATGTCGGTGCCGTAGTGGTTGCGGTGGAAGGAGCGGCGGTAGCCGTAGCTCGAGGTGACCAGACGGCTTTCGCAAGGCATGTGGAAGCCGCGCAGGTCGATGACATACTCATTGGGGATCTCCACACCGTACTTCGTGGTGTAGGTGTTGTTCCAGCTCTGGTACAGGGAGAAGGCCGGATTTTGCAGATTCTCGCGCTCCATCACTCGGGCGATGGAGACAGAGTCAATGTGTTGCGCGTGCCAATCTACGGGAGCCAGAGCCGCCAGCTTGTCCTGAGCGGGCGTGGCCATCGAGAAGGCCGTGCAGATGAATGTCAGAATTAATGTTCTCATTCGGTGGTGTTTAGATTTCTCTCCTTCTTAGTTTTTAGTTTTCGTCCACAGCATAGAGGCGGTCCAGGTTGAGATCGCCCAGTTCGTAGATTTCTTCGGGCTTGAAGAATCTGGCCAATTCGGCCTCTGCTGCCTCGGGAGAGTCTGAGGCATGAACGATATTCTGTTGGTTTGACATACAGTAGTCACCGCGGATGGTGCCGGGATCGGCCTTACGTCCGTTGGTATAGCCCGTGATGAAGCGCACGACGGCGATGGCGTCCACGCCTTCGAGGCACATGGCCACGACGGGGGTCTTCATCATGCTGGCTTTCAGGGCAGGGAAGAAGGGCTTACCCACCAAATGTGCGTAGTGGGCCTCCAGGATTTTGTCGTCCAACTGCATCATTTTCATGCCGGCGATGCGCAGCCCCTTCTTCTCGAAACGGCTGATGATTTCGCCACAGAGCTGGCGCTGAATGGTGCTTGGTTTAAGCAAAACGAGTGTCCTTTCCATTGGATTTTAGTTCAAAGATAATACAAATTCGCGGGCAAAGGTACGACAAAAAAATGACATTAAGCCCAAAAACGGGCAAAATGTGCCATTTTTTAAGGTTTTTTGATATATATCAACCGATAACCCGCACGCCGCAGATCTGCGACAGCTGTTTTTTGATTTCCTGCAACTGCTTGAATTGCATCAGCAACTGACGGTTTTCTTCGGGGCTGAGACGGTTGCTGCCCATCTGGCGGGTGAGAGCGGTCAGTTCGCCCGTCACGATGGCCATTTTCAGCGTGGCCAGCACCTGTGTGGTGCGTTCGCAGAGGGCCTGCTCCGTGGGTTCCGCAGCCTGTTCGCCGTAGAGCTTCGAGAGCGGTTCCGCATCCTGCGACAGCCGGAAGGCCAGATCGGCGATGGCGGGATCGGCGTGGTTGATGAAATACTGCTCGGCGTTGAAGTTGGGGATTTCGCGGATGCCGTTCAGCGTTTCCTGCAGTATGATGTTGTAGGCGGGCGTCTTCAGGCTGATGTCGTCCGCACGGAGGTTCCCGTCGATGAATTCGGCCACGGTGATGTCGTGCACGCTGCCGTCGGCGTCTTCCATCTGGCCGCAAAACCTACCGCCGTATTTCACGAGGAGCGCGGCGATGGCGGTCTCTTGGGGCAGCGCTTTCGTCGGAGCCGAGGGTGCCGGTTTCGGGGGCGCCTGTGTCTCGGGAGCGGCCGTCGGGGGTGTCTGCGGCGCTGCTGCCGGAGCGCTCTCGCCTTGAAGTCCGGGACTGCGATGGGCGGTCTCCTGATTGCGGCGTATCTGGCGCACGACGCCGTCGCTGATGAGCTTCTCCTGAATGCCCAGTTTCTGCGCCGCCTGACGGACGTAGAGCGAGCGGGTGATGTCGTTGGGCACGGCGGCGATGCTCTGGATGATGTTGCCCGCCAGCTGCGAGAGTTTGATGGGGTCGCCCTGGGCCTCTTCAAGCAGCAGCTTGGTCTTGTATTCGATGAAGTCCACCTGATGGGTCGCCAGGTAGTCCTGATATTGTTCCTGGGTGCACTTTTTGGCGAATTCATCGGGGTCTTGCCCGTCGGGGAGCATCAACAGGCGCACGTTCATGCCGTCGGCCAGCAGCATGTCGATGCCGCGCTGCGAGGCCTTGATGCCGGCGGCGTCGCCGTCGAAGAGCACCGCGATGTTCGTTGTGAAGCGCTTCACCAGTCGTATCTGTTCGTGCGTGAGAGCGGTGCCGCTCGAGGCCACCACGTTCTCCACGCCCATCTGGTGCATGGACATCACGTCGGTGTAGCCCTCCACCATATAGACGAGGTCCGCCTTCGAAATGGCTTTCTTGGCTTCGAAGAGGCCGTAGAGTTCCTTCTTCTTGCTGTAGACGCTGCTCTCGGGGGAGTTGACGTATTTCTGGCTGACGCCCTTGGTGGCGGCGTCGAGCACGCGTCCGCCGAAGCCGACCACTTTGCCCGAGACGCTGCGTATGGGGAAGATCACGCGTCCGGCGTAGCGGTCGTACATCGTGCCGTCGTCGCGTCGGACGGAGAGGCCCGTCTTCACGAGAAAGTCTTCCTGATAGCCCGCCTTGAGGGCCGCCTTGGTGAGGGCGCTGCGCTCTTTGGGGGCAAAGCCGGCGCGGAATGTCTTCACCACGTCGTCGCGGAAGCCGCGCCCGCGGAAATAGGAGAGGCCCACGGCGCGTCCGTCGGGCGTGTCGTACATCTGGTGCTCAAACCAGTCGAGGGCCCATTCGTTGAGGGCGAAGAGCGAGTCGCGCTCCGTCTCCTGCGCCCGTTCTTCGGGCGTGAGTTCCTTCTCCACAATGGGGATGCCGTAGCGTTTGGCCAGCCATCTGAGCGCTTCGGGATAGGAGATCTGCTCGTGCTTCATGAGGAAGCTCACGGGACCGCCGCCTTCGCCGCAGGCCCAGCAGCGGCAGGTGTTGCGCGCGGGCGACACGGTGAACGAGGGGGAACGGTCGTCGTGAAACGGGCAGAGCCCCTTCCAGCCCGAACCGGACTTCTTGAGGTTGACGAATTCCGAGACGACATCGTAGATTTGTGCCGCCTCGTTGATTCTCGCTATGGTTGCGCGGTCGATCATGTATTCCGGTTTCAGTCGAGCAGATGGCCGGCGGCGTCGTAGCTTCTGCCGCCTTTGACGATGACCAGTCGCTGTCCCTTCATGTATTTGCCGTCTTTCTCCTGTGTATTTTTCAATGTCGTCCGGGCACTACTGACTTTCGTGGCGTCGCCTATGCGCACCAGTTTGAAGCCCGTGAAGATGGTCCAGTCGTCGTTGATTTTCGAGGCTTTGTCGATGCCGAGCTCCACGCTCTCGCCCTCCTCGACGTTAAACTCCACGCTGTTGTCGGTGTAGCGTCCTTCGCAGAAATACTGAGAGGCCTGCTCCATGCTGTTGGGCACGTAGCCCTGGGAGGTGTTCACGCCCAGAAACCCCATCGTGCCGGCTTCGGCGAAGACGCTCAGGAGCGGGGTCTGCTGCCTGTCGCGGGTGCCGGGCGTGGCGAAGAGGCGGGCGTTGAGGGCCTCCGTGCCTGCGGCGTGGGATGAGGCCGCTGCCGTGTTGCTGCCGGCGCGGTAGTAGCCCTGACAGCTGAGACGGTAGCGCCCTTTGGGCAGACCCGTCACCGTCTGCTTGCACGAAAAGGAGCTGTTGTTCCAGAACTCCTGCTCGTTGTAGTTGGTGGCTTCGTTATAGTCGGCCTTCGTCACCGTCCAGCCGCTCTTGCTGTTGCCCTCGAAGCGGGGATTCACGATCCACTCGGTCATGTCGGTGTCCTGGCTGTAGTCCTTTTTGGGCCACGAGGTGTAGGTCACGTCGAAACCGCTGCCGGTTAACTCGACCTTGACGCATTCTCCGGGCGTGAGGCTCATGTCGCGCTTGACGCGGGTCAGATTGCCGGGCATGCCCCAGAGGGTGATGGTCGTGCTAGCATTGGCCTGCACGTAAGCCACTCTAGGCTCCGTCAGCACGGCCTTCACGTTGCTGCCGGCGATGAAGATCTGCAGGGGCTGTGCGAAGCTGTTGTTCTGCTCCAGCGAGAGCTTCACCGAAGCCTTGCTGCCGTTGATGCTGGTCTCTTCCTTGAACACGGGAGCGGCGAAGTCCTTGATGCTGATGCCCGTGATGTTGGCCTCCTTCTGGCCCTTGAAGTTGCTGATGAGCACATAGTAGATGCCTTCGGGGTCGGGCGTGATGATGCCGTTCCAGCCTTCGGGCAGCAGCGGGCGCAGCAGTTCCTGCTGCTGGGCTGTGGCCTTGGTGTCTTCGGCGTTGATCTTGCTGTAGTACACCAGGTTGCGTGCATCCACCACGCTGCCGGCCGAGACGTTGCGCGGGCTGTTGCTGTACATGGGGTAGAGCTTCGAGGTGTAGATGCTGTTGTTGGCGCCTCTGTCGGCGAAGGCCATCTTCTTGCCGTTGTGGCCGATGACGGCCAGCTCGTTGTCGATGTTCACCCAGTCGGAGCTGAAGGTCAGCTGCTGGCTGCCGTCGCGCTGCTTCCAGGTGATCTCGCCGCCGTCTTCGTAGTAGAGGGTGCGCTTGAGTTTGGTCAGTTCGTCGGTGGAGATGGCCAGCAGACCGCCCTTCTCGGCGGTGACGGTGCAGGCGCTGTTGGCGGTCACGTAGTCCAGATAGATGAAGGCGTTGCCGGGCGTGGAGTAGAGGGCGAAGCGGTTGTCCAGAGCGCCGCCGTTCACGGAGAGCTCGCCGTTCATCACCCAGGCGTTGCCGTCGAGCTGGTAGATGCCCGAGACAACGGGGGTGGCGTCGGTGCTTTTGCCGCTGACTTCATACCATCCGGTGATGTTGCCCGAGTTGTTGGCGCGATAGGGCACCACGATTTTGTTCTTGTCGGCTTTGTCGGCGGCGAAGTAGCCGGTGTAGCTCTTCAGACCCGTGCTCCACGAGAAGCAGGTGAAGCGCGAGGGGCTGTAGCCGCGCACGACGTTCTGACAGGGGAATATCTTTGCCTCGGCGTGGGCCTCGCGGAACTCCTTCCACGTGGGCGCCTTCATGCCGGTAGTGGGCATCATGAGGTGCATCAGATAGGTCATCATCACACGGTGCGCCTCCACACCCATGCGGCGTGCGGCCACGTCGGGACGCAGCAGCCACGAGCCGTCGGAGGTCGTCGTCTGGCGGGCCTTGATCTGCTTGTAGGCCAGATTCTCCAGCAGCAGGGCGTTGGCGTCGCGCTGGAAGCAGGCCTGGGTGGAGTAGGAGGTGATCTGGTCGTAGAGGAACAGGCTCCAGTCGTTGCCGTTGGGCATGGCCAGTTCGCCGTCGGCCAGAGCCAGCCAGTTGAGCACGTTGTCCATCACTTCCTGGTTGTTGTGCTGCAGGGCGGCCGAGTGCCACTGCTGGTTGGCGCCCTGGAACAGCTTCAGCGCCAGAGCGGCTTCGCCCAGCTCCTGCATCACGACGTTCTGGTAGGAGGTGTGGAAGAGGTTGTGGTTTTGCAGCGTCCAGTCGCTGTAGAGGTTGTTGCCCTTGTAGAGATCGGCCCATGTGGTGTGGTCGTACCACAGATCCACCTCGTCCGTGCGGGCGGCGTCGTCGCCGTGGGAGTAGCTGTTGACGGCGAAGAGGCGCATGCGCTCAAACCACTGTTCTGCCAACGGGTCGTCGGGGAACAGACCCAGCGCGGCGGCCAGCACGTCGGCTTCCCAGCCGTTTTCCTCGGCCTTCGTGTCGCCGGCGTAGCCCGTGGGCACGCTGCGATAGAGCTCATAGTTGCATTCGGCCTTCAGCAGAGCGTATATGTAGCCCTTCTGATCCTGTGTGAGCTTGTCCCACTGGAAGAAGGCGGAATAGGCCACCGACATGGCCCAGAGGCTGCTCTCCCAGACGGCATCGCTGGTGGAGGTGGAGCCCCAATAGTTATTACCCGAGCACACCTTCAGTTTGTTGGCTTTGTGGGTGGAGTAGGCATAGACCAGACTCTTCATGGCGTATTCCTCCAGCAGGTCG
>JAEEGH010010325.1_pt1 | contig 21474 bp, 31 predicted proteins | sample 9134181 | NCBI WGS metagenome assembly JAEEGH01 (sample SAMN16246544, study PRJNA631951) | gut metagenome | biome: gut microbiome; feature: rumen; material: DP-attached | host: Bos | place: Iran: Karaj | collected 2018-10
ATTTACTTATATAAAGACTTGCTTCACTTTTTCTACGTTTGTTTAATCCGTTAGAAACGGTCAAAACACCGTTAATTCTTACTTTATTCCATAATGAAAAATATTTAGGGAAATTCTCAACCGGCTCTTTATTGATTAGTCCTTTGCATATCGAGGAACTTAAAAAATTGCCGTAACCGACATTAAAAATAAATGAGCATAAAGCGTCATACTGATTTTGTGTTAAAGTTAAATTGTATTTAGTAATGAATTTATCCAAATTAACAGTTACAGTTTTAACATCTTGCCTTAAATAATAATCTGCCTGTTCTTCTGTGATTTTCATTCCTTTTGTAACTTTGTGTGTATGACCATAACCAATAGTCCAAACACCGGCTTGACATTGATACGATTCAAGTTTTAAACCTTCAAAAGTTTTGATTAAATTAAGTCCTTTACTGCTTATCCACATTTTCTACATCTCCAAAATGTTTAAGTATCAGTTCTTTCATTTTTTCAGTTCCTAAATAACCAACACATGAACCTATTGCTATTGCGATTGTTTCCGGACACGAATACAAGGCTTGAACTGTGTAATATATACCCACGGTCATTATTGAACACAATAAACTATCTAACAGTTTATCAATAAAAGAATTTGACTTTCGCCACAATCTAATCATAGATGTAAAAAAGGCTAAAACACTTCCACAGAAAAGCTGATGCGCTTCAATAAATTTTTCGAATAAATCAAACATATAAAAACACCCCTAACTATCAAAATTATAAAAATTAAATTTTACATTTCAATAGTTAGGGGCGTCAAAAGCAAGTAAATAAACACTCACATGATTATTTATCTTTAATCTTTATTCTTAAAATAAATCTTTCTTTGTCTTTTTCTGTATTTTCTGAACCAAAATAAATAATAAAAGGAATACTAATCAAAATAAAAATACATCCTATCTGAATAATAATTAGCATTATCAGTTTTAGAATTTCTGATAAATTTGTTAAAAACTCTATCATTTAATCTAAATCCATTTTTGCTTTTTCTACATATCCAATCAACCGTTCAATCCATTTAATCTTAATTGCTGATTGTTTAACTGCTTCCGGTATTTTATCGTAATTTGAGTAATACTCTTTGTACCTTTCAAATTTCAAATTTTCTTCCGTGTACCACTTTCTTAATTTATCTAAATCTTTTTCGATTTGATTCATTCTTTGTTACCTATTCCAAACCATCATCAATCCAACTAGCGATAATATCATCACAATATCTATCATATTCATCACTGTAATAATCGGTTAAATCTTCATACATTTTGTTTGCATTACCTTTGTAAATTTTGTAGAAAATAAAATCATAAAGGTCGTTTTCTGTGATTTGGTCGCATACAAAATTTTCCTTTGTTTCAATAGAATTTCTAAAAGCATCTATTTCTTTATTAAACTCTAAATTATTCATTTTTGTTTTCCAGTACATTCTTACTCAAAATTTTGTGAATTTTTAAATTACTGCACGTCATTACATTATCAGATACATGCTTTAATTCAACGCATTTTAATATGTATTCAGTTTTTAATTCTTGCTTTTCGTGTTTATAATTAACACACATGATTGTTAATTCCAAAAAAGCAATTATCAATAAAATGTATGCAAGTGCGTTCATTCTTCTAATTCCTTAAAATATCCATATCCCTTAACACATCATCGTTAATACTTTTTAGCAACGACAATAAACCTAAACTCAAACCATACTTGCGATACTCTTCCTTGTTATCTTTAACTGACCGCATTTTCATGTGTAGAAAACGATAACATTCATCAATAATTTTATTCTGCGATTTTAAATCACTGATTAAATTACTTTTTGTCATACTCTGTCTCTATAATGTCATTATTCAATCCCTGCAAACCACCTAATAAAGTTATTGTAGTTAGAATTACATTAAACTGTTCTGATTTTTCCGGAGCTTTTTTGATGCTCTCACGCCAAAACTCACAACAATACTCTATCTGTTCATTCTGATTTTTTAGGTATGCTATGTAATCTTCACTAAATTTACTCATTTTACTTCACCTTGTTTTGTTATCTGCGACGGATCTTGCATCTGCCTTGCAATCTGCCATCTGTTATACGATTCTAATTCAGACTTGCTTAACTGCATTTGCGATTCAACTGAATTAAGTTCAGTCTTAACATTTAAGATTTCCCTCAATCTAAACATTTTTAATTCGTTTAAGTATTTATTCAATCTGTTTAAGAATCCGGATTCAGCATGTCTTGATATTTTTAACCAAAACTCAAGAAACTTTATATCTTTATCTAACTGATTCATTTTTCTCTCCAAAATGGTCTATAACATCAAAGGCAAGTTCGTGCTTTGCTTGTAAAATCTTTTTTGTGATTTTTTCAAGTTTCAAAGCCAACTCATCATTTTCAGTTTTTGCTGATACCCTTGTAAGTTTGTTTACCGCATTGTTTAAATCATTGTAAGCGTCTTTAAGTCCTTTAAGTTCAAAATATGATTTATTGATAAAACTTTCGATAAAACACGTACAAACCCATTTACCCTCAAACCATGCGTAAAGTTTGAATTTTCCTTTTTCTTCCGATGGAATAGCTATCTTTGTGGTTTCATAGTCTATGCGCTCATTATTTGACGGCAATTCAGGCAAGTATATAATATTGTATAACTTTAAATCGTTTTCATTCATTCTTCTACTCCAAAAGGTTTCCACCGACCATTTTCAAAACGCTCATAACTACTGAATAACTCTTGTAATGAATAACTGTGTTTCCCTAAAATAACAAATATTTCATTTTCTTTTCCGGTTTTCATGTAACCATCAAACAATACATGACACACAATATCCGGCATAGCCTTACTTCTATAAACAATAACTTCACCAAAATGAAATCTGTCGAGAAATTCATCAATAGTCAACGCTCTATACTGTTTTTCTTTTGTTACCCAATCACAGGGTAAACAAAATTCAGCTTGACAATCCTTACCATAATGAAAAGGTATTTCGCAATCCTCAACCCCTTTTAAAATAGTCGGCTCAATTAAATTTAATTGATAAAATAGACTGTAGTCATCACACATATAACACAACTTGCCTATATACTTTTCAGCTTCTTCTATATCAAAGCATGTTAAAGGTCTTTTACCATTTATAATTCTTTTATCTAATTCCATCTTAATTTACCCTTATAACAACCCCGCTATATTCTTACTAACATATTCAGTAAATTTATCAAGGTTATCCAGTATTAAATCATCTTCGTCTAATTCATTAATAAAATCCTGTTTAAAGCCACACACAAATTCTAAGCTGTTGTTTAAATGCTCTCTTATTTCCTCGTCAGTCCAATGATAGTTATGTTGTTTACGAAAAGCGGTTTTATACTCATTAAAAATCTTGTCGTAATATTCTTTATCTTCTTCCTCTATTCGATCTAAAAGCCACATATTAACCCCTTATATCGCCATCATTCCCTTGCCGTTTCCCGTAACCTCAATAGCTAAATCTCTGTCTGGATCGTTGTTCATGTAACAAACAATAATCTGATTGTTTATCCATTGATAAATTTTTTGTACTATATATGAATAACAATGATTACCTACTTTAAGTTCCCAAACCAAATTTTTTGACGGAATCTTTCTGTCGTAAATTTTAATCTGTGTAATCTGATCTAGGTCAATTCCACATTCGGCTAACCTATCATCCATCCGTGTTGCCACAAAAATTTTTAAGTCTCGTAAATTCATTTTGATTACTCCTCTTTGTTCTTTGTTGTGTATGTATATAGTTTACAATATGTTATTGTGTAATAATGTGATGTAGATCACGTTTTTAATTATTCCCCACAAATTGTAATTTTAACGAATGATTTATCTGCATCAAAAAATCTTTCCACACTGGTAAATTTTGAAACGATGCGATCATCAGTCCATACTTTACTTACTGTCAAGCTATCCAGTAAACACTTAATCCCGTTATCGACATCTCTCCATTTTTGTTTTTGTTTAATCAGTTTTTTTGAAAAATGAAATTCAATATCACAAATTACATTCTCACTGAAAATCGTATATCCGCATGTTTGTCTGAATATAATCGGTTGCACTTGCATAACATACGCTTTCGCTTTATCACTTTTCCTTATAAAACATCTGCCGGTTGCACGATTGTATGTAGGCTTGTAGTAATCGTTTACCGATAATGGCATAGGCAATTCAAATACAAGTTTTTTCATTTTAAAATCTCTCTTAACAACGGTATCAGTTTTTCAGACATCTTGTTTCTTTTGCAAAAATCAAATAATGAATGATACATGATACCGTCATATTCAAACTGTTTAACTTTGGTCGTTAATATCCGTTTTAAATCCCACTTCAAACGTTTTCGGGAATAATACGTTTTTAGCGGGATATTGTACACTTTCAACATTTCAGACAAATTGTGATACTCATTACCTTGATAATCTGTATATTTAACTTTGTTTGAATATTTAGCAACAATCAACTCCGTTTTTTCTCCGGCTCTATAGTGTTTGTAAAAGGTAGAAAATTTTACAGAAAAATAATCTGCACATTTTCTAATGCTTTTAAACTCTATGCCATTAACTGTGATTTGCTGATTCTTCATTTATTTTGTCTAACAGATCTTCCACTTGCTCAATAAGGTTAATAATCTCATTTAATTGACGTTTAATGTTTTTGTTGCTGATTAAATCGTACAATCCCATGAGATTTAATTTACTGACGCAGATATCGTTGGTAATATCTTCAATTTCTGAATTAACATCAAGCATTAAAACGGTATATCCTCTTCCGCATTTTCAGTTTGTTGCATACCTTGTATTTCAAACGGGCTTGCTGACTGTTGAACATTCTGCTGAACATTCTGCGGTGCAAATTTCTGCCTTGTTTCTTCTTGCGCTTGTCTTTCTTGCTGAATTTCAGTTGTTATCTTTTTAGCAAGTTCAAATGACTTTTTCCAGTCTGTAAATTCAAGTGCCTTGTTGTGCATTTCTTCTAAACTTGCACCATTCGGATAGAAAAAATGAATCGCTTTAAAAATCGGTATGTCTTTTGTAGACTGACATACGTATGCCAATGTAACGACTACCTCTCCGGTAATATTGCTGATAACCGTATATCCATTACCGTTAGACACAATCTCTTTCTCAACGCTTTCGAGTTTTCCGGTAGTAATCAACAATAACTGTTGCGCTAACATTGAATTAGAATCGGCACCGATATAAAAACTAACCTTTGTGCCTTTCTGTACGTTTACCATTGTTACATTCCACTGTAACCCGAACTTACCTTCACTCTGAAAAACAGACACGATTTTTCCCTTATACGCATAAGGTTGTTTTTCAAGTAATTTGAAATTGTTTAAATCAATCTTTTCAAATTTCTGAACTGCATTGTAATCGTTACAACCGCTATAATTGTTATATTGCATAGTTTTACTCCTATCTTAAAAATTCACTTCCGCTATCAGTTACAATTACAACTCCTTTAGGAACTGTAATGTTGTTTTCTTTGATAAAATTTTCACCGTAAAATACGTTCTGAATAACATATTTTTCCATAAACCATTTTTTAACGCTTTCAGATTTGCCGTTAAAAATTGCATCTGTCATTTTCTGCCAACCGCAAATCTTGATTAACCTTGATATTTCCGGATTCAGAAATAAATACTTCTGTTCTTTGCCCCATAAATAAATCGCATTTATCATGCCTTGTATAATGCTTTTCTTTACTGCCAACTGTAAACAGTCATTTTCATTTTGTTTTTCAAACTTGTTGTTCATATCTAAAATCCTATAAAGTTGCCGTTATCATCAAAATCCCTAATTTCAACTGGTTGTGATACTGCTATCTGGTCTGTTTTCAACCATGTAACAATGGCAGACTTCCAACTTTTCATTTTGTTTTTACCGACAAACCAACCTTTTGAGTTGTAAAAGTTCCACCACTTTATTGCCGTTTCATGTGAAAATGTACGGTCTTTCGTTTTTTCAAAAAACGCTTGTTCAACTTCCTCAATCGTTGGAGGAACAAAAATTGTCTTTTTTTCTGTTTTTTCAATTTCAACACTTTCTTGCTTTTCTGTTATTTCAACCTTTTGTTCATTCTGCAACTGTTGTACATTCTGCAACTGTTCATTTTTCTTTACCGCAATAACTGACGGTAACTGAATATGCGTTTTGTCATACAACATATCCAAATTCAGTGAATATCCTTGTCCTTGTTTTTCAACAAACCCCTTTTCCATAAGGGATTGAATCACACTGTAAAAAGTGCGTCGGTTCATGGGTATTTCAACTGCCGTAAAGTAATCAGTATCACAACCGACAACAACCTTAATCAGTACAAATATTTCACTTGTTGACAGTTCATCCAAATTGCAAATCCTGTCTGCAAGCTCAATTTGATTAAGTGCTTCATCAAGCATCCGTTTATAAATCTTCATCACGTATTCCTAATTTCTTAAAAGTTATTTTGTTTAATCTCATAAGGTTAATTAAAACCTTATATGGCAAGTAATGATAATTGTACATACACATCGTTTTTTGTGATACCGGCTTGCCTGTTCTTTTGTTCCAGAAAAGCTCATTTGTTTTTATCTGATTCTGTAATACCTCTAGTTTGATATTCGCTCTGTCTGCAACATCTTGTAATGTAAGTCTTTTCATTATTGTTCAACCCCTTTGTTCATATCGTTTACGCAATATATCATATTACATTTTTGGTAAAAGACAAATACTTTTTTGGTAATTTTTCAAATAACTTTTAAAAGTGTGATTCAACCCACAATCTGAATTTTGATTTAAACATGAATTTTAATAATCAAACTTGTAATGATAGATTTTTGTTGTAACAGACAGATTACAATACCGTTTTTACGCACGCACGTTGATTTTAAGGCACGTTCTAGCGTTTAGGTAACTCAATATATTACCCACACAATAAAGTGCGTTAAAACGCTTATACGTGAGTGTTTTAAAAAATCGCATTATTTAATCGCAACTGTTCGGAAAAAGCGAACACTTCAAATCACCTCGAACCGGATTTCAAGTTCTCCGGCAGTCCTCAATTTAGGCACCAACCGAAAAATCATTTCCTGTTGGCTAGAAGATCTGATTTTTCATTTTTCGAACTCTCCTCAATTTTTTCTGCCAACCGCAAAAACCAAGTGTGCAAAATCTGTATTTCTGCAATGAATAAGAAAAGAAAAACAAAAACAAAAAACAAAAAAAAAAAAAAAAAAAAAAAAAAAAAAAAAAAAAAAAAAAAAAAAAAAAAAAAAAAAAAAAAAAAGAAAAGAAATATATTATCTAAACATACAGATCTAAAAAATATTAAATATTATATATTATTATATATTTATATATATATATTATATATATTATATTTATATTATTAATATATTAATATATATAGCGTTTTGTTCATTTTTTGACCAGTAGTAAACACCAAATTTTGATTTCAGAGTGCAGACTTTTTGCAAAATTGTAAAAACCTTGCACTCCATCGAGTGCAGACTTTTTGCAAAATTGCAAAAACCTTGCACTCTTGATTATTTTTTGTACACCATCAAATTTAACCTAAATTGTTAAAATTCTCTGTTTTTCCTTTACCTTTTTAATCAATTTGATTAACTTCACATTTTTACGCTTATGGTTAAAAATATTGCTTGATTTGACAATTTTTTATGTGTATTATGAACACATCAAACAACAAAACAGAGGGTATCAATATGACTTATGAACAATGGTTAAAGAAAAGAAAAGAACAACAAATGCTCAAAAATGCTCTTAATTTTTTGGGTGCTTTAGTTGCAATAATAACAATTCTAGCATTATGTACCGTTGCATTATGCAAGGCTTTAAACACTCCGGAAGTGGAAATAAGCTATTCTACAAAACAGTGTAAACGTGTAGTTTACATGGATGGAACAATTACAGACTGCGCTAAATTGCCGGAAAAATACGATATCGTATGGGTGAAATAATGATTAAGAAAAAAGTAAAAGACCATTTAGGCAACGAGTTTGAATCGTATGCACAAATGTTTAAATCTTACGGTGTGAATTACAATACCGGATTGTGGAGACTGCAAAACGGTATGACAATTAAAGACACACTGACAAAACCTGCTACAAGGAATTGTATTCCGGCAAAAGACCATTTAGGAAATGAATTTCCGTCAATATCTGCTATGTTTAGACATTACAATATTGAAGTTTGTTACGGTTTTTCAAAAATGAATATGTTTTCAATTAAGGAAATTTTAACAAATTCATACCTCAAAAAACCGTTTACTAATGCTAAAAAATGCACTGATTTTAAAGGCAAGGAATACGATAGTATCAGTGATATGTGCAGACATTACGGTATTTCTGTGACAACATTCTGCCAACGTTACAATATCTATCATTGGTCGTTAAAAGATTCACTGACTAAAAAATCACGCACTTATGGTTGTATTGACCATTTAGGCAATAAATTCAAAAGTATAACTGAAATGTGCGAATTTTGGAAAATACCCCGTTCACGTTTCTGTGACAGGTATTTTACATACAAATGGGATATTGAGAGAGCATTGACACAACCTTTAGGACGTTTAGGGAAAAAGAAATGCAAAAAGATATTGAAGTGAAACTTGACCGCATATTTGAGAGACTTGTCGATTTAATACCTCGAATTAACAAGGCAGAAGATTATATCAGTTCGCTAAAGTCACGGGTTAAGGACTTGGAAAACAGAAAACCGGAAGTAATAAACATAAGTAATCATGAGGTTAAAAATACAGATATAAAAGACTTGGAACAAACTTGTAAATTACTTGTAAAAAACTTGGAAATTTTAGAAAACAGGATAGCAACAATTTCAAAAAATCTTTCTGTTTTGGCTACTTCAAGTTTAACGGAACAAAAGGTGTTAAATATGATTGATAACAGAATCAGATTATTTAATAAAGGGAAAATAAAATGACTAGAGCATTACGAATTAAAGGTAAATTCTACACATCACTAACAATGGCTTGTGATTTAAATGGAATATGTCATACAAGCGTTTATAGCAGAATGAAAAAATACAAAATCTCCATGACAAAAGCATTAGAGAGTATTATTGATAACAAAAATAAAAGGCTATTAGACCATAGAGGGAATGAATTTAAATCATATACCGAAATGGCTGAATATTGGAATATTAAGGCTTGTACCTTATTAACAAGGTTAAAAAGGAATTGGGATTTAAAAAAGGCATTAACAAAACCAGTGCAACGCAAAACAAGGAATAATAAAAATGAATCATAAACAACTTTTAGAAGCGCATAACGAATATCTAAATAAGATTGATACTAAAACAACCGACTATGACGATTGGCACAAAAGACGCTATCACGGGTTAGGCGGTTCCGATATTGGCACAGTTTTAGGATTAAATAAATACAAGTCTGTATATCAATTATGGCTTGAAAAAACATGCAGAGCAGAGCCAACTAAAATGAACAATAAAATGTATTTCGGTCACGTTTTAGAATCGACTATTGCTGACGAATTTGCAAAAGCTACCGGATATAAAGTCCGTGTTTCAAACAAGCATTATAAGGCTAAATACGAGCCTTGGTTAATCGGTAACATTGACAGACTGATAACCCTTTCCGGCAAGGAAAAAGCGATTTTAGAATGTAAGAATTGCAGTAACAATTCATCGTTCAATGACGGTTATATATATCGTGAGGGCAACTTTTATCACGGTGCAAAATGTACCAAAGATTCAGTACCGCTAACATATTACTGCCAATGCCAACATTACATGTACATAACAGGTATTCATAAATGCTTTCTGGCATGTTTGATAGACGGTTCCGATTTCAGAATTTATGAAATAGTCTACAATTTAAACGATGTGCAACAAATAGTGAGTAAAGCAACCTATTTTTGGTTCAACAATGTAATTGCCGATACGGAGCCTAGCAAAATCTTAACTGATTTTAACAACACAACTGACAGGGTACAATCACAATGCCTAGATACCAATAATGAAATTATCGCTAAAAATTTAATTGCCGAATATATAAGTGTTTCTGCTGAAATTAAGAAGATGGAAAAACATCAAGAGGAAATTAAAACAAACCTTTTGAAATTAGTTAATACTGATGTTAAAGAAGTCTGCGATAATCAGAGTAATGTACTGTTTACAATAACATCACAATGCAGACATAATTTCGATAAAGAAAAGTTTAAACAGGAACATGCCGATTTATATCCGCAGTATATAAAAGAATCTTACACTAAACCTAGTATTTCAATTAAAGGAATGTAAATTATGAACAATACAAAAACACAAACAACTATGCCTACTGAATTTGTTAAAATCTCAAATGAATTGAGCAAGAAATTTGAGATGGGTTTTTCTGCTGAAATGCTTTACAACAAAGTTGCAGAAAAGATAACGGCTAATGCAAGGCAAGGTGCCGTTGTATCTCCAAACGATGTGTACTCATTCATGCTAGAGTGTAAAACACTCAATTTGAATCCCCTCGCTAAACACATATACGGTTTCTTAAACGGTGGTAAAGTATGTACTATTGTATCAATAGATGGATGGAGGGAAATCGCTAACAGAGAGCCTAATTATGATGGCTATGAGTTTATTTACGGTGATATGTCAGTTAAAACACTTGCTTACGATAGTTCATCGTATCTTGCCGGGCAAAAGATTCCTAAATCTGTTACGGTAGAGCGTAAAGTATGCGAATGGATAGAATGTAAAATTTTTCTTAAAAACCGTTCGAGACCTGTTACATTCAGAACTTATTTTGAGGAAGCATTTAGACCATCTCAACCATGGGCATGTCAACCTATACAGATGTTACAAAATAAGGCACTTGTAAACGCTATTAAAAACGCATTTTCGATTAGTGCCTATACAGAGGATGATAGAGAGTTTATTGAACAACCTATACAACCTATGTATGAAATTAAGGAACAGACATCACCTAAATTTGAGATTCAGTCTCCGGCAGTCAATACATCAGATACCGGATTTTTAGATATTGAACAACCGGATTTTTAGGTTATAATAATAGCAATTCTTCTCAAAAAGTGAATAAAAATACCTACTCAAAAAGAACTGTTTATACAGTTCTTTTTTTTATTTTGTGATTATTGTCTATTTTAACTTGATTAAATTACTTGTAATCATTACTTAATTGATTATAATACATATTATAAAGGGTTTAAAATGGTTGGTTTATATGATAAAGAAAATTGAAACATTGGAACAATTATTACAGGTAGGTGATTCCGTAAGGGATTTTTTCGCTTATATTTACAATTCCAGAGGTATTACAAGGGATGACCTTTTGAAAAAATTAGGTTGGACTAATAACGCACTTGCAGTGCGTTTAAAAGGTGGTTCAATTAAAGAAACGGATATTGAGCATATTGCTAGGGCATTAAACTTATCTGATAATGAACTGTTAGCCTTTATAAATTTTTTGTGATTTGTGTCATATAATTTTTGCAAGTCATACATTATCATAATTAGCGTGACATTTGTTTATACTCCTTAATATAAAAAAGCCTATACCGTTTCGATATAGGCTTTTTGTTTGTCTCAATCATATCAATAATGATTATAGCTTATATTGCTTGCTGATTACTAATTTATTTATTCAGCCAATTCAAAAGACATATCAGTTAAATAAATATCATATCTGTTTGCAAAACTTCCAATGCTTAAATCAACTAAATAATTATCTAATGATCGTGTTAATTGAGTGTTACCGTTATCAAAAGTTAAAGTTTTGTTTGAGTTGGAATAGGTAACGGTTACCCAAGTGCCAACTAAATCATTGTTAGGGTCAAATGTTGCTCTATCCGGATTCCACCATGTACCATTTGGATAGTAAACCAGTGAATATTGAGTGTTATTTGCACTCTTAACTTCAACAAACAATGTAAAATCAGTAACAGATTGTAAAAAGATTTTACATGTAAAACTTTCAATATTTTCGCCAAACACGAAAGTTGCATAACTTGAACTGTTTGCTCTGATGCAAGATTTACCATCAAAAGTGACAATATCAAAATTGCTTGTAGGAACTGTAACATTTTCCGGATCGCTTGATGTTATTGTCTGATTTGCAACATCAATATTTATTGTGATGGTTGTTTCCGGCTCCGGTTCCGGCTCCGGTTCCGGCTCAATCTGATCATCTACAAACACTCTAGCATCATAATTGATTGCAGTAACAGAACACTTTTTATCACTCGGCTTGATTGATGTTACCCAGTATTTCTCAATCTTTCCGATTGCATAATGCAGTAAATCTAATTGAACATTACTGCGTAAATTAAAGTCTAATTCACTTAATAATTGAACATGAGTGTTATCAATATATGTGCAATTTATCTGTTGAACAGTTCCGTCATACCGTCTAATGTAAATCAAACTTACATCGCTAGGTACAGTATCAGACAATTCACAAATTAAAGTATCACTGTCATAATCAATCACATAGCCACTGTAAGCGTTTAAATCTTGAGGTAATGCTACTGCTATGAGTGAACCATAATTGCAGTTTAGAGCGTCAAATTCGCAATCAAAATCAATTTGTTTGCGCTGATACATAACTTCTCGTAAACGTCTGGCACCGAGTTTAATTGCCTTGTTTACATCTGTCACGGCTAATACTTCCACTTTTTCAGTATTCTGCGAATTTTGATAATTGTAAATCTCTGCTTCGTTTGTGGATTTATCAATATCAACATATATTTCATCCTGTTTCCAATTTGACGGATTCATGTATGTAATATCCGCTTCATCATTGTCTGTCGGTGTAATGAAATTGTACGTTATTTTCGGATCACCTGTCATATTGTTTGCCGTAAACATTTGCTCTATGTATGCGTTCTCACTTCTGTATGTGCCTTTTATTTTGTTTCCGTCAATAATCGGCTCTGTATAGCCTACTTGCATACACTGTTTGATTGCTTCTAGCACAGTTGTACTTTTATCAAAACGATAATCGAAATTCAATCCGGCAGTATTCCACATTTGGTCTAATTGCATCAAATTTTGTTCGTCATAAATCTTGCCAAACTTTGAATTTTCACAAATGTACTTTATTGGTGCTGACAATGAACGGTTAATTTCCTTATCTTCTCCGGTAGTTGCTGACTGATTTGCTACTGTAATGGTTTTTTGTGTCGGATATTGAATTGACAATTTACCGATATACCAAGTCCAATTTATACCGCCCGAACCGAATGTACCGCCTTTCATAAAACCTATGAATTGACCAAATTGAATAGCAATCTGCGGACAATCATCGGCAGTCACATTAAAGATAAGTCTACCGCCCTGTGAACCATCTTCTCTATTTTCATGCGGATTTAACCATACTTTAATATAAGCTCTTGTATGCTCAATTCTGATTGAATGTGCGTTGTCTCCGCCTTGACTGATAAAGAAATCTGATTCTATCAAATATGAACTAATGATAGTGCCTAATCCGGGATCACCGCCATAAACGGGTGCATACAGTCTATACTCATAATATTCCACATTATCACTTGATTTATATCTGTCAAACAGACTTAAACAGAATCCGTTATAAGTTCTACCTAAATTAGTGCGTTCTGAAAAATTATTTGCTTCAAACCAAAATAACAGATTTCCTTTTTCTGCGGTGACTGTGTTTGATCTGTAACGATAATCTCTATGATCGCTGATATATGCACTGTCTTTGTCTATTGTGTAGGCAACGGGTAAATTATCAATTACTTGCTGATACTGAATAATCGTTGCTTCCCTTGAATTGATTAAACGTTCATTTGTAAACCAAAATGTAGCATCGTTTGGTGAAAAAGTGCTAGTTGACGGATCATTATCACCGTTTTGTCTCCAACTTTGCATTTTAATATATCTGCGATAGTAACCCTCTTTGTTTATCCACATGAAATTTTGAGGAACTTCCCAATATGCCGGATACCACGAATTAGCCATGATTAAATCATAAATTTCCGGTGCTGAATAGTTAAAGCTGTCAAAACCATTAACGACTACATCTTGATATGTTGTTGTTTTAACGTCATTCAGATTTGCCAAGCGTCTAGTCCACAATGTACTGATTTGATTATCGCTTAATTCTGCAAGGCTTTCACTTCCTCTAACGGTAATTGCAATCACGGTAACATCGGGATAATGCGTATCTTCTGAAATTAAACATTTTAAACCGTTCCACAAAAACGTCTGAACATCTTGACTGTCGCTTGAATAATCAGATAAATTAGTAACTCGAAATTCATACGCATTGTTTGAATTGCCGACATCTATACTGATTGTCTCACCAAAAGCATCTGGACTATTTTTAGTATAGACTTTAGTCATGCTCTGCGGAGTGTCCGTACTTCCGGCAATTTTCCACTCTAGCAAAATCGTTGCCGTTCTGTTTTCATAGTCTCCCTCATCACTCAAATGATACAGACCGCTAGGAAATGAGAAATCTACTTCATAATATCTACTTGTTGCACCTATCGGACATGCTCTATAATATCCGGCAACGTTTGATTTTGCGTTTGAAATTGTACTTGCCGTTTCGACTAATTCAATCGTTGCTGAACTTGTACGATTTGCAGAAAAACCGTTCCAACCGCTAGTAGTTCTGTATGTTATACCGTTCTTATCTTTTGCCAACAATGTATATGACGTGCCATTAACGGCTTGAACTTCATAATATCCGTTGTCTAATACATGTGTACTTTCTAAATCACTATCTGAATACACAAAATTCTTAATTACAAGCGTTGCAGTTGTGTTTTCTGTGATTGTTAAATTAACAAAATTAACATCTATAAAATCACCTTTTTGTGTATCAGTTCCATAATTGATTAAGGTTAGCGGATATGTTTCACTACTACCGCCATTTGTCACTGTTAAATTAACTTTCCAACCTAAAGCGAGGTTTAAATTACTAGGGATTGATTGAGCATAACATCTCACAGAACTAGGCATTAACTCAATATCAGTTAAATTTATTGTTCTGTCCTGTCCTTGCAAGTTATAAAAGCGGATAATATCACCACTTGATAGATGTAAATCACTGTTACTTGTTGCCGTTAATCCGTTTAAGGTTAGCGTTGCTGATACAATTTCACCCCTTTTACGAGAGTTGCTTTCTGTTGCCGGAACTTCCTTTCCCGACATTGTTATTTCAGTAGAATTAAACCAACATCTATGAGCGTCATGGGAACTAATATCAGTGTTTGGATCTGCTACCAAAACATCAATATCACTTCCAACGTATGAGCTGATAGGAGTTGCACCGATATACATTTGATCTAAAGACCAATCATAACAGCCTACACCTTGACAAAGCAACATAGACATATAGCGTACATTGTTCACATAAAAATAATGCTTATCTGAAATGTAATCCGGAAATGCTTTCACCAAACCAAACTGTTCGGGTATAGGATCTTCCAATTTTGCTTTATTGCCTTGCGCATTTGGATCATAGATTGAACTTCCGCTTTCCTGTTTCTTATCATCAGTCTTTAATTTTTTGAGCATTGACATTGTATAAACCGCAACTGCAAGCGCGATGATTATCATTGCAATACTGAAAAAATCTTGCGGTTTAATTATGAATGTAATGTTTTTAGTGTTTTTAATGTTGTATTTGTACCAAATATTGTGAGGTATTTCCACACCGTCACACAATACGGTCACACATCTTTTAAATCGTTTGCTGACTTCTGAATTTAATCCGTTTTCTAAAAAATTTAGTAAACTAATATCCTCGTTATCAATGATAAAATCCTTTAAAGCATGACTTAAATCCGTTCTGTTAAAAATTCTTACTCTCATTTTATCAATCCTTTATAACGATAAATTTTTATAAAATTCTGCGGTTTATAAACCTCAAAACATGTGCCTTTCCTTGCGTCTGTATGCAATATATGACCATCAATATATATGCCTATGTGTATAAGTGTATCATGCCTAAAGTAACAGATAACATCATAATCTTTAGGAGTTTTAACCCGTTCAAAATCACTTACTAAATCATTATAGCCATTTGTCATTGTATATTTGTCATAACACGTTTTATGGTCAAGTTTAATTCCTAAATTTTTTAGGAAAACATAACACACTAAACCCCAACAATCACACATAGGAAATGTACGACCGTTAGGAGTATGGATATTTTTCATAAACAATTCAATGTTTTTAACACACATAGCGCAATCCCTTGAACTGTTTTGCAGTATATCTTTTGAATGGGAATTTAGCGTTTAGCGTATCATGCCATCCGGCAGTTATGGTTGCGCCTTTTGGTGTAACTTGACATGATGTAACAAACAATGTGAGTGAGTAACTAGGCTTGTATGCAGTCACACTGTCATACTCTGCTGACGTATCAAAAGGTAAATATTCCAATACAGTTAAATAACATGGATTTGCACCAGTCATTATTGTATCTGCAATTTCCAACACTTCACCATTTATACTTGCTACACCAAAAGACAATGCTGAACCGCTTTGATTTGTGCGTTCCGGTAAATTTATCTGAATACCACTAGGAGTAAATTCCCTTAATTCATCATTGTGATCACGAGCAATAAAGCCATGATAGGATTGCGCAAAACAGATAGGAGTTGCAAGGCTTTCAGATTCAATCACAATAGCGTAAATAGGTGCATCTGTGCCGTTAGCATTGACAATCGCTAATTCGCTGAATTTGCGCACCGGAATTGCCGGAGTAATTTCGGTTGCTATGGTTGTGTATTGCTTATAAAAATTATTAGGTAAATCAAATTTACCGCCATATTTTAATCCATCTGTAATAATACATTCTGACAAATACCATTGCTGATTATTGTTATTTGATGTAGCAATAGCAAACCATTCGCCATTACGTGCTACATAATCTGTACTGTAATACTGGTGCCATGTTTTAATCGGATAACCATCAATATATAAAACAAATGAGCATACATCGTTACTTTCATCTAAAACTTCTAATTGAAATTCTATTGCTATATGGTGCCAACCTTTATCACTCCACTCATTACCGATTATATTCTTGGCTAATTGTGGTAATCTTTCACCACCGGAATAAATAGGCTTTGATCTGTCCCATGCTTCATCTGAAATTATCAAATTCATTCCACTTGGATCGTTTTCTTGATAACCTCGAATGTTTATATATCCGGTATTGATTGTGTTGCTGTCCGGAGTGTTTGTAGATGTATTTATGATAGATTGGAAAAACGATAATGCTTTCCAAAATACATTATTCCCATCATCATTTGGAGTGCAAATTGTATATTCAAAAGTACGTTTAATCGGTTTAGTTTCGTTAAACCATATATTCGCTGAATTAAAAAACGGAAAATAAGCACCGCCATAAACGGACCCTTTTTCAGAAGCAACGTTATTACATGCTAAACAATACACACCGTCTATTTGTTCAATCTGATAATAACTAGGGTCATCAATAGCACCTCGTTTAACACATTCACCTCGTAACAGATTCATTTGTCCGTTGGCAAAATTCAGAACAAACAAGGTATTTTCTGACAATGTACCCCAACCAACAACGCTATTAGCTGATACATTAACAGTTTGCGATAATGTAATGATATTGTCATTTATATCAATAACTTCACATGTATATGTTGTTGTGGAATTAGGTGCAACGGTAATACTGGTTGTTACCTCGTTATTATCCCACTTGCAACTTTGAAAATCGCCTTGTAATGCAAGTGTTACCGTATCTCCGGCATTTATGAATGTACTACTTGCAATAATGTATGGTCTAACTGTTAATTCAGTTAATTTAATGTTATTGTATTTTTTGGTATCTTGATTTTGCCATGTATCATTAAAATCAGTACCAAAACAGATAGCCTGTTTAATTACAGTTTTCTGATTTTCATCATTATAGGTATAAATAAGAACATCATCACGATATATGGTCAATACATCATTTTCTCTATGCAGTTTGAATTTAACCCATGTATCAACGGTAGTATCAACATATCCTATGTTAATTGTTTCGTTATCAAAAAAAATAGAAAATTCATTGTAATCATTACCCAACTTAAAACACTTTTGAAATGCTACAAGAATTTTATTTGTTACGGCAGTTCTATATATATCAAATTCAAGTTCATAATCCGTTAAATCTGAAAAGTGTCTTGGAGTAAAAGTAAGACCGCACCTTGCAGTATGCACCATGCAATAGTCACTTCCCTCAATCAGTTCAAAAGAACGGTTATTTGTCAGATTATTAGAAACGCTTTCAAACCAATCAGAATTTAACGCATGATTAGTTGTCGTTTGATCGTTAAAATTCACATCAAGCAATATTCTACTCATAATAATTACTCCATGTCTGATCAAACTCTACATTATCTACATCAAGCGTCATGCTGATTTTGTAACATGCACCTATATGATTGCGGAACTGTAATTGTTCGTTTAATGTACCGTTTTGTATTCTTACTTTTCTTGCAATTATTTCACTTTCTGCCACATCTGAGCGATCATTCAATATCGGTGCGATAAACCAATCAACGCCAAAATTGATATAATTCTGATAAAACGCAACAAAAGTCTGATAGTCTGCAAGGTTATTAAACTGTAATGTTACAGACAATGTGTGAGGTGCGTCTTTTGATAACAGTCTCTGTCTGACGGTGCCATTAGTCATTGTTGTTCGCAGTACGTTAGGAGTTCTCTTTAGAGAATAACCGCTTTGTAAAAACTTTGGTAATGTTTTAGGGTAATAGTTCATTTTTAATATCCTTGTCTCGCTAATCCATAAGTACCACTCATAGCGTTTGCTACTTCACCGCCATTGCGTATGTTTGCAACGATAACATCAATAATTGTCTGTTGGTCATTGTCGGTTCTCTGCTGAACTTGTCCGGCTCTTGAAGCATCTTCAACCAAATTAACAGTAACATTATTGTTATTGTTTCCTAAATTATTTAGTAAATCTTTTGACTTTGAATTACTGATTACATTACCGCTAACTCCGGTAATCAGTTCGGCACCTTGTTCACCGACAACGGTTAAAGCGTTCGGATCTAATCTACCGCCTTTTGCTCTGAATTGAACTGATTTTAATTGACCGATAAGGCTTGCACCTTGCGCCAACACTCCCATACCTGCCATTAGTCCTGCCGGAAAACCTAATTTCCATGCTTCCATCGCACCTTGTATCATGCTGATTGTCGCACTTGCAATAGCAAAACCTTTCTGTAATGCAAACATCGTATTATATACACCGCTTCCCTTTTCAAAATTCTGCGATAATGCACCAAAATAATTAGACATTCCCAACGACATATCAGACCACATCATAGCATTTTGTTTTTGTGTCAATTTGCCTTTGTCTGTCAACGTTCCTAGTACTTCGCTGAATGTTAGATCATACTTACGTAATGTTTGATCTAATTTTTCAAATGAACTCATTGCATTACTTACAACACCGCTACTTGCTGAAAATTCTGATTCTTCTAACTTTCTTAATTGTTCATCATAGTACGCTTTCTGTCTGATTCTGCCTTGTTCGTATTCTTCATGTGTAATGCGTTCATCATCAAGATACTGTTTCAGTAATTCTAATTTTTTATCATACTGTTGTTGTAAACTAGCTATCTCGTTCATGTGTTCATTCTGCAATAATTGATTTTGTTCAATCTCTGCTTCTTTTTGCAGTTTTCGTGAATCTTCATTGAATTTTTTAGCATTGAGCAATAAAGCGTTGTTCTTTTCAGATTCAGTCAAGGCACCGTTAGCATAAGAATTTAAAATTGTTTTTTCTCTTTCACGTAATGCTTTTTCTAAATCTAACAGTTTGTTCTTATAGTCGGAATTAAATAACCGTGATACTGCTTCATTCTGATTACGAATTAAATCTTGCATATCCTTATCAAACTTCTTCTGCAATTCCAATTTCAGATTATTGTATTGCTCAAAAGACACGTTTGCATCTTCGGCATAATGTTTATCCAGTTCTTTGATATTTTCATGATACTGCTGAATTAAATTAACACGTTCCTTGCCGTAATCAGTAACTTTAGCAAGCATTTTTTCATAAAATTCATTCCAGTCTTTTAACTCTTTATCGTGACCACCGCCACCGCCTTTTCCGTTTGTTTTATCATTGAATTGTGTATTAGTTCCCTCAAATACTTTGCTTAATTTTTCTTGTGCTTTCCTACGTTCATCCTCTAACGTTTTAATACGCTCATTTATTGTCTTTTGGAAATTGTCATTTAGCGATGGAATAACAGCCTCATACTCGCCACGTTGTGCCTTATATCTGCTATCTTGCATAACGTGTGCAACATCAATTTGCAATTTCTTGTATCTTTGCAATTCTTTTTCAGTTGCTTCCATGCTTTTAACTATATCTTCTCTTGCACGTTTATGTGTAACACTAGACAACATACTGTCTAATTTCTTGTATGATTCTTGTAAATTAACTATTTTATCTTGAACTGTTTGTGCATAGTCCTCAATTACGGTCTTATCGCCAGCAAAAAACGTTTTACCCTCAAAATCTTCTCCATACTCTTTTTCAATAGCATTTTTTAAGTCTTTGAAATTAACATCTTTCAAAATATCTTTAGTTGCGAGGTTTGCTTTTGCGTTTATCTCAATCTGCATAGCGTCACCAACAATATAGCTACGTAAATTTGAAAAACCTTGCGCTACTGTTTTAAAAATTGTTATCAGTGTGTCACACCAAAATTGAAAATAGCTTATATTACTGTCAATCTCGGTCTTAAAACCATCTACGGCAACACCAAACTGTTCTAATACCCAGTTAAACGCACCGCCTATTGCTCTGGCTACAGAATTAACAACGGCATTTAACTTTTCCCAACCTTTGATGATTGCAGTCCAACCTAATTTAAAAAATTCGCCTACTGAATCGGCTACACTTTGCGCTAAACGCAAAAATGCTTTTATATTTGATTTAATTTCGGGATTTTTTAACCATGAAATGAAATTCTGAATGTATGAAATACCCTTGTTTGTCATATCAATCAAAAATTCTTTAATACCGCTATTGTAGAGTTCTAATGACAGATCGCCCCACGCATTCTGCAATCGTTTGTAACTACCGGATAAACCGTTCATTTGTTCGTCTAAGGCGGTTGCAAACTCGGTATCTGCCAAATTGTTTATGTAGTTCTGTAATGATTGTGTATCTTTTGCAATTTCAGTAATTGAACCTTTGAACGACAATGCTATTTTGTCGCCCTCGTCTTTTGCAGTAATACCAAACTTTTTAAGTGAGTTATAATTGCCCTCGGTAAATTTACCCATTGCATCGGCTAAACCCTCAAAAGATTCTCCTGTTCCCTCGGCAACTTTTGACAATGCAATTAAATCTTTTTCTGATGTTGCAAAATTGAACAATCTT
>JAEEGH010010326.1_pt1 | contig 21473 bp, 10 predicted proteins | sample 9134181 | NCBI WGS metagenome assembly JAEEGH01 (sample SAMN16246544, study PRJNA631951) | gut metagenome | biome: gut microbiome; feature: rumen; material: DP-attached | host: Bos | place: Iran: Karaj | collected 2018-10
GACGGGATGCTTGACGTCTATACCACCTATGGCGACGAGAGGCTGGGCAACTATCTCAAGGAGTACCCTGCCAAGATGATCGACGCGAAGGGCAACATCACAGGCTACAAGTACGATGACTTCAACCTCGACAACGTCCGTCCTGGCCACTTCCTGATGCGATACTATCAGCTGTTCCCTGCCAAAAAAGACTCGCTGGCACTCGACTTGCTGATGAGCCAGCTTGAGAACCAGCCCCGTACTGACGAGGGCGTCTGGTGGCACAAGGCCATCTATGCCCGTCAGGTGTGGCTCGACGGCATCTTCATGGGACTGCCTTTCTATACGCTGGCAGCACCCACCCTCGCTCCTGGCTATGAGACGGATTATTATGATGACGCCGTGGACCAGATTACGAAGACTGACCAACGTACCTACGACGCTGCCACCAGACTGTGGAAGCACGCCTGGGACGAGACCCACCAGATGTTCTGGGCCAATCCCACGACGGGTCTTAGCCAGCACACTTGGGCAAGGGCCTTGGGATGGTTCACGATGGCGATGGTTGAGATTCTCGATGCCCTGCCTGAGAGCTACGAACCTCGCCAGCAGGTGATCGACCTGTTCCAACGGGCGATGACGAGCGTCGTTGAATATCAGGATGCAACCAGTGGCGTATGGTTTGATGTGCTCGACGTCGACGACCCGCGTAACTACCTCGAAGCCACAGCCTCATCGATGTTCGCCTACTGTCTGCTGAAAGGTCATCGGATGGGTTACCTCGATGACAAATTCCTTGAAGCAGGCATTAAGGCGTATAAAGGTATCATCAAGGAGTTTGTGAAACAGAATGCCAATGGCACTATCTCGCTGACGAAGTGCTGTGAGGTGTCGGGCCTGGGGCCAGAGAACAAGCCTCATCGCGACGGCTCGTTCGAATATTATATGAGCGAGAACGTTCGCGACAACGATCCCAAAGGCATCGGCCCCTTCATTTGGGCTTCGCTGGAAATGGAAGGTCTTGGCTTCACCATTCAGAATCTGGACACGCATACGGCCATCTCTGCTCCCAAGGCCAGCCACCCAGCAAACGGAATCCGCTATGACCTGCAGGGTCGCAAGATCAGCAGCTCCACCAGAGGCATCATCATCCAAGACGGCAGGAAATACCTGTTGAGTAATCGTAGAGATAAGTAGTTTGGCTTCGAGCAGGCGGTCATCAACGCCAGCACGGTGACAATAGTTGTCAATATGATGATATCATAAGTCGTGTTTCAGGCTTAAACAACATCAGCTCAGCCACTATGCCAATGGTCTGAGGCAAGAATTTGAAAAGGAGACCGACACATCTGTCAGTCCCCTCGTCGTGATTTCCGGATGGTCCGTCGGCTTTAGTTCACGTCGTTGCCGCCGCCGTTGCTGCCACCGCCGCCGCTACCCTTGGTGAAGCTCTTGGTGCTCACCTGGCTCGACACACCGTCCTTGATGGCGATGGCCTTTACGGTCGTGGTGTCGCTCAGGGTGAAGGGCTCGCTGTAGAGCGTGCTCTCAGCCGTAGGCGTGCTGCCGTCGGTGGTGTAGCGGATCTCCGCACCGGCAGGACCGCTGATGCTCACCTGCGTGGTGTCAGTGAACTGGGTCTCACCACTGATGGTGGGCGCCGTCACGGTTTCGGTCTGCGAGCCGCCGTTCTGGCTGGAACCGCCTTGGTTCTGCGAGCTGCCGCCGTTCTGCGAACTACTGCTCTGACTGTTGCCTTCTTTGGCTGCCGCGATCTCTGCCTTGGTCTTGTCAGTCCAGGCGAACTTCACGTCCTTCTTCAGCTCCTCACGGGTAAAGTCGCCCGTGCTCTGAGCCAGCAGCTTCACAGCCTTTACAGCATGTCCCGTCTTGGCACCATCGGCCAGAGTTCCAAGCGATGCAGAGGCCACCTTGTCGTTGGAAGCATCGTAGAGCATCTCCAGACCGTTCGCTTCCACGGTAGCCTTGAAGATGGCCAGGTTTTCGATCTTCACGGTGTTGCCGTTGAGAACTTGCTCGCGCACGCACTTCACGAAGTCAATCAGGATACCAGTGATGCTGCCCTCAGAGAACATCGTGTTGTGCTCGGCCATGTGACGTGCCATTGCCTGCACGTCGAGCGTTTGTTTGTAACTGACGCGGGCGTAGAGTTTGCCCGCCTGTTCCGATTCCGAAGTCTCGGTCACCTTGGAAAGATAAAGTTCAATCATCTTTTTACAGTTTTTAAAGGGTTTAACAATTTGATAACTATTAGCACTATTGCTGGTACAAAGTTACTCATTTTCAGCGAATTACGCAAGGTTTCCAACCCACATCAGTGCGTTAAAAGCACTTGATATGCGTTATGATGTGTTAGGTGAAAAATAACGACTTAAAACCTTGGTGTTCTCGCATTTTTTTAGTAATTTTGCATCATGGAAACAGCTATCAAAACATACGGTCGCACGGAGCTTGCCCAGCTCTATTTCCCGGCCATCTGTCCTCGCGCAGCATGGGCAAAACTGCGCTTGTATATGTCCGAAAACCCCGAGTTGAACGAATTGCTTCAGACGGGACATCGCTCGTTCATGCCTTCCGAGGTAGCCATCATCTTTGACTGCCTCGGTCGTCCGTAGTTGCATCAGTCAACTTGTACGAAGAACTTCACTAATAACCCACCCTTATCGACCAATAAGGGTGGGTTATTGCACAATAATGGCAGGTTTCGTGAAAAATATGTCTGAATCTAATTTTATTTTTGTATCTTTGCGGCAAAATTGCAATAACAGTCAGATAACAAAGAGATATGGATGACTATTGGAAAGTACCACGTGTACTTATATATCGTGAGCGAGAAAGTCTGAACGACTTCGGAGTAAGAGACAGTGACACGCTTAATGGTCGGCTGTTTCTGCTTTTGTTAGAGCATTTCCGCTCAACCAACGATGCTAAATCATTGGTTCTGCAATGCTTCAACAATGCCTATTACCTTTGCACTATCATATTAATGGAGGAGTTCCCTGAATTATGTGTGGATAAATACGAAAAGAACCTGCTTGATATGAAGGTGCAATGGAAGGAAGATACTTGTGCCGCATCATTTGCCTTGGTGTATGAGATGTTGCAAGTTTGTGATCCTAACTTGAAACAGGACGGCCCTCTGTTGCAAGCCATTTATCATCGATTTCGTTACGGGCACTGGAACGCATTAGCAGCTGCCAATAGCTTTTACAAGCTGATAGACAGAGTAGAAAAGAAAAGCATCATACTTCTTAAGAGTGACTTTGCACCGCGTAATATCCGCGAGCTAATTGAGGTTGAAGAAGAGCAGTTTTCTGCAGAAGAGATGGAACTGGATTATGGAGTCTTACCCCTTGCTTTAGGTGCAGACTATGTTTGTGAGTTTATATCTAAAAACTGTAGCAGCATATCCGAACGGACAGAATTAACGAACAAAGTCATTTCTCGAATGAATAATTTTCTGAAAATGACAGAAGAAATATTTGAGGAGGATTGTTTACAGGGTATTTACACCGAACCCTCACAAATAGGTCTGCCTAATGATTATATCTCTCTTATAGACTCTGCTATTGAATTATTCCGCAATTTCATCTGTTCGCCTCAAATGGAAGAAGCGAAGCAACTTAAGTCACAGGCAAAGTCTGAGACTCCTAAAATGGGAGCGAAGGACAGTTATTTGAAGCAGCTAAATACAAATTTCGAGGAGGAACTTACTAAGAAGGACATAGTCTTACAACAGGCACAGGAAACCATCAGTCTGTTGGAAGAGAAGGTGAAGGACTACGAAGCGATATATGACCAAAAGACAAGAAACGGGAAAGGTTCAATCCATGTTCTTTCTGGCAGGGAACACATGATATTATATTTGGCTTTTTTGGCAAAATTAAATTCAATACCAGCTACCAGAACTAATATCAGTTATGACATGAGCATGATAGCCATGCGTACTGAAGGTGTAATGCAAGACTATCTAAGGCATGCACCTTCAGAAGAAGAATGCAAAAAGCTATGTGAGAAACTCCAAACAAAACTCCCGAAACTGGAAGAAGCTATTATGATGTTACCTCAGATATTGGAGGAAGATAAATCAAACAAGAATAGTCAGAAAGCGTTAAAGAAATATAATGGTTAAGCTAAGGGTGATACCCTTGGCTTTTTTGTTAATTGCGAGGGTAATACCCTTAGCAGAATGGCCTTGATTCATTTTTCGTTTTTGCGTAAATTTGCAGAAAAATTGAGCTGCAAGTTATGGCAAAAAGGACAAAACCATATATAGACAAAGGGTTCATCAAGTTAGGCCGTCACATGCTGACGATGCCTGACATGGCAAAGATGTACGAGCGTGAGGGCGCAGTAGGTCTGGGTATTTACATCGCCATCAATTTCCACCTTAACAACAGCGCCGACCACTGGATGATCTATTCGCGCCGACAGTTGACTATACTTGCGCAGGAAACACGCCGACGTGCCAATGAGGTGAAACGCATCATTGAGGATTACAATCTGTTTGTCGTGGAGGATGGACGTTTTACAAGTTACTGGATGAAAGAACAGTATAGTATGGATGCTGATTCGGAGCCGCAAACCTGCGACACTCGCACGCGTACTTATAATACGCACGCGGAAGATATAGATAAAGATGTAAAAAAAGAAAATAAAGAAAAAGGCACTGTGCGTGTGTCTGACGACACGCACCAGCCTTCTTCTTACAGTCCACCCCCACCCCCCTCCGACGAGGAAGAAGAATCAGACACTAATTATAACAAATATAATCATTATTTTAAACGTTAAATTTTATGGAACAGATTAAGAACGATCTTTATCGTGTATCACTTGAAGAAGTGAAGAGAGTTGGAAAGTTCACCCAGCGTGAGAATTTCCGTTTTCATTGCCCCGTATGTGGCAATGAGGAGAATCACCGTCGCCGTTGCGACGCATCGTTTAACCAGACCTTCGGAGTGGGCCACTGTTTCTGTTGTGGGTCAAACTTCGTGTTGGCGAAAGATTGGCAGCCTAAGTATGAGCCGCCTTTCAACAACGTGAATACGGAGAAGAAAACAGGCGAAAAGAGTCCTGAAGAGATAGGCCGGAACGTCATTCTTGGCGACTATCCGTCGGACATCATGGCCTACCTGAATAAGCGCGGCCTTCGTGCTGACGTGATGCACATGCTCGGTGTGGGCTGGGCAAAGCTCCGCTACAAGAACAGCCCTGAGCCAAGCGTAGAGAAATTCAGCTTAGCATTCCGTTTCTTAGAGGACGGAATTCTGCGCAATGTGCAGTTTAAATCGGTGGATAAAGACTTCCAGTTAGTGGCTGGTTGTAAGCTGATTCCTTACAACATCGACAATGCACTGGATGCAGACACTATCTATCTGACCGAGGGCATGTTGGACACGGCTACGATGGTGCAATGCGGCTATCAGGGAGTCATCTCCCTGCCAAACGGTACTGGCTCCGACATGAAGACCTTCGACCCCTACCTGAAGACACACTTCGAGGGCAAGCGCATCATCTATGCTGGCGACACCGACGAGCAAGGAGTGAAAAAACGTAATGAGGTGGCACAGTACTTTGCCGCCTATGATTTCTACTATGTAGAGTGGTCACTGTCTGCCTCCAATGAAACCAATGACGATGAGCATCCCAAGGATGCCAACGACGTGCTGATGATGGAGGGCGAGGATGCCGTCCGTCGATGTGTGGAGTCAGCCAAGTCAATGCCTATAGATGGTGTGGCCACCATTGATGACCAGTGGGATGCGTTCCTCGAACTGGTTGAGAATGGCGTGCCTCGCTTTCCCGGTATCAAGCTGTTTGGTTTTACGCACATGGTGCATTTCGAACCTGGACGTGTAATGATTATTTCGGGCTATCCTGGCAGCGGCAAGTCTACCTTTGCCGACAACATCGTTATCCGTTTGGCAGTAGAACAGAAATGGCGTGCCGCCATCTTTTCGCCCGAGAAGTACCCCATGAGTTTGCACTACTTTGAACTTGGCCAGATACTGATGGGGCGTGCAATGTCGAGCAACGACCTTACACGGCAAGCTGTTCAGCGTGGTATCAATTTCCTGCGCCAGAACATTTTCCATATCTCTGAAGAGAAATCAGAGATCCGTGACATTCTCGACGTGGCAGCAAAACTGGTTCGCCAGAAGGAAATTCGTGTATTGTTGATAGACCCCTTCAACTATGTGGACTTGCCTGTGATTACTGGTGCCAATGATACGCAGAAGATTTCTGTCGTGTTGAAACAGATTGTTGAGTTTGCCCATGCTTACAAGGTGCTGGTCATTGTCGTGGCTCATCCCAAGAAACCGCAGTCGGAAGGCAGCAGACAAGGACCACAGATCAATCCCTCGCTCTATGACATTGCGGGCAGTGCCGACTTCTACAACAAGTGCGACTATGGCCTGATTTTGCAGCGCGAGAAACAAACAGAGAACACGAAGGCTCCTCTCCTGACTTGGGTTCATGTCGAAAAGGTACGTTTCCGTCACCTTGGTCAGATTGGTCGTCGTGCCTTCGGGTTCGATCCTGTCAGTGGCCGCTTCATCGGTACGGAAGACAACAATACGTTAAAGCCCTATGACCGTACTGACTGGAGCTATATCGAGGCAGAGCAGCAGGACATCGAGTGGCCGGAAGAAAATGGCGAAAAAGAATTCGGGATGTCTAAAGAAGATGTGCCATTCTAATATTTTTCTGGTTCAAAAAAATCCTGGGATTCTTTGGAGTCCCAGTTTTTTGAAATATTGTGCCCAAAATAAAAGCCACCCGAAGGTGACCTTTAAATGGAGTAGTGTCGATCAAGGCTTGCTCCCACGCGGAAACTTACCGGATAGTCAAAACGAATGTTCTGACGTTACAAAGATAGGTGTTTTTCGCTTATCTTCCCAATAAATCTCCATTTATTTTCAGTTTTTCATTCAAAAGAGAATTACTTTCCAAACTTTTTCTTATCTTTGCAGCTGGTTCGGGGAGAAATCCGGACTAACAAAGAAGCATTTGCTATTATTTCGCGTTAAGCCAAAATGCCCAGGAAACAGTTTGGAATAATATACGCTCTGAAGTAATAGAGATGTGGGGTGTCAGGTTATGGCATCTCCACTCCAGCCTATATAGCTATGCATTCTCGCCAACAGGCGTGGTGTATTCTTATATGGCTGGATGGGGTTCCTTTCCTGGGCATGCCTCAAGCTTAACGCATAGGGAGCATCACGCTTTCTTTGTGCGTCGGCGATTGATAGTTAAGTGCTGGTTGAAACTAAAAACTATCAATTGTGTAATGAAAACCGAAAAACAGATTGCAGCCAGTGCTGCTGAGTTTGCAGTACGCTGGAAGGACAGAGGATATGAACGTGGCGAGTCACAACCTTTTTGGATAGATTTGCTTATGAACGTGTTTGGCATCGACACACCGACTAATGGCTTCATCTCGTTTGAAGATCATAGAATGGTGGATAGTTCGAATTTTATCGACGGTCGCATCCCCTCTACCAAAGTCCTGATTGAGCAGAAATCTCTTGGCAAGGATTTGCGTAAGGGAATCCTTCAGAGTGATGGCTCTTTATTAAATCCATTTCAACAGGCGCGACGTTATGTGGTCAGTCTTCCTGTGTCAGAACATCCCAGATGGATCGTCACTTGCAACTTCTCGGAATTCCTGGTCTATGATATGGAGCAGCCCAATGGCGAACCGGAGCAGATTTTTTTGAAAGACCTTGGTAAAGAGTACTATCGACTACAATTCCTTGTTGATGTAAAAAACGAGCATCTATCTAAGGAGATGCAGGTGTCGATGCAGGCTGGTGAAATCGTAGGCAAAATTTACGATGCGTTATTGAAACAATATGATGACAATTCGCCCGAGGCTCTGCGATGGTTGAACATACTCTGCGTACGTATTGTGTTCTGTCTTTATGCCGAAGATGCTGGCATCTTTGGGCACGATCAATTCTACGCCTTCCTCGCCCGATACGAGGCAGAAGATATGCGTCGTGCATTAAGGGACTTGTTTGAGGTGTTGAATACGCCACTTGACAAACGTAGCAAATACTTGAAAGATGACCTGAAGGCCTTTCCTTATACCAATGGCGGATTGTTTGAAGAACAGATAGAGATACCACAATTTACGGAAGACTTGAAACACGCATTGTTGCAGAATGCCAGTCTTGATTTCGACTGGAGTGAGATCTCGCCAACTATCTTCGGTGCTGTATTTGAGAGCACCTTGAATCCAGAGACACGACGTTCTGGAGGAATGCACTACACATCAATTGAGAATATCCACAAAGTAATAGACCCGCTTTTTCTCAACGACCTACGACATGAGCTTGATGAAATATTGGAAGAGAAGATAGAAAAGCAAAGAGCAAAGAAACTCGATGACTATCAAAACAAATTAGCCTCTTTGACGTTTCTTGATCCTGCATGCGGTAGTGGAAACTTCCTCACCGAAACGTATCTGAGTTTGCGACGTTTGGAAAATGAGGTGATTCGTGAACGCCATCATAGCCAGACTTTCTTGGGCTTTGAAGAGGTTAATCCATCGAAAGTGTCCATCCAACAATTCTATGGCATAGAGATTAACGACTTTGCTGTTACTGTAGCTACTACTGCTCTATGGATAAGTGAAGCACAAATGTTGGCAGAGACTGAGCGTATTATGCATAGAGACATAGATTTCCTTCCGCTGAAGAGCTATCACAACATCCATGAGGGTAATGCGCTGCGTATAGACTGGGAAACAATAGTCCCTAAAGACCGTCTCAATTATATTATTGGGAATCCTCCGTTTGTGGGAAAGAAGGAACAGACACGGAATCAAAAAGAAGAATTGATGACATTGTTTGATGGACATGCAAAAGGCATCGGCAATATTGATTATGTTTCGGGTTGGTATATGAAAGCACTTGAAATAATGAATGGTTCGAAATGCCTTACAGCCTTTGTTTCTACAAATAGTATTACGCAAGGAGAGCAGGTACCTATATTATGGCGTGAACTTTATAAAGTAGGAATGAATATCATTTTTGCAAGGCGAACATTCCGTTGGGATAGTGAGGCCTCAGACAAAGCTCATGTTCATTGTGTCATTATCGGCTTTGCTAATGGATATAACAATCGTAGTAAATATATATACGATGGTGAAGGGATAAAACAGGTACAGGAGATTAATCCCTACCTTGTTGAGGGCAAAGCAATCTTTATAGACAAAAGAGATAAGCCAATTTGTGATGTGCCACATATGATGTATGGAAGTATGCCAATTGATGACGGTCATCTTATATTAAATAGAGATGATGTGAATGATCTACTGAAAGAGTCATCCAATAACGCCAGATATATTCGTAAGTATGCAGGAGGTGAAGAGATTATAAAGAACAAGGAAAGATGGTGTTTGTGGTTAGATGGTATATCACCAATAGATTTGCGCCAATCTGCTTATATAACAGAACGTGTTCAATTGACAAAAGAATTTCGAAAAAGAAGTAACCGACCGCAGACTATAAAGCTTGCAGATACGCCTTATATTTTTGGTGAAATTAGACAACCACGAACAAATATGCTGGTAATTCCCAAAGTATCATCTGAGCGCCGACGGTACATCCCTATAGCATTTGTCACACCAGAAATTATTATCAATGGTAGCGCTCTAATTGTTCCTGATGCATCACTCTATGAATTCGGTATTATTATATCAAATGTTCATATGGCATGGATGAGAGCAATTTGTGGTAGAATGAAAAGTGATTATCAATATTCCGCTAATAATGTCTATAATAATTTTCCTTGGCCTTCTCCAAATGAAGAACAAAAAAGAAAGATTGAAAATACAGCAAAAGAGATACTCGACGCTCGCGCAAAATATACAAACAGCTCATTGGCTGATATGTATGATGAATTGTTTATGCCCATAGATCTTCGTAGGGCTCATCAGAATAATGACCGTGCTGTCATGGCAGCATATGGTTTCAATGTCAAGACGATGACCGAAAGCCAATGTGTAGCCGAACTGTTTAAATTATACCAGGATCTAACAAAAGAATAACGATATAGCAAAAGACAAATTCAGCAGGACTAAAGCATGCGCTTTCGAAATGGTTTTTGAATCTGAAATCACGTTATCGGCGACAAAATTAACGATTTGCCTTCGATTTTCGCTATTTCGATTTTGATTTTCCGTTTTTGAGTCATTTTTATCACCCCCTTTTATCATATCACAGAAGGGACGGTTCTTTTGTTACATTAGGTGGCGATGTGATGTAACAAAAGAACCGTCCCTCTTATGTTTTGGTCTTATCTTATTTCACCTTCATATCCTGCGTCGCTCTCAACGCCTTCCTCGAATACGTTTCCTTGCACTTTATTGACGTATTTGGCGCCACCACTGGCTAACAGAAACTGGCACCTGTGCCTGAGCTCCACCTCCCGCATCGCGGGCTTCATATATTCCTTCTTCATAACTATCTTATTTTATCTTCTCTCACTTAATCGCGACCTTTTTACCATTATTTATATACAGTCCCTTCTTCGTCGGCTTGCTCTGGAGTTTCCGCCCGCTGAGGTCGTACCATCCGGCGTCAGCCCCATTATCAATTATCCATTTTCCATTTTCAATTGGAACGATTCCCGTCGTTTCCTCGTCGTCGAGGTTCAGCATGAAGGCGCGGGCTTGGGCCGTAGAGTTGATATGGAAGTATCCGCGGAAGGCGTTGATGGTCTTGTCGCTGCTGGGCCAGTAGAGCGTACTCACATTCTCATTCTGGTCGTTCTTGCCTACGCCGAGGTAGAGGTTGCTCGCATCGCCGCCCGTAAGCTCCACAGGGCTGAACGTGCCGCGGAAGCTGACGTTTCCGTCCTCGCTCTTGACGGTTTGGGGGCTGTCGATAACCTTCACGCCCTCGAAGGTAAGGTCGTCGGTGATGTTCTCGCCGCTGGGCCACTTAATCAGGTAAGGCTCGCCGGCCTTGAGGAGTATGTCGCTGTTGGCTGTAGCGTCCTTGAAGTAGAGGTAGAGTGTACCATTCTCGGCGTCGAAGCCGGTGCGTCTGAGGTTCGAGGCTGCATAGGAGTAGTACACACCCTCTTCGCTGTAGTAGCCGAAGAGGTCGAGTTCCTTGACGGTGGCGTCAGTGAGGAGGGCGTTGTCCGCTTTGACGTCGAATGGCAGGCAGATAGTGTTCCAATTGCCGTCCTTATAGAGTGTGCGGCCCTTGATGGTCACGTTGTTTGAGCCAGCGAATGCCATCATTTCAATGGTCTTGCTGTTGTCAGCATTGTCGTAAAGCGTGCCAGTGATGCTGTTGATGTAACTGAAAGCGTTGACGGGGTAGTCGATGCCGTCAAGGTCGGCAAGGTCGATGCTCAGGCCCGTGCAGTAGGCAAAGGCGTTCTCGCCGATGGTGGTTAGTGTCGAGGGCAGGGTGAGCAAGTAAACATTGCCGTAGTCGTTCACATTCGCTGTGCCGGCGAAAGCGTTGGCAGCCACGGAGGTGATGCCCTTACCGATGGTGATGGTCCTGATGCCGTTGGCCTTCGAGTACCAGGGGTAGTTGCCCTGGGTAGTCTCCTTCATGGCTCCCGTGCCGGTGATGCTGAAGTCGCCGTCGCTATTGATACTCCACGCGAGGGTGCCCCAAGTGCCTTCGGCCTCCGGGCTGACGATGTAGAAGTCGGCTGTGGTTATGCCGGCGTACTCGCCGATGCCCTTAATCTCAACGGTAAAATGGTCGCCGATTTTATTGATCTCATCTGAGCAAGGATTTGTCGTACCGTAGTAGTACACTTGGCCGAAGGTGTAATCGGTGCCCACCACAAGCACTTTGTCGCCGTCCTTGACTTCTGTGCCGGTCGCTGCGTTACCATAGTTGGCGGCCTCGAACTTATAATAGATGTAGCTGCCGTCCAGCGTCTGGTCGGGCACCTCAGCCGTACACAGTTTGATGTCCTTGCCCCACTGCGCATAGAGCGTGACGACGGCATCCTGCTCGGTGGCCAGATTCCAAAATCTGTCACCTTCGGCCTCGTATTTCGTTCCGCTGCCGTCGGCTGCGGTATTCCATCCGTATTCCTTCATGACATAGCCCTCGGGGGCGGTGAAGGTGCAGGTGGGGATGCTGGTCCACTGGTCGTAGGTGGCCACGACGGCGTCCATCGTGCCCGTGGCATCGTCGTTGTTCTTGTCGAACTGGACGGTGTAGGTGATGGGTGTCCACTTGGCGGTGAGGTAGAGGTTGCTGGTCACGGCAGCGCTGAAGTCGTAGTTAGCATCTCCGTTCTTCCATCCGCCGAAGATGTAGCCCGTGCGGGCATCGACCGTGGGCTCGTTGGCCTTCTGGCCGAGGAGCACGATCTGCGTCTCGGGGTTGGTGCCCTCGCCATAGTTGATGTCGAAGGCCACGGTGCGGTAGTAGTCATAGTTGCGCAGGGTCACGTTGATCAGTGCCGCCAGCGTTGCCGATGGCGTCTGGTCGTCGTAGGTGTTCGTGCCGTCGTAGAGCGTCTGGCCGGTGGCAATCCTCACTTCGCCCTCTCTACTTTGACCGCTATAGTTGTATATTGTGTCGGTGCTGATGAAGTCGGTAGCCTTAGAGCAGCCCAGCGTCAGCACGCCGGGATTTTCATCATTGTCCATGATGCCTAATCCGCCATATTCCCCGCCGCCCGTAGCCGTTACCTGTCCGCCGAGGATGTCGAAGTGTCCGCCATAGCAGAAGATGCCGGAATTGTTGCCCGAGGCCGTCACCCGTCCGCCGTCGATAATGATGCCGTCGGCGTCAGTGGCGTTCTGCACATAGATGCCGTTGCCATATTCATGCGAGGTCGAGGCCGTGACCACGCCTCCATGGATGCCGAGGAGGCTACCAGCGCCGTTATCAGCTCCAATGGCTATTGCATTGAAACCTCCGACAGTCGTGGCCGTCAGCGCGCCCGTGCCTTGGCTCTGCCCGTAGATGTGCAGCGCCTTCGACTCTCCGTAGATGGCAAAGTTATAATCGCCCATCCCCTTGTTGGCCACGGTCATCGTCTTGTCGTCGCCGAGGATGATGTTCACGTCGCCCCCTAGGTTAATTGTACCCGTGTAGGTGATATCATCGTTCACCACGTACCAGCCATCATCGAGCGTCGCACCGCCCTCGGCGTTGCCCGTCAGCGCGGCGGCCGTGACAGTCTGCTCGTTGCCGTCAGCGTCGATATAGTTGACAATCTCCCCCTCTCTCCACGAGGCCGTCAGCGTAAGGTCGCTGGTCACGGCGCTGTTGAAGTCGTAGTCAGCCTCCCCCAGTTTCCATCCGCTTAAGACGTAGCCCCAACGAGTCGGAGCGGGCTTGGGCTTGGTGGCTTTCATGCCTTGAATCACGGTCTGCGATGCCACGTCGCTGCCGCCGTTGGAATTGAACGTCACGGTGTAGGTTTTAGGGCGCAGCGTTGTGTTTGTTAAGGCCTTCAGAACGTCCGATTCCGTCTGATCGTTGTATGTGTTCGTGCCGTCGGTCATCACTTTACCGTTGGCAATCTTCACCGAGCCTTTAGTCTCATTAAAAGTAATGAAGTCGTCAGCGTTCGTATAACCCAGGGTAATAATATAGTAATCATTCATAGTAGCTATACAGCCAGATCTTCCTACAGCTGTCACCTGACCGCCATTAATGATGACTCCGTAGCTACCTTTTATACCATACCCACCAGCCGTAACCACACCGCCATTGATGATGACCCAACTTGCTTCGATGCCTATGGATGAGGTCGCATTGACGGTGCCGCTGTTGACAGTAATCTCCTTGCAAGCGATGCTTTTATAGGAACTTGACGTAACACTGAGCGTGCCACCCTGCGCCGTCTGTCCGTAGATGGTGAGGTTTTTGGAGCTAAACCCGTCGCCGCCACCACCGTAAATGCCAATGCCGCTTGTGTTGACGGTCATCGTCTTACCGTCGCCGAGGATGAGGATAACGTCGCCCGTGAGGGTAATCGTGCCCGTGTACTCGATGTCGCTGTTCACGACGTACGTGCCCTCGGCGAGCTCAGTTGCTCCGCCGCCCGTCAGCACGGTGGCTTTGCCGTCGTGCCGCGTGCCGTTCTCATCGATGTAGTAGGTCGAGACAATCTCTGCCCACGCCGTCATGGCCGTGAGCATACACAGGAGCAGCGTCATGGCTGCCCGCCTCACTGCGCCGCCCTGTTCCCAGGCTCTCGGCGCGAATGAATCTTTTATGGTCATAGTTTTTTTCATATACCTTAAATTTATGATTATTTTTCACTCATTTCTTTCTTTTACCTAAATTCCGCAGCACTTTAGTTTAACATTCTTTATAAATACCTGAGCAACAAAAAGTTCTTGCTGGGGCAAGCGGCAAAGCCGAGCGGCTCAGGATTTGGTCATGTCAGAAATTTCACTTACCTTGGCGGCACCTGCATGGAAGACCTCAACCTGTACCTGAAGGACACTCTTACGGAGCGTCCGCAAACCCGTGTCCCAAGCGCGGACACTGTGCTGCGTGGCTACAAGGGCCTGGTGTTACAGGAGGACGATGCGCAGGGTAGGGGTCTGATATGATTTCTTCATTGCTTTATCTGTTTCTTAGTTAAATGAATCTGTTATTAGCGTACGACCTTGCGACCGTTTCTGATGACGATGCCCTTCACGTTTCCGTTGATGGGGCGACCGCTGAGGTCGAAGACACGCTCGGTGCCGTCGCGGTCGATGGTGCGGACGACGGGCTCGATGGCCGTTGTCCCACTACCTTCGTCGGGGTTGTAACTGCCGCTGAACATCATGGCGAGGCTGCGGGCACTGTTGGGAGTCGTGGCCTGGAAGTAGGCACGGAAGGGACCAACATATGCCAGCGGCTGGTTCTGCGGCACCTTGTACCAGATACCGTCGCTCTGCAGGATGTAGGCGGGCTTCTGCGCGTCATAGAGCGTGGCGTTGGGGATGGTGGCGGTGCTGCCCTTGAACTGGTAGGAGGCGCCGTCGATGATGGTGGTGCCTGCCGTCTGGTGCTGCGCCACTTCGCCGCCCTGACCGGCGACGGTGGCTGCGCCGCTGCTTACTACTATATAATAAGGTGTGTAGGCTGCCATCTGTCCACCCTTCACTTCGCTGAAGGTGACGGTGGTCACGCCCTCGATGTCGGCAATCTCCGACGGGGCATAGACCTTGGCCTCGCTGTTCTCTTCGAGGGTGAGCGTCCAGGCGAAGGGCAGGCATACGGTGTAGCCTTTCTCTTCGTAGCTCTCGGTGATGGTATAGGCCTGTACAGGCTGTGTCTTGTAGGTCACACCGTCCTCTTCATAGAGGTGGTTACCGTTCTCGTCGTACACAAATTCCAGCACGGGTTCGCCGTGTTCGTCCAGTTCGTACACGGGATCGCCGTTCTCATCCACCTGGGGCTCAGCTGTGGCTACCTGCTGGGCAGCAAAGGAGCGGTCGTAGCTGACAGAGGGGAACGAGAACGCCACCTTCGGGTCGAAGTCCCAACCGTCGGTCAACACCAGCTCGGTGCCCTTACTGCCGATGACCACGTTCTTCTCGCCGCCGTTCGAATGGCTTTTGCCGCCTGGCAGGTAGATGATTGTTTGTTCGGGCACGCCTTCGAAGGTCTTGTCATCAAGCCCGATTGGATAACGATGCACGGTCACGCCGGCACCGATGCCCAATATGCCTTGTGCCCAGCCATTGCACTGACTGAAATCGAGATAGCGCAGGTTGTCGCAGCCAATGAACAATTTCTTGCCGGTAGTGTACAGACTGGCGGGGAAGGTGATGCCCGTCAGCTGTGTGCAGTAGTTGAAAGCAAAGTACGGGATATAGTCCACGATTGAAGGCACGGTGTAGTCGCCCTTTGTGGCACCCTTCGGTGCGCAGAGTATGAGGTTGGTGCCATCAGCCGAGAAGAGGATGTCGTCTTCAGCCTTCACATTAGTGTTGCCTGGCGCAACGGTGATTGAGGCCAGATTGGGACATTTGCTGAAAGAATCATCATTTATTCCTCTGGTTCCTTGGGCAATGCTGATGCTGGCGAGCGACGGACAGGCTGCGAAAGCCTCGTTACCCACGCCTGTGAGGCTGCCGGGCAGCGAGAGGGAGGTGATGCCCGTCCCGTAGAAGGCCTTGTTGCCGATGTACTGGAGGCCCTCTGGCAGCGTGACGCTGGTGACGTCGCTGCACTCACAGAACACTTCCTTGTTGATCTTCGTCACTGGCTTTCCGTTGACAGTGGCTGGGATGGTCACGTCGCCGCCCATGCCGATGTACTCTTTCACATAGTAGGAGGTGGCATCTACATCGTTGGGATAGAAGACGAAGTCGCCATCAATCACCGTGGGATTGTCACTGAAGTATTTGCCCAAGCTGGCAGGGATAGGCAGCTGAGCCGTCTCTTTGAAGTAGAACCAGTTGTCGCCCAGGTCTGACTTCATACCGTCCTGATTGGCGATGGTAGCGGGGCAGTTGTTTTCCGTCACTACGGCGTCGCTGCCACGGCCATCGACCAAGGCGAGCCTAATGTTGTTCAGGTCGGTGGCATAGCAGCGGTTGACTTCCAGGGTGCCGTTGCTGCCGCCGATGAGTCCAGCCTTCAGTTCGCCCGTGGTGGAGCGGGTGATGGTGGCGATGCATCCGCAGTCGCTGATCTTACCGCGCAGCACATTGCCGCAGATACCGCCTGCCCATGCCGCGTCGTTGGCGTTGGCGTAGGAGGTGGTCACCGTGCCTTTGAAGTAGCAACTCTCGATGGTGGCGTAGGCTATATTTTTGCTGTCGGCCACACGTCCGCCGATGCCGCCCACGCTACCCAAGCCGTTGACGGAGCTGTTCTCAACCATCACGTCTTTGATATAGCAGGGGCTGAAGATGGTGGTGCCGAAGAGCGCGCCCACATGGTTCTGACCCGTAACGGTGGCGTTGGTGATGCGCACGTTGTGGAGGTAGGCGTTCATCAGACAGCCGAACAAACCCACGTTGTCCTGCTGGGCGTTGATGGTCAGGTTGCTGATGGTGTGGCCCAGTCCGTTGAATTCGCCCATGAAGGGATGCTCGGCCGTGCCGATAGGTTTCATGCTGACGTCCGTCATGTCGATGTCGGCACCCAGTCGCACCACGCGGCCTTCGTAGTCGTAGCGACCGCTGTTCACCTCTTCGGCCAGAGCCACGAGTTCGGCGGCTGTGGTGATGACCTTGTCGTTGTTGAAGTTTGCCTGCAAATGTGGCCAGAGGTTGGTCTTGGTCTTGAAGGCAGAGGGTTCATAGTCAAGATAAGGAATGGACATGCCCAGCATTTCCGCGGTAGTCTTGCCTTCGGGCGATTCCTGCCAATTATTAATATTCATTTCTTTAAATGCATCGAGCGTGCCGGAATAATCCGTGTTGTAGTAGTTGGTACGAGCAGTCACCTTATAGCTATTACTTTTAACGAAGAATGCCCTCTTGTCATCGGTGTCTCCATCAACCGTGGCATGGACGATATTGGCAATTATTTTATTTGATGTAACTCCGGTCCATGACATTCCTAATCCACCGAAAGCGCCTCCTACCCAGTCGTTTCCGCGGACATTGCAGTTCAGGACAAGGTTGTCAATGGCATTCATCACGCGTACACCTTCGCCAGCCAGTCCGCCGGCATAATCATCCTCACCATAAATGGAGGTGTTGATGACGCGGTTTCTATACAGGGCAAGAGGGTATGATTGGCCGGCAAGACCGCCAGCCGCGTTGTCGGTCGTGGAGACGGTGCAATTCATCACCAGGTTGTCGCGAAGTTGCACATTCCACCTGTCTGGGACATAATATTGGTGAGTCACATTGTAGCCATTCTCATCTCTTTCGATATAGGCATCGCCCTCAGTGCTTCCAACTATGCCTCCTGCGTAGGTGGCGTCGCCGGTCAGCGTACAGTCTATTACGCGAACGCCCTCGATGATACAACCAGTACGGTAAGTTTCTTCAGTTGACATATAATAAAGTTTATATACTTTTGCGTAGCCACATACGATTCCGGCATACTTCGCGTCAGAATTTTTCACATGGTAGTTTTTCACCACCAGGTCTCTGATGTTGCTGCCTTCGATATATGAGAAGAGGGCATGATAGCTGCCGCTCTCCACAGCATAGCCGTTGCGGATGGTGTGGCCGTGGCCATCGAAAGTGGCGCGGTCCATGCCATAGTCTTTGCGCAGGATGGAGAAATAGTAGCCGCCCAGGTCGATGTCGCACAGCAGGTGTACGTTCCTACGCTTGCGGTCGGCCCGGATGTAGCTGTTTGCCTCGTACATATCCCAGGCATAGCGTGCCAGCTGGGCAGCGTTGTAGATTTCGATGTCTCCGTCCTTGTTGAATCCGTAATACTGCATCGACTGACCGTCCCACAGACTGTAGCCGTCGGCGGTCAAGTTGGCATTGTTCTTTCCGAAATTGTCGTTGTTTGACCATTCGTCGATGTCCTTCGTCGTCTTCTGCGCCGCTACTGGCAGCGCCATCAGCAGGCCAGCGGCCACCATCAGTGCCGCTACCCATTGTCTTGTCAAGTTCTTTTTCATTTTTTTTTGTGTTATCATTCTCTTTCTGTGAGACTAAATGAAGGCTCTTGTCGTGCCCGTGGCACCGTCGGTGGAGACCTCAGTATCGCGGTTGGGATCATCGTTGTCGGCATTGCCACCCCATGTAATGGCGGTGTCGGTGATGTTGCCGTCGGCACTGATGGCCTTCGCCTCAAGCAGGCGGGTGCTGATACGCGTCAGGAAATGACCCAGATAGTCGGGACCGCGCTGACCCTTCCCCTCCAGTTCGCCGCTCTCATCAGGACTGCCGAAGGTGCCACCCTTCTCGTCGAGCACGGTGACGGTCATCTTCCCGTCGGCCTCGATGGTGTACGCTTCCTGTGAGGGCGCACCCTTCAATTGAGGCTGCACGCTGAAGCCGGCCTTGGCTGGCAGCGTAGCAAAGGTGACCGTCTTCGTCCAGGTGGGTGTGATGGCTGTCTCCTGCGCCTGCTGACCGTCACTACCTATAAAATATATGGTGACGGTGGATGCTTTGAGCAAGTCCTGGCTCAGGTTCACCACATACTTTACCGTGGCACTCGCTGCTTTCGGAACTTCCACGGGTGTCGGCTCGTCGTTGTCGTCGCTGCCGCAAGCAGTGAAGCTGCCGAGGGCCAGCAGACCCCCAAGCAGCATACTCATTATCTTCAGGTTCTTCATTGTCGTTTACTTATTGATGATTTTACGTCCGTTCTTTATCACAATGCCCTTGGCGCTGCCGTCGATGCGACGTCCGCTGAGGTCATAGACGCGCTCTGTGCCGTCGGCGTCGATGGTACGAAGCTGCTCAACACCCGTGGCATCCTCCAAGGTCATGCCGATGGCGGCGCGGCTGTTGTAACGGCTCTGCAGCAGGTAGCAGCGGAAGGCGGGGATGGTGACGGCCTTGTGGACATCCGTGTCAGAGAGCACGGGATGCCACTTCGCGTCGTCGTTCATTACGTAGGCACCCAGCTCCACAGCCTCCTGGTTGTCAATGGTGTTCAGCGTGCCGCGCAGGGTGTAGCCAGGCACCTGCTGCTGACCGCCTACGGTGCCACCCTTGCTGGCGGGGAGCGTCACACTCATGGTAGAGAGCAGGGCGTCGCTGTTCTCCGTCCATACCAGATAAGGCTGCATGGCCTCCATGCGTCCCGTATGTTGGGCAAATATCAGCTCGTCCGTGCCACGGCCAGAAAGGCGATAGACTTTCGCACCGTTAGGGATGTCGAGAGCGTAAGGCAGACAGACGGTATAGGGCGCAGTGCTCTTCGTCAGCGTGCGGGTGTTCTCCACATTGTCGGCTGTCACGGCGAAGGGCACGCAGTAGTCCAGTCCGTCCACTAAGCGGAAGGTCTTGGCGTGGAAGACGCCGCTGGTACTGTCGCCCATGGCCACGTTCACATCGGCACTCTCGCCATACTGCGCAGGCACATACGCCAGCGTGTTCTCGCCGATGCCGAGCGAGCGCACACCACCCTCGGCGGCGAGCGTCGGGGCATAATCGGCGCACTGGCTCATGTCCACATAGCGCAGACCAGCAGCATTCTTGAAGGCATCCTTGCCCACGCCCTTGATGGAGACGGGCAGGGTGACGTTGCGCAGTTGAGTGAGCGGAGCCACATCGGCGGTGCGCAACGAGTCGATGCTGGTATATTGCAGGGCATCGAAGTCGATGACACCAGTATGGTTGCGGAACCAACCGCTGACGTCTCCAATCTGCCGCAGGTCGTCCTCAGTGGCAGCGGCATGAGCGGCAAAGGCAGCAAACGACTCGTCGTCCTTGAAGATGCCCGAGCTGATCATGTTCGTGCGCTGTTGAGAGCCAGTGTAGGCATTGTCAGCTATATATTCATTGTAGAGCGAGGGACGCACATAGAATGCGTCGAACGTCGGGTTGTAGTTGTTGAAAACAGCACGTACTAACCAGACATCCTGATCCATCTTCATCTTCTTCTTCGAGAGGATGTACATGCGTGTCATCGAGGCACAGTCGTCAAGGGAATTCCAGTTGAATTCCTCGCACTCGTCGCCGATGACCAACGTCTCCAGGTATTCGCACTGCAGGAAGGCGCGTGTTCTCACAACCTTACAGGTACGCGGCAGTATGAGCGTCTTCAATGAATAGCACTCAGCAAAGGCGTCACCGGGCAGGATATCATAATCACCATCAAAAAGACATTTGAGATGAGCCGTCCACGATAAACCATCAGTCATGAAGTTTGTAGGCACGATATTGGCATCGTAGAGGTCAATGTATTCCAACCGGCCAAAATAGTTGCGAGTGCCAGAGAATTGAATATGGTCATTCAAGTCAGCCATAACATCATAGCCGGCAAGATAGCGCATGACGGTGAAGTCAGCACCCGAGATGGGACCGTTGACCTTCAAGGCTCTGATATTTGAGTAGTCGCCGGTGATAGTTGCTACATAATTGAATTTTCCGTTAAGGAGGTCATCAGAAGACCCCCCCCGGTACACTTTTGACGTCGTCTTCAATCCCAATTTCTCTGCCAGCGTGTTCGGCTCGGTCAGCGTAATCTCGATGATGCCATTGCGGAACTCCTCGTCCTCGCCCACGATGTGGTCGACATACTGCTCCCAGTGCTCGCGGTAACGCTTCACATGCGTCTTCGGCACGATGATCTGGAAGTCGGAGGGCAGGTCGCGGAAGGCGTCGGTGGCCAGTGCTGGCACGCTGTCGGCAGCGATGCTGATGGTTTCCAACTGCTGGCATCCCTCAAACACCTCTCTGCCTATCACAGTGAGCGAATCGGGCAGGGTAATGCGCTTCAGACTGCTGCACCCCATGAACTCCCGGGCGTTCAGACTGTGTAGTTCGGTAAAGTTTGGCAGCTCGTCGAGCGTCGTGAGCCGTGTGTTGCCGGTAAACACGCCGTCGATGTCGTTCATCTTAAGATACTCCGAGGGGAAGTAATGATTCT
>JAEEGH010010329.1_pt1 | contig 21470 bp, 18 predicted proteins | sample 9134181 | NCBI WGS metagenome assembly JAEEGH01 (sample SAMN16246544, study PRJNA631951) | gut metagenome | biome: gut microbiome; feature: rumen; material: DP-attached | host: Bos | place: Iran: Karaj | collected 2018-10
TCTACAAACCCTTTTTGCCTGTCAACTGCTATCCCTTCGAGCTTCACGATGAAGGAAACCATGTTCTCATGGAATGCCTCCTGTCTGCATCCGAAAAGCACACCGTTCCCCGAGGACACGCTCATATTTACTGCCGCATTGTCTATGGTGATATCGGATCCGCCGTCGCGGCATCCGATGCCTTCTGCATTATTGCCTTCCACGGCGATCAGCAACGAGCAGTGTCTGCAATCGATGGACAGATCACCCTTCGCCGCACCGATGGCAGTGATATCCCAGCCCTTGAGGGAGATATCGATGCCGCAGTCATTGATGCCGATCTCACCGGAAACGGGTTCTGTGGATCCGATGGCAGCCACCTTATTCCCCGCACCGAAAATGCGCACGGAGGAGTTGGAAATGTGGGTATCCTGCTCTCCGTACATGGAGCCGATCATGGTACCGGTATCTACCCTGACATCGATGGTGACATCCATGTCACTGATATACACAGGCTGCTTGCCCTGATAGGAACCGATGCAGACGCTGTTGGAAGCTGCGCAGATGCCCTTGAAGGAGCCGGAACGCAGATCGATGGCCCGCTCCCGCACCGAAGACCTGCCACCGATGCTGACGCAGTTTTCGCCGCTGATATCGATCTCCAGCAGACCGGACATCTCTGAAACGATCCTGCCGAACATTCCCTGATAATCATTGCCGATGCCGTATGCATTGGTAAAGGTCGGCTTGATGATCAGATCACCGGCGCCCTCCAGCTTCAGCGCGGCACTTCCCGGTACGCGGATACCGTTACCGGTAAAGACATTGCTGCCCTCGATATTCAGTACCAGCTCCGATTCCTGCCCCAGATCGATACAGGGTGTGGTATCCACATCGCCGATACTGACATTTCGAATGGTAAGCCTGCACTTCGAGTGGTCTTTGACACGGATGGAAACAGCCGAAACAAACTCAGGATTACCCACCAGAGTAAGATCTCCGCCCGAAAGCAGCAATATATTATATTTCTGGAGGGACAGGTCCACCAGGGAAAGCTGCTTCTCGTCCGTGACGAGAAACACCTTCTGTCTGGAATGGTTGGAAACCATGTCGAGGTTGGCCCTGCTGATCTCGGAAAGGATCTGCTGCGGCAACGCCTGCAGGGGCGCGGGCTGCGGTCTGCCCGTATAGTATCCCTGGATCAGATCGGCACCCATACGGATGGCTGCATTCAGCTCTTCAGAGGTTTCTACGCCCTCTGCAAGGGCCTGAAAGCCGTTGTCGTGGGCGAACTGGATGATGGTATTTACGAAATGCTGTTTTCTCGGATCCAGATGAAGGTCCGAGATGAGGAATCTGTCGATCTTTACATAGTTGGGGAGGAACTTCAGCAGATTTTCCACATTGGAATAACCGGTGCCAAAATCATCGACAGCTACCTGGAATCCGTATTCCCTGCTGCGCTTACTTAAGAGCTCGACCGTGTCCGCTTCCATATCGGTCTCTTCCGTAACCTCTATGACAACTCTGTCAAAAAGCGCGCTGTATTTATCAGAAAGGCTGAAAAACTCCTCTTTCGAAAGGTAATGGCCGGGGATACTGTTGATGAATACCTTACGATCACCGAGGGCATCCTTCAGCTCCGTCATCTTCTTCATGACATTAAATAAGGTCGCTCTCTCGACGTCATTCAGGCGCTTTTCTTCCGTCGCATATTTCAGCAGCGTAAGGGGCGAAACCCCATACTTTTCGGGCATGCGCATCAACGCTTCATACCCGATGATCTCTCCCGTCTTGGCGCTGATGATGGGTTGGAAGCTATAATCGATATCGTTGGTATCCAGGATCCGGTTGACGAACATTCTCAGCTCGGGATCATTCTCCCCTTCCTGAGGGGCCGTAAAACGGCTCAGGGGATTGGAATCAAGGCCGTCTCTGTTCTTGGAGGAGATCTGAACCAGGACCTCCTCCGTGCTCAGACCGGAATCCGGCGGCACCTGGATAAAGGAGATCACGGGGTTCAGGGTATAGTCCTTGGAGGAAACCTTGTTGAAATCGTCAAAGCAGTTTCCCAGCTGCTCTTTCATGGAATTGCCCAGGGTAATCCCGTCATCTTCAGCCTTCGCTACGATCATGTAGGTATCATCGGCGACTCTGCCGCAGACGGCGCGTCCCCTTAAGACGCCCGCGATCAGCTTCGCACTGACGCCTATGATGCCGTCAGACTCTGATTTTTCCCAGAGTACGCTGATGCGTTTGTAATTGACGAGTTTTACACTCAAGAGCACAATGCTGTAATTTTCAATGGCGGACACTGCCAGCAGGTTCGTCAGGCAGTTATAGAAGCCGCTTCGGTTTAAGAAGCCGGTCATGGGATCGATCGCATCCGGCACCATTCCGGTATCGTCATGAGAAATATTCAAGTCTTCCATATCTTCTGCCCTTTCTTCGTTTCTGATCCGGACTACCAAACCTGTCTTACCATTTTTGATCGCTTCGGGGTTACTTCCGGCTCGCCTAAGTCAGATCCCGCCCAGGGTAAAGCCGCAAAATCCTTCCGCAAAACGGTACTCGTCGTGGAGGCTGCTGATGAAGTCAAAGTCCTTGCATTCATTGTAGATCCGCACTTCACAGATCTCTCCGCGGAAGGAGGGCTGGAACACATCTCCTCCCAGGATGATCCATTTGACGGTGCGGTTGGTGGGGACATGGTCCATGGAGAAGGCCACCTCACCGTTGATGAAGACCACCGCCCGCTCTGCCTTGGCATTGTAGGTGACCACGTAGTGGACCCACTCTCCCTCGCGCAGCTGGCAGGCCGGCAGGTCGTACCATCCGTTCACCTCACGGGAGTCCCGGAACCTGGCGACGGAGCTGGCATTGACAGAGAGGGGACATACGGTGAGGAACCCGGTCTCGAACTTCACATAAATGGCGGAGGACCAGGCCTGGTTCACCTCGGGCCGCAGCCACATGGAGATGGTAAAGCTGTCATTGATGATGGAATCCTCGGGCAGGAAGACGGTATTTTGCTCCGCCTGGCCACCGGGGAAATGGAGTGCCTGGGTATCCCGGAAGATACCGGGCATGTAGGTAAGGCCCTCTCCGTTAATCCTGCCTTCCTTGCCTCCGTCCTCGGATCGTAAGCCGCCGTTCAGGCGGAAGGAGAAGCACTCGATGGGGTTGGTCATATACGCTTCCGCAAAGGCGCGGAACTCTTCCAGAGGGATGGGCTTCGAGTAGTAGAATCCCTGGGCGATCTGGCAGCCACAACTCAGGATAAAGTCCATCTGCTCCCTGGTCTCGATGCCCTCCGTCACCACGTCCAGCTTCAGATCGCGGCACATAGCGATGATGTTGCGGATGACCTTCTGTCCGCGGAAGGAATCGGAGGAGCTGCGGAGAAACTCCCGGTCCAGCTTGATGATATCCACCTGGATGTCCTTCAGCAGGGTCAGGGCGGAGAATCCGGAGCCGAAGTCGTCGATGGATACCAGGAAGCCCGCTTTCTGCAGAAGGTTCACCATACGGATCATCTCGGCATTGTCCTTGATGAAGACGCCTTCCGTGATCTCGATCTCCAGCTCTCCGGGAGCGATACCGTAACGCCCCGCGATCTCCAGTAGGGTGGCGGGGAATTCTTCATTGAAGAGGTGGAGTCTGGAGACATTGACGGAGACGGGGATATGCTCGTATTTTTCCCCCTTCCAGGTACGCTTGATACGGCAGACCTCCTCAAAGACATAGAGGTCCAGCCGGGAGATGAAGCCGTTTTTCTCAAAGAGAGGGATGTACATATCCGGGGTGCGGAGTCCGTCCAAGGGATGGATCCAGCGGGACAGAGCCTCTGCGCCGGAGAGCTCGGTGGTGACCATGTTCACCTTCGGCTGGAAGTAGACCACGAACTCTCCCGTCTCCAGGGCGTGTTCCATCTCCAGCTCGATATTGCGGTTGATCTCGGCCTGTTTATCGGATTTTCGATAGATGGCCAGCCTGCCCTTGCCGTTGTACTTTGCCTGATACATGGCGGCATCACACTTATAGAGGATGTCATCCAGGGATGCAGAGGTGGGCTGGTTCATGACGAGACCGATGCTGAGGCCCGTGAGGGACAGGATGTCCTTGCGGAAGTCCAGCTCGTGCATACCTTCCAGCATGCGGGTCGCCATCTCTTTTAATTGTTTCTGGGTGTATTCCCCGGGAAAGAGGACCACAAATTCATCCCCGCCGATGCGGGCAGGGAATCCGTCGGTGTTGCTCCTGATGAGATCGGCGATCTCGATCAGCAGCCTGTCACCCATACTGTGGCCATAGATGTCATTGATGCGCTTGAAATTGTCCACGTCGACGAACATGGCGTGGATGGATGTTTTTGCGGGCAGATTATTGTAATGATCATAGAGTCCGCGTCGATTGTCCAGACCGGTCAGGTAATCCACCTGGGCCAGACGCTCGCCGGATGCCTTTATTTCGCTCATTTGATACCCCTTAGATGTGCATGCATATACACAGCTTAAGTTTATCACACCGGCAGTGCAGCGCCAACAAAAAGAGGGTTAATCAGCGTATCTGACCCTGATCATCGGGCGGACACACGCGCCGGAATTCACATAATTGCCGATCGTATTGGGCGACCTGAGCCCGATATAGATCGCATCATACTGTTTTTTTCCGGGCGTCCGCACCCACCAGTCGGTACCGCAATCTCTGATATCGTCGCTGACGGACAGCGCCTCGGTATAGGAAGGGAGATATACCCTGTCATCGGTGTCATTTCCGCAGTCCGATTCATAAAGATAATCCTCCGGGACATACGTGTTATGCGTAGTCACGATCACAGCTTTTTCTTCCTCGGAGAATTTGCTGTCATAGAAGTCCTCATTGAGCCATCTGCGCAGCGTGCAGTTCTCCCATGTGATATCCGTTTTGGTGTCATGGTAGGGCAGATCCGCAACGGGGCCCTGACAGAGCAATGTGCAGATGCCGTCCTCCTTGTCCGTCACATACCAGGTATACCTGCCGAAACTCACCACATCATCAATCTCGGCTGCGTCGATCGCAGCCAGTTCAGCCTCCACCTCCGCGGGGGTCCTGTTCATCTCCGTAGGGACCTTGTGATCCGCGATGCGCAGATGCAGAGCAGGACGGACACCACCGTAGTCATTGCCTGCAATATCTCCGTGGGGATCGATCACTCCATCCTCTCTTTTACCGACATAGGTTGCATAGTCTGCATTCACCCCCGGGGATCTGAGCCACCACCACTGGTAATCCATCGCATCATACCAGCAGCCGGTTTTTCGGTATTGTTCCTTCAGGGCATTCACTTCATCGATGCTGAGCAGATAGATATAGTCGTCCGTATCGCTTCCGCCTTCGGTGCCGTATTCACTGTTGTCCGGCGTGACATTGTGGGTCTCGTCAATCAGCGCCCGCTCCTCCTCCGTGAAGGTGTAGTAGAACTTCTCATTGAGCCAGGTGCGCAGAGTAGAGTCCTCCCATGCGACGGTGAAGATACCGTATCCTGATTTCCGAAAGGCCTGCTTTATCACTGGCTTTTCACTCAAAAGGGTGTATCCGTCAGCGGTTTTTTCGATCACGATCCACCGGATATCGCCGAATACGACCACATCCCCCACGGATGCCGCCGTCAGTTCCACGCCAGCCTTCGGGGGTTCGTGAGGCCTGTCGCTGCAACCGGACAGGAGGAATGCAAGTCCCAGGGCAGCAAGTGCCGAAACAGAAAGCAGCAGTTTTTTCATCATCACCCTCCTCATTTGGTAAAATTGTACCACATTTCGCGTAGTTCGGGCTTTCCTTTTGCAAACGGGCGCCCGGATCCCGAAAAAAAAGAGGCACAGCTTTCGCTGTGCCTCGGGTAATGCGATATGTGTCAGGATCAGCCGCCAATCTGGGCTGCAACCTCTGCTGCGAAGTCCTCGTTCTTCTTCTCGAGGCCCTCACCGGTCTCGTAACGAACGAACTTCACGATCTTCAGAGCGGGATCAACGCTCTTCAGGTAAGCCTCCACGTTCTGCTTGCCGTCCTCAGCCTTGACGTAAACCTGCTCCATAAGGCAGATCTCCTTGATCTGCTTGGAGATACGGCCGTCTACCAGTCCGCTGAAGATCTTGTCAGCGATGTAGGAATCCTTAGCAGCCATAGCCAGGCCTGCCAGAGCAGCCTTAGCAGCGTCGGAAAGGAAGTTGAAGAGGAACTTGTTGTTCTTCTGCTCCTCGTATGCCTTCAGATCCTCCTCGCTGAAGAGTCCGTCTGCAAGAGCCTTGTCAAAGAGCTTCTGGAGCATGGGCTTGGGCAGGGAAGCGGGATCGTTCAGTGCGCTGTCGATGGTGATCTCACGGATCTTGTCCATCTCCTCTGCGGTGATGTCTGCTCTGCTCAGGTACTGAGGATTCATAGCTGCGATCTGCATTGCTACGTTGGTCAGAGCTTCCTTGATCTTGTCATCAGCGGAAGCAGTGTCAGCCTGAACCAGAACTGCGATCTTACCGCCGCCGTGTACGTAGGTGGTAACGATGCCGTTGTCAGCGGACAGCTTCTCGAAACGACGGATGCTCAGCTTCTCACCGATGGTAGCGATCTGCTCTACCAGAACATCGTTCAGGGTCTTGGAAGCATCCTCGATGTACTTCTCAGCCAGGAATGCGTCCATGTCCTTAGCGTCGGACTTAACTGCCTGCTGAGCAACCTTCTCAACGAAGGTCTGGAACTTCTCGTTCTTTGCAACGAAGTCGGTCTCGGAGTTCACCTCGACGACAGCTGCGGTCTTGTCACCGTCAACAGCGACACGGCAAATGCCCTCTGCTGCGATACGGCTGGCCTTCTTGACTGCCTTTGCAAGGCCGTTCTTTCTCAGATACTCGATAGCCTCGTCCATGTTGCCGTTGCACTCATTCAGTGCCTTTTTACAATCCATCATACCTGCGCCGCTCTTCTCGCGCAGCTCTTTTACCATAGAAGCACTAATCTCTGCCATGTATTTACCCTCCTATACGGATCTGCTTACTCTTCAGCAGCCTTCTCTTCGATATCGGTAGCCTCACCTACAGGAACCTGCTCTGCAGCGGAGTCGCCCTGGTTAGCCTCGATGACAGCGTCTGCCATCTTGCCAACGATCAGCTTTACGGCGCGGATAGCGTCGTCGTTGCCGGGGATGATGTAATCCAGCTCATCGGGATCGCAGTTGGTGTCGCCGATACCGATCAGGGTGATGCCCAGTGCTCTAGCTTCCTGAACGCAGATGCGCTCCTTCTTAGGGTCAACGACAAAGATAGCATCGGGAATTCTGGTCATGTTCTTGATACCGCCCAGGTTCTTCTCCAGCTTGTCCCACTCTTTCTTCAGCTGGATGACTTCCTTCTTGGGCAGTACATCGAAGGTGCCGTTCTCGGACATGTCTTCGATCTTGTGCAGTCTCTGGATACGGGACTGGATGGTACGGAAGTTGGTCAGCATACCGCCGAGCCATCTCTCGTTTACATAGTACATACCGCAACGCTCAGCCTCGGTCTTAACCGCATCCTGGGCCTGCTTCTTGGTACCAACGAAGAGAATGGTTCCGCCCTGTGCAACGATCTCGGATACTGCCTTGTAAGCCTCGTCAACCTTGACAACGCTCTTCTGCAGGTCGATGATGTGGATGCCGTTGCGCTCGGTGAAGATGTAAGGAGCCATCTTAGGGTTCCATCTTCTGGTCTGGTGTCCGAAGTGAACACCTGCTTCAAGTAACTGCTTCATAGAAATAACGCTCATTTTACTACCTCCATTTGGTTTTGCTTCCGCATCCCGTTCCGGGACAGACCGCGTTAAAGCCTCCCCCAGCTCCCCAAACTCCCGTAACTACGGGACCATTCGGGAATAAGGATACGTGTTTTATAGTCACAACGACGCAAGTGTACCATAAAGAAAGCGGAAATGCAAGGAAAATCTTGCACTTCCGCCGTTTTTACGCATATTTTGTTTAATTTTTCGATGTGGTGAAGAGAATGGCCATCTCTTCCATGGTGGCGCCGTAGGGAACCTCATAGGTGCCCACACGGAGCTTACGGCTGTACCCGTGCTTTTCCAGGTAGGTGTCAAATTCGTCTGCGCTCTCCACCAGACCCGCATCCTTCACGGCTCTGGCCACGGATTCGCTGCCCATGCCGCTCTTGATGACGATGGTGACGGTGCCTTCCTTTGGAGTGTCGTCAGGCTCTTCTTCCGGCTGCGTGTCAGGTTCCGGTTCGGGTTCCGGCTCCTCCACTACGTCTGCGGGTTCATCGGTTTCATTTCCTTCGTCGGGAGCGATGATATCTCCGTCTCCGCTCTCTTCCGTGCCGGGTTCTTCAACCACTTCCGTGGTATCATCGATCACAGGGGAATCCACTGTTTCCGCTGTATCGTCAATCACCGGTGAATCAGCTGCTTCCGCGGTATCGTCGATCACCGGTCCCGTGCTTTCCTGTACATCCACTGCCTGAGTCAGGCTCATGTTTTCAGGATCCACCATCCCCAGCTGCAATGCCCGTTCCCGGATCTGGAGATCCGTCATCTCCGTGGAGGAGAAATGATGGGACAGGATGAGCATGAGGGCGGCGATGAGGATCCCGACTCCCAGTCCTCTCAGATAATATCTCATTTTTGAGCTCAAATCCCTTTTCCTCCGTGCAATCCGATGATGAGATCCACTTCACCCACGCCCATGTGGAGCTGTTTTGCGATGGAGACGCTGTCCATGCCCTCCTCGTGCATCACGAGGATGCGGCGATGGAGTTCGAACTGGGGCAGCTCGCCCTCAGCGTTATCGATCTGTGCATCTGCGGGTGCGGTATCTGCTTCCTGTACGGGCACGCCACCTGCCTCTGCTTCCGCAGCGGCGGCCCAGTTCAGGGTACGGACTTTCTTGCCGTTCGGCATCTCTTCCACAGCGGGAGGAGTGTTCAGGACTCTTCCGCCCTCAGCGGATTTGCCGGTAAGGCCGGTGAAGGCAGGGGTAACTACCTTCTCCTTCTTAGCGGGAGCGGGTGCTGCGCTTGCTTCTTCCGCTGCGGCCCGGACCTCTTCCGCTTTTTCCTCCATGACCTTGGCCGCTTCCCCGGCATCCTCCAGGGTCTGCTTTAAGGTCTCCTGCTTATCGTTCAGCATATCGTAGAGGAACATGACCTCTTTGTGGTTTTTGTTGATCTCGTCCAGAACGGTCTCGGAGTACTCGTTGATGGCCATGATCTTCTCGTTCGAGATGCGCTCCAGGCTGCGCTCGGTCTTCTCCCGGGCGTACTCCACGGCTTCGTCCACCACATCATCCACGTGACCCCGCAGGGAATCAATCTCTGCGCCGATGCTTTCCTTTACCTGTTTCTCCACCAGGGCTTTTACGTCCTCGGTGGCCTCCTCGGAACGGACGGGAATGAGAAAGCCTGCGGCCATCACCAGGGCTCCTATGATCAGTAATACGATTTCCAGTGCTGTCATCGTGTTCTCTCCATATATGATACGAGAATTGCTTCGCTGCTTTGTATCATAACACAAAACTGCAGGAAAGAAACGATGTATTTCCTTCCTGCAGCATTCCCTTTAGATCTTTAGATCTTCAGATCAAATCCGGAGGACTGACCCTTGATGATGACCCGGTCCTCATCCTCCTTCCGCTGACGGCGGCGCTTGCCTCCGTCCCCGGTATACTCGTTTGCCCCTTTCTCGGAAGCATCCTGACGCTTGTCATTCCATCTGCTCTCGTCGGCGTGCACCACTTCGGTGGATTTCGCATCGTTTTCCTTCTGGGTCTCCTGCGCGATGGAAAGCTGCTCCGCCTGGGGGCGATTTTCCTCATTTTGTCTGATAATGCTGAAATCCTGCGATCTGGCGATCGGTGTGATCTCTAATCCTGCCATCTGTCCACCTCCTTATTAAAGAGGAAGCATCTTCACATCGCCGGCAACCTTGGCGAATTTACAGTAGCGGTAGCTGGACTGGATCGTCATGGACAGGTCGCCGATGACAATGGTGGTGCCGGGATAGACTTCGCCGGTGACACGGACCTCGGCCTTCTTATCGGGATCAAAGATGGCGGAGAGTTCCTTCAGTTCCTCGTTCTTCGCCGTCAGTTCCTGCTTCTTTGCCTCAATGGTGGCCACCATCTGCTTCACGTAGTTCAGCTGGTCCTCGGAGAAACGGGCACCCTTGGCCTTTTTCTCCATGAAGTTCTGGACGATGGGCTGTGCGTTCTTGATGGCACCCACGGTCTCCGCGATCTCCTTCTGGAGCTGGGTATAACGGGCCTTCAGCTTGGGATTGGTACCCACCTCAACGATGGTGCTGGCACCCATCTCTGCGCCCAGGGTACGGACCTCCACGAGGTTGTCCGCCTGAACCTTGCCGCCGGTGATGAATCCGTGCTTACCGGTAACGTTGATCTCGGTGCCGGAGGTAACATTGCTGTGGAGGATGGACTCGGTACTGACATACCCTTCCGCTTCCACGGTAGCATTCTCGATGAATTTGGACACCACGTTGCCTTTGGCGATGAGGATGCCCCTGGACATACCCTTCATGCCCTTGGAGATGATGATGTTGCCGCCGGCCTCTACTCTGGCGCCTTCCACCACACCCTTGACAATGATGTCACCCGTGGCTTTCACTTCGAAATTGGAATCGATATTTCCGTTGACCTGCACGCTGCCGTTAAAATCGATGTTTCCGGTAGCGGGGCCCACGTTCTCTACTTCATAGACATTGGAGACGAATACCTGTCCGCCGATCAAAGTGACATGACCGTCAACATTGGAGATGAGGCTCATGCGGTCCTCGGACAGGGTGATGTTTGCGCCGTGTTCCAGGCGGGCGCGCTTTACCTCTCTGGGCTTGATGCGGTTGCCCTGGAGGTTCATACCGTATTCTCCCTCATCCGCAGGAATGATGCGGGCCAGAACCTGTCCCTTGGAGCAGGGACGCACCAGGTTCAGGTTGAAGAAGTCTACGGTTCCGTCTTCCTTCAGCTCTGGCTTAGCATCCACCTGAGTATCGAAGTAGTACTCGATCTTAGCATCGGTGCCGTGACGAGGGGGCTTGCCCACTGCCACGGGCAGATTGAAGCAATAGTAGCCGGAGCTGTTAAAGTGCTGGTCGATGATCTTGTCCTGGAGGCCGAAACGGATATTGCGGTAGGGCATATCGTTTTTAAACTCGGCAGCGCTCATGCGCTCTCCGGTATCGGAGGGCGGGAAGAAGCGTGCCACGGCCTTCATGTTGTCCTCGGACACACTCAGGACATAGGTCTCACGGATGGCGGGGCATTCTCCGCTCCCCAGCGGCACTACCACGTCCTCCCCCTTATCTGCGGCTTCCTTGAGGGCCTTCAGATCATAATTGATATTGTTGATGTCCAGGTAGTTCATGACTTCCTGGATGTTGATCCCCTCGCCGCCGTCCACGGGTGCAAAGAACTTGATCCCGTAGCCGTTCGGCGTTTTTACGACCTTGAAATAAGCGTTTTTCATACTCCATCCCCCATGATGTAGCCATTTGTGTGCCGCTTTGGCGTAGCCAAACGGCGTATCTTGTGGCGCCAGCCACAACGATACTTAGTCCCCGGTAAAAACGTTCATATAAGGACCCATAACCTTCTTCATCTTCCCCAGTGCTCTGGTGTGGAGCTGGGAAACGCGGGACTCGGAGACTTCCAGCACATTGGCGATCTCCTTTAAGGTCAGCTCCTCGTAGTAGTAGAGGGTGATGACCTTCTGTTCCTTCTCGGTCAGGGTCTGCAGGGCCTCTCCCAGCTTCGCGGTGAGTTCCTGCTTTTCGATGTTCTCCTCCGGCCCCACAAAGCGGGCGGTGGTGCTGCTCTCCGAAGCGGAGGCGGAAACATCGCTTCCGGAATCCATGAATTCATCCAATGAAACGAGACCGGTTATCTTCATGGAAGAGAGCCAGTCTACGTATTCTTCATCAGTTATGCCAAGCTCCTGCGCAATCTCCTCGTCGGTGGCCACATGCCCCTTTTCGGCCTCGATCTTCTTCATGGCCTCGTCGATCTGCTTTTGCTTGTTGCGCACGGTGCGCGGGATCCAGTCCATCTTGCGGATCTGATCCAGGATGGAACCGCGGATCCGCAGGCTGGCGTAGGTTTCGAACTTGACGTTCATCCCCAGGTCGAACTTGTCGATGGCATCGATGAGACCGAAGATCCCGTAGCTGCACAGGTCCTCGTACTCCACGTTGTGACCCAGATACATGGAGAGACGGCCTGCCACCAGCTTCACAAGCGGAGCATATTCCAGGATCATCTTCTCCCGCAGCTCGGGAGATTTGGTCTTGTCATAATCCTCTATTAACTTGCGCCTTGCAGCTTCATCCATGTGCCGGCTACTCCTTTACCCCCTCCCATTTGGCGCGCTCTCGCACACTAGGACTCTTCGTCCTCTTCCGCAGACGCTCCCTCCTCGGAGGGGCCTGCCACGGATTCTTCGGATTCCTTCTCGATCACGTCATCCGGCGGAAGGGCAGCTTCTTCGTTTTCTTTGTCGAACTTATTGAGAAACCAAACGATCACAGTGCCGATGCAATAAAACAGTAAAAGAACAGCAAAAAGACTCCCCAGTTTTCCGGGGATGCTGTAATCCTTCAAAAAGGTGATCACGACGGTAACTAAACCGGCGACCAGCATCAATATCAAAGGTAAGCTTTTGCGGTTCATCAGATGGTCTTTTCTCCCTTTCCCACTGACTTGATCAGATAGTCACCCGTCTCCGGATAAAAGACCACGGTACGGCCGTAGTTCAGACCGCAATCCTCCGCAAGGATGGGAATCTTCAGCTCAGCCAGCTTCTGCTTCACGGCCTCCACGTTGCGCTCGCCCACCTGGATGTTGCCGGATTTCGACTGGAATGCGAACATCATGGCACCGCCGGCGATCTTAGCGACCATTCTCCGGCGCACTGCACCCAGGGCTTCCATCTGTTTCACAAGCTCATCGATCCCGGTATCAGCGAACTTTGCCACATTCATCTGGGAAAGGTTCACCGCGGTGGAGTCGGGCAGCATGATATGAGCCAGTCCGCCAACCTTGTTGGTGGTATCGCGCAGAGCGATGCCGACACAGGAGCCGAGGCCCAGAGTTGTTATTCCATTGGGAGGCAGGCAGGTTTTTAAATCCGCCATTCCAACTTTGATTATTTCACTCATATGCACTTCCCTGTCAGAAGACCAACGAATGCGCGCACTTAGCAAAAGCAAGGCGCCAAAATGTCAGTCCGGTTATCCTGCAGTTGTCTAGTTAAATGGATGCGGTTAAACAGGCATACCCAATGCAGCCAGGATCTTCTGGTAAGAGTCGATATCAGGCACCAGAATGAAGTATCCGTCGATCTCCACCTCATCAAAGAACTGAGACTGGATCAGAAGGATATTGTCTCCGTAGATACCGAACTCCACAGCGGGTACGCTGAGGATGGCAGCTGCCATATCAACGGTCAGCGCCGGAGGTGAGGGATAAATGCACAAATTGGTCAGGGTAGACAGGGAATTCAGGTAAGCACCGGTAATGATGTTGCCGATCTCCTGCATAGCGGAAAGCTCCATCTCGGAGAACTCTTCGCTGTCGGGATTTCCCATACCCATCATCACCTTATTGATCAGGTGCTTCGCGCTCTTCTGCTCTACCAGGAACAGCATGCTCCCGGTAATGTCTCCCTCGACACCGAGGAATACGCCCACCATGATCTGCTCCTCGCCGCCCATAACAGCGCCGACTTCATTAAACTCCAGGAGCTCGACCTGGGGAACGTGCATGTCCACCTTGGTCCCAAGCATCTGGGACAAGGCGGTCATGGCGTTTCCTGCACCGATGTTTCCGATTTCCTTCAGAACATCGAAATAAGATTCTGTTACCTTCTCAAGTGTTAAATCGCCCATAGGCATCCCCTTTTAATTGTCTTCCAGGTTGATGACTGACAGATCCAACAGAGAGATCAGCTGATCTCCGTTTTTGCCGACGCCGCTGACATAGATGGGGCGATCGCTTCTGCCGTCATGGGATACTTTCTCAATCTGATCCACAGCCAGCTTCACCACTTCCTTGACCTCGTCAACGATGACGCCGACGCTGCCTTCCTCGGGATCCACTTTCAGGATGAGGATTCTGCTGTCTCTGGTGATCTCGTCCGCTTCCAGACCCATCTTCAGGCGGAGGCTCATGACAGGGATGACCTCACCTCTCAGATTGATGACACCCTTCAGGTACTCGGGTACCTTGGGGACTCTGGTCACATGCTGCATACGAACGATGTTGTCGATGTAGTTGATATCGATACCGTACTCCTCATCACCCAGACGGATTACGATAAACTGAAGCATTTCGGTAACAATCTTGGTCTCGTCGCCGTCTGCGGGCAGGTTGGCGAGAGCACCGTTGGTATTCGTTAACTGTTCCATGAATTTCTCCTCCTTATAACAAAGCGTTGACATCCAGGATCAGTGCTACTTCACCGTCGCCGAGGATGGTGGCACCGCTGATGAATTTAGCATGCTTGATGTACTTGCCAAGGGACTTGATGACGATCTCCTGCTGACCCATCAGCTCGTCGATGATGAGGCCGGCCATCTTATCGCCCTTCTTGACGATAACGACTACCATTGCGCCGTCATCGCTTGCTTTGCTTTCATTCTCAAGCACTTTGTTCAGACGGATCAGAGGAATGACGGTACCACGGAGGTTGATGACTTCCTCGTTCTGAACGTACTTGATGTCGGAGTTGTGAATGGTCTCGATGGTCTCGATGGATGCCAGGGAGATGGCGTACTTCTCGCCACCCACAACAACCATCAGGGACTGGATGATGGCCAGGGTCAGAGGCAGGCGGATGGTCCAGGTGGATCCTACGCCCAGCTGGCTCTTGACGCTGACTTCACCGCTCAGGGCCTCAATGTTGGAACGGACAACGTCCAGACCAACGCCTCTGCCGGAGATGTCGGAGACCTTCTTGGCAGTGGAGAAGCCGGGCAGGAACAGCAGGTTGATGATCTCCTGCTCGTTCATGGTAGCTGCCTGCTCGGGAGTGATCACGCCGCGCTCGATGGCCTTGCTCTTAACGATCTCGGGATCGATTCCGTTACCGTCATCTCTTACCTGGATGATGACGTTGTTTCCTTCCTGGAATGCATCCAGGAAAATGGAACCTACGGGAGGCTTGCCGCGCTGTGCACGGATCTCTGCGCTCTCCAGACCATGGTCTGCGGAGTTACGCAGCAGGTGCATCAGAGGATCGCCGATCTGGTCTACCACGGTACGGTCCAGCTCGGTGTCTTCACCGGTCATGTACAGCTCCATCTTCTTATCCAGAGACTTGGAAAGGTCTCTGATCATACGAGGGAACTTGCTGACGGTGCTCTCGATGGGCACCATTCGAACCTTCATGACGGACTCATGCAGGTTGGTGGTAACGCTCTCGAGGTACTCGATCTGCTCGTTGAATGCAGCGGAGTTGGTATTGCCGGATGCGTTGTTGCCGGTAGATGCGGAAACAAGGCTGTTCTTTGCAATGATCAGCTCGCTGACCAGGTTCATCAGGCTGTCCAGCTTCTCGATGTCCACACGGATGGTCTTGGTGGCGATGGGCTTGGATGCCTTCTTATCATTGTGCTTAGCGGGTGCTGCGGTTGCAGCTGCGGGTGCAGGTGCAGTGGTGGGAGCTGCTGCGGGTGCTTCGGCTGCGGTTGCGGCTGCTGCTGCGGGTGCTGCCTCTTCCTCTGCATCGGAAGCCTTGATCTTGTCGAAGTCAAGGGGTGCACCGGTGACCTTAGCGATTTCGGAGACTGCGGATGCTACGGAGATGATGTCCTCGATGGGAGCATCGCTGGCAACCACCAGAGTGAAGTCCAGATCGAACTTCTCGTCCTCGATGTCCTGGGTGGGAGGATCGGAAACGAGGATCTCGCCCTTCTCCTCGACTGCCTTCAGTACCAGGAAGGCACGTGCTGCCTTCAGGACGCAGTCTGCGTTGATCTCGACATTGAGGCCGTAGACCTTCTTGCCGGACTTCAGCACTTCCTGCATCACGTTGACCTGGCTCTCGTCAAAGGCAATGTTATTCCACTTCTCACCCTCTGCTGCGGGAGCTGCCTCTGCGGCTGCTTCCTTGGGTGCCTCTGCGGCTGCTGCTGCGGGAGCTGCGCCGTTCTTGGAATTACGGATCTCGTTCAGTTTCTTGATGATGGGCTCGTTGTCGTTGGTACCCTCATCGGAAGTGTTACGGATATTATCGGTATACTCCTGGAGTGCGTCGAGGCACTGGAACAGAGTGTCGATCATATCGGGCATCACTTTGATGGCGCCGGTACGGACGTCAGAGAACACATTCTCCATATCATGGGTCAGTGCCTGCATTCTCTTGTATCCCATGGTTCCTGCCATGCCCTTCATGGAGTGCGCGGCACGGAAGATCTCGTTCACCGTATCCATGTCATCCGGATTCTGCTCCAGGTTCAGGATCTGCGTGTTGAGATTCTGCAAATGCTCGTTTGTTTCGTCGAGAAAGATCTCAAGATATTGGCTGACATCCATATTTCATTCCTCCATTCCATTCTCCGCACACCGGAGAATTGTTATCAGCTGTTTAAGCCTACCTGCATGACGATTTCGGCAGCGACACTGTCCAGAGGAACCACCTGATCGGAGAGACCTGCTTTGAATACGGCCTTAGGCATGCCGTAGATGGTGCTGGACTCTTCATCCTGGGAGATCACATGGATCTTCTTGGATTCCTTCAGATTCTTGATCCCTTCTGTGCCGTCAGCACCCATTCCCGTGAGAACCACGCATACGATCTTGTCGAATCTGGAAGTCTTCAGCGACTCGTACATGTAGTTCGCGCTGGGCTTTACGCCCTCACGAATGGGTTCGTCCGTGTAATGAATGGTGTAGCCATTGGTGCCGGTCACCACATTCATATGCATCCCGCCCATGGCCAGATATACGGTTCCGGATTCCAGGCGGTCACCTTCCTTGGCTTCCACCACACGCACCTCGCTCATGGAGTTCAGGCGCTCCGCAAGGGAAGCGGTGAATCCTTTGGGCATGTGCTGCACCAGAACGATGGGTGCATCCAGATTTGCCGGGAGTCTGGGGATCACGGACTGGAGCGCCTTCGGGCCGCCGGTGGAGCTGGCTATGGCCACGATCTTGCGTCCCGCAATCCTGGTAGAGGACTTCTGAAGGATTCCGATGAACTTCTTATTCTCTTCCTTCTTCTCGGCAACCTTGGCGGGAGATTCGAATACCGGAGGACGGCTGATGACGACGCCGTGGAGGATCCGCAGGAAGTTAGCCTGGAAGACTCCGTCACGGCAGCTGTTCGCCGAGTCCGGCTTGTGAATGAAGTCCAGAGCTCCCAGTTCCAGTGCGTCCAGGGTAGTCTGGGCACCTTCCTTGGTATCCGTGCTGGCCATCATCACACGAACATGAATGCGATATTTGCGAAGCTCTCCCAGCAGCTGCAGACCGTTCATCTTGGGCATGTTCACGTCCAGGACCACTGCATCGTACTTGTTTCTGCTGAGGAGATCGAACGCTTCCAAACCGTTCACGGCCTGGTCGACTACTTCGAAATCATCGTCAGAATTGATTATATCACGGAGTACTCTTCTCATGAGTGCAGAGTCATCTACAAGCAGGATTTTTTTCTTAATCATTTATAAACTCCTCCCACGAAGTATTTTTCGGACGACCTGTCATCAGGCCCCGCTCCTCAGCTTCTGCTGCGGTTTTTCCGTTCTTCCTCAAAGATGAACTGAATGATCTCTTCTCTCTGTGCTTCGTTCATATTCACATACTGGACCCGGTGCTCGTAGGTATCGGGACGGTTCTCCAGGGTCCGCACCGCCAGCACCTTACCCACCATCTCGTAGTGTTTGCGCTCGCCGCCCTTCAGGAGGTCATAGCTGCAGTAAAGCATGCTGCCGGGCTCGTATTTCTGGTTGGACATGAAGCGGAGTCCGCCGCCGGAGATGTCCACGATGACGCTGCGCTTGATGGGCATGTTGGGCTGCAGGATCATGGGATGGTTCTCTTCCAGGGACTTAACTTCCTCTTCCACCAGGGTACGGGAGCACATTTCAAGGGCGCAGCTGAAGCGGTAATACTCTCTGCGCTGGTACTTCCGCAGGTTACTGGTGAGCTCCACCACCACCAGGTAGAGGTTGTTGCTCTTGTAACGGTCGATGACGGTGGCAAAGCACTGGAACAGACCGGTCTTGGTATAGAAGATCAGATTGAATTCCGCGTCCACGGGAAGCAGGATGAGCTTCGTCTGCTCCATGGGCATGAGGATCTCCAGCTGATCATCGGAAAGGATGGCGGATACCTTGGAGGTATAGACCTTACCGTCCTTGCCGGCCTTGGATCCCATGGCGTGTTCCACGCTGGTCAGGTCGACTCTGTCGCCCTCACGGATAAAATTCGATAACATAGGCTTCTCTCTTTCTGTATCTTATGACGCTTTCGTCATTTTCTTCCGAGAATGTGTGAGAAAAATGCTGCCATGCCCCTGTTCTGCACGGCCTGATTCTTTTCGGGATTCAGGAGCTGCTCCGCGATCCGCTGGTAGGCCAGGCTGGCTTTGGCAGTGGGATTTTGCAGAGAAACGGGCACCTGCTGCATCACGGCTTTCTGCAGCTGCATATCGAAGGGCACACTCCCCAGGTAGGACATGGGAAGCTTCAGGAAACGCTGCACCACGGAGTTTAACTTACGGAACAGAGTCTGTCCCTCCTCTTCCTTCTCCACGCGGTTGGCGATCATGCGAATCTGGGTCTCCTCCCTGCGGTATCTGGGATGGCGGCTCAGGGCCTTCAGCAGGGAATAGGAATCGGTGATACTGGTGGGCTCGGGGGTGGTGATAAGGAGCACTTCGCCACTGGCCACCAGGAATTCCATGACTGCGTCGGAGATGCCGGCACCGGTATCCACGATGATAATGTCGGCGATGGAGTCCAGCTCCGTCAGGTTCCTGACGATGTAATCGAGATAATCACGGCTCAGGTTGGACATGCCGGCGATGCCGGATCCGCCTGAGATGAAGCCCACTTCGCCGGGGCCCCAGGTGATGATATCCTTGATGTTTTTTCCTTGATAGATGAGATCGTAGAGGTTGTGCTTGGGCACTGCCCCGAACATGATCTCGATGTTAGCGAGTCCGAAGTCTGCGTCCAGGATAATGACGCGTTTCCCCATTTTCTTGAAATGGATGGCCAGGTTGATGGCGGTATTGGATTTACCGACCCCTCCCTTGCCGCTGGTGATGGTAAAGACTCTTGCGAGAGGTCTGGCTTGCTGACCCGCTTTTATGATTCGCAGAGATTCTGCCTGATCCATGAAACTACTCCCCCGTTACTTTCCCGGTATGACATCCGTGTCTTAAAGTGCTTACTGATCTGCTCCGCTTAAGAGGAGCTTCACGGTCTTCTGCGCGTTGAAGACTTCGATGTCGTCTGGAACATTTTGCCCATAGGTCACATAGGAAATAGGCTTTCCGGAATACTCCCGGATGTTGTACAGATTTCCAAGGCTGGAGGTCTCATCCAGTTTGGTAAAGATCAGCTGGAAATCGGAGATGCATTTGTAATTGTCTACGATCTTCTTCAGATCCTTGAGCTTGGTGGTGGCGCTCATCACCAGGAAGTTCTGCTGCTCTAAGGTGTCGGGCAGGCACTCCAGATAGCTCTTCTGCTGCTCCAGGAAGAGCTCGTTCTGATGGGAATGGCCTGCGGTATCCACGAAGATGTAGGAACAGTCCTTAAAGTCGTCGATGGCTGCGGAGAGCTCCTCGGTGCTGTAGATGACACGGAAGGGCACGCCCAGGATGCTCGCATAGGTACGGAGCTGATCCGTCGCTGCGATCCTGTAGGTGTCGGTGGTGAGCAGCGCAACCTTCTCCTTGTCGTTCACGGAGAGGGAGGATGCGATCTTCGCAATGGTGGTAGTCTTACCTACACCGGTGGGTCCGATGAAGTAGATGATCTTCGGTGTATGGTCTGCCGGAGAGATGCCCTCGGATCTGCCGAACCGGAGGATCATCTTCTGGTAGATGGAGCTCAGGATGTAGTCCATTCCTGCGTTGGAAGGTCTGCCCTTCTGGGACTCATTGATGATCTCGTTGGCCAGGCGCTCGTCCACGTCGTTGTCCAGCATGGTGTTGTACAGGAGACGTAAGAAGCGCTCCACCTCTCTCTCCCGCAGCTCTTCCGCCGTGGGTGTATGGGGCTCCTCGTCCTTCTGCAGTCCTCTGGCGGCTTCCTCACCCTTTTCCTGGGCGCCGGTCAGCACTGCCTGATCCGTATTGAAACGATTCTCCAGCAGACTCTGGAGGGAATCCAGCTTCTTCTCGATGGACTCCGTCAGCTCATGATCTGCTTCCTCGGAGGGTCTGCGGGCGTAAAGAGGTGAGGCTGCAGGTGCCTGGGCGGCCGCTGCAGAGGCCCCGGAGGTCGCTGCGGTCGCTGCTACAGGTGCCCCCTGCGCGGCTCCTTCCCCTGCGGGCTTTTTCCCCAGGAGGCTTTCCTTATTTCCTGCAGTTTTCAGGCTTTCCGCTTTCTTCCGCTGTTTCTCGTCCTGCTCCTGGGCGATCCTCCGGAGCTCCCGAAGGGAATCCTGCTGTTTGTCCTCTTCCTCCAGAGCTGCCGTCACTTCCACATGCTTGGAACGAAGGAAGGCGAAGGGGCCCTTGGGCTTTACCTTGCGGACATTCATTATGACAACCCCGTCACCCAGTTCCTTTCTGGCTGCTTCGGTTGCGTCAATCTCGTTTTTTGCCACAAATTTCTTGATGATCATGTCAGATAGTTACCATTCCCACAGATTGTAATTCTACGTTGGACTCTACTTCGCTGTATGAAACCACCACGAGGTCGCGGTAGTAGTCCTCCGTCAGACGCTTGTAATAGATACGGACGATGGGCGATGTAATGACGATGGGCATCTTACCCAGGTTCTCCAGCTTTTGCATTTCCTTGCCGGTGGAATCGATGATGGCACGGGATTTGGCAGGATCCATGTTGAGAAATGCGCCGTTTTCGGTCTGCTTGACACTTCCCATGATCTCCTGCTCCGCCTTGGGATCCAGGGTGACCACGGAGGTGGTCTCATTGGGCGGGAAGAACTTGGAGGAAATGGCGCGCTTTAATGCCTGCCTTACGTATTCCGTCAGGATGTCGGTATCTCTGGTGGTGGGGGCGTAGTCCGCCAGGGTCTCCATGATGGTGAGGAGGTCTCGGATGGAGACGCCCTCCCGCAGGAGGTTCTGGAGGACCTTCTCGATCTCGCCCAGGCCCAGTAGCTTGGGCGTAAGCTCCTCCACCAGACTGGGGTTAGTCTCCTTGAGGTTGTTGAGGAGTCCCTGTACATCCTGTCTGGTCAGCAGCTCGTCGATGTGCTGGCGGATGATCTCCGTCAGGTGGGTTGCGATAATGGAAGGCGGGTCGACCACGGTGTAGCCCAG
>JAEEGH010010335.1_pt1 | contig 21457 bp, 19 predicted proteins | sample 9134181 | NCBI WGS metagenome assembly JAEEGH01 (sample SAMN16246544, study PRJNA631951) | gut metagenome | biome: gut microbiome; feature: rumen; material: DP-attached | host: Bos | place: Iran: Karaj | collected 2018-10
AGCCGCGGAGTCTTTCTCCAAAGCTACGCTTGTTCCAGTTAGATTTTTTGCCGTAGTTTTTGCTTCCCCAGAGAAGTAAACCTACACCTGTTGCATGAGCTGGGTCTCTCAATACATCGGTGATGCCGGTGACGTGTAAAGGATAACCAATCCTGACAGGGAGTTTCAGGATGCTGCTGCTGAGCTGTTCGATTCCGGCAATGTTTGATGAACCGCCGGTGAGAACAAGTCCTGAAGGAATGATTGCCTTGTAATTTGAAGACGGGAGCTCAAGGATGATCATTCGGATAAGTTCCTCGACTCGGTCTCTCAGGATCTCGCAAAGTGTCTGATATGCTACACCCTGACTGTCTTCACTCATCTTGGCAATCTGATCTATGGCATTTTCGTCTTCGATGGGAACTACTGAGCCATATCTCTTTTTCATTTCTTCGGCGACTTCCTGACCAAGTCCAAGACCGATCGCGATATCTCGGGTCATCTGGTAGCCTGCGACGGGCAGTACTGCGGTGTGGAAGATTGAACCATCACGGAAGATACAGACATCAGTTGTTCCGCCGCCGATATCTGCGATTGCAACACCGGCCTGTCTTTCTTCTTCAGTCAGAACAGCTTCCGATGATGCCAAAGGTTCAAGGACCATATCGTCGATATTCAACCCGATTCCGTGGATACACTGTGCGAGATTGTTGATGGAATTGGATGCAGCTGTGATGATATGGGTTTCCACGTCCAGTCTCTCACCATGCATTCCGACCGGATCTTTAACTCCGGCCTGACCGTCAACTGAGTAGTTTCGCGGGATAACATGCAGCAGTTTTCTGTCACTGGAGAGATTTGAAACTCCGGTGGTGCTCATAACTCTTCTCAGATCATTGGGTTTTACGACCTTATCTCCGTTAGTGATGGCGACCACACCATGACTGTTATTAGAAACAACATGTCTGCCTGTCACACCGACATAGGCAGAAGTTATCTTCATGCTGCAGGCTTGTTCTGCTCGTCTTACGGATTCACGGATGGATTCTTTAGCGTCATTTATATCAACAACTAAGCCCTTGTGCATACCATAAGAAGGTGCAATTCCAACGCCTACTACTCGTACAGCCTTTGTTTCTTCATCGCACTCAGCAATGATGGTTGCGACTTTGGTCGTACCGACATCGATGGCTGTTACGATTCTATTATGATTCATTACTCCTCCTTTTATATTTATTCAGATCTGTATCTGAGCTAAACTTCTATGTTCTATTTTTATTGATCCTTTCGGCTACTCTGAGTTTTGCCGATCTGGATCTGGGATTATTCTTAATTTCTTCTTCACCCGGGACTACAACCTTGTGTGTAACAGGAATCAGCCTTGGGATGGTATTGCATGTGCAAACCGGTAATCCGGGCGGACATTTGCATGTAATCGAGGCATCTTTAATTGTAGTCTTTACAATGCGATCTTCAAGTGAATGATAACTCATTATTACAAGTCTTCCGTGTTCATCCAGCAGCTCGATCGCCTGCTGAAGCGCCGATTCCAGGTTATCCAATTCATTGTTGACGGCGATTCGGAGCGCCTGGAATGTCTTTGTGGCAGGGTGGATCTTTCCTCTTTTGGGGATCACTCCCAGGATAACATCGGCGAGCTCTGTCGTTGTCCTGATCGGTCGGCTTGAAACGATCGCCCGTGCTATCTTCCTGCTCTGAGTTTCTTCACCATATTTAAATATTAAGTCTGCTATTTCTTTTTCGGAGTAGGAATTGACTATATCAGCTGCCGTCAATCCTTCTTCCGTGTTAAAGCGCATATCAAGCGGAGCATCATACTGAAAGCTGAATCCCGCACCGTCTTCGGAAAGCTGCATGCTGGACAGTCCCAGATCGAAGAGTATTCCGTCAACAGGTTCAAATCCCAGCTTTTCTGCTTCTTCCTTAAGATTCACAAAATTGGTGTTTACGATACTGACATTATCACCGTATTCTGCGAGTCTTTTCTTTGCCTTGTTAAAATTCTTCCGGTCCGCATCAAATCCCAGAAGATGTACATTCTTTGCACTTTTCATGATGAGTGAGGAGTGTCCCGCTCCGCCGATGGTGCAGTCTATGTATCTTCCGTTGTCTTTGACTTTCAATGCATCGATGCATTCCTGAAGCATTACGGGAATATGTTCGTTTTCCACAGACTTCTCATTCATCTCTACTAAAATTGTACCAAGAAAAAAATATGTCTAGTCAATACTTTATAAGGTATGACAAAAATATTTTTTGCATTGTACGTACACAATATTTTGATTTTTATCATGGGTTTATAATGTTAGTTAAAAGGGGGTACGTTATGGCAAATACTTTTAAGCTGTCAGATTTTCAAAGTAACCCGTCTTCCGTCTTTGAGAATGTAACAAAGGAACATCCTGTATATGTATCCGATAATGAGGACAGTGATCTGAAATACGTCATTCTTACCGTTGAGGATTTTGAGGAATACGAACAGACTAAAACGATGTATCAGATCATGCAGGCGCTTAACGAAGATAGCGGGAATTAGATACAGTTTATCCTTGCTCTGGCGATCAGATGATTGTCGCTGTCTTTTATGATCAGATTGAAGGCTCTGAGATCCTGTTCCGATGAGCATTTCAGCATTGCTCCTGCTGTTGCCGGATGCTTGAACGTAAACCTGTAGTCTGTGATGGTTTCTGATTTTTCAAGTTCACTTAATACTCTGCTTGCAATAAGATTGCCTGGGACCACGGCATCCTTTCCCTTGTGTATTGGATTGCGGTCACCGATCCGGTCACACCATTCTCTTATCTCTGTTCTGCTCACTTTGAATGCAAAATCATTCATCTTTAAGCACCAGCACATCCTTTGATTCCGATGTTATTCTGTTTTTTATCTTGCATTTCCTTCTGACGGTGACGATCGTCCCCGAAGGAGATGTCCTTATTCCGGTGACGCATGAAATAACCGTGAGTTTTATGTCTCCCTGTGTCATCGGCCTGCGCACGACAGTCTCGGATGAAGCATGAAGTACCTTCTTACCTGTTTTAAGGAGTCCGTCCAGGATACATCCGATCCCCAGCCCCTGAATATCGGATAATTTCGGGGAAAAAAGATCATATTCGTTTCTGAATGATTTGTTTTTTAATCCTTCAAGCATTTCGTTGTATCAGATCCAGAGTCTCGAGGATCACTTTTCTGCTCTCATTGCGCTTGATTATCCTGTCAACATATCCTGCTTCTAACAGGTCCGGTAAAGTCGGAAGAGTATCTTCATATCTGTTGAGAAGCATATCTTTGCTGTCTGATATATCGTTCTTATAAATAATGTCGACAGCTGCATCGTTGAGCATTACTCCGATCTGTGCTTCATCCCAGGCAAAACAGTATCGTTGTCCCACTGTTTTTGCACCCATCACAATGTAAGCGCCACCGTATGCTTTCCTCAGGATAAGTGTAATGATAGGCACTGATGCTCCGGACAGGGCACTGAATAATCTTGCTCCGCGCAGAAGAAGTTTCCCGTGTTCCTGTTCCTTGCCGGGAAGGAAACCCGGGGTATCGACTATTGAAATAAAAGGTATGTTGAATGAGTTGAGTATTGCAATGAATCGTTCGGCCTTTTCCGCTGCTTCTGTATCTATTGCGCCTGCCAGATGATTCGGCTGGTCAGCAATGATTCCGCAGGTCCTGCCTTCAAATCGCGCAAAACCGCAAACGATACTTTTGGCGTAGTCTTTCTGTATCTCAAAGAATGAATCTTTATCTGAGATGTAATCGATGACAGCATGAACATCATACGGAAGCTTATTGTCATATGGAACGATATCATCACTTAGATCAACAATCTTTTTCATGACTGAAGATGTCTTTGTTTCTGAAATATATCCGAACAGCTGACGGACCATCTGGAAGCACTCAGGTTCGGTATCGGCAAGGAAGTGACAGATGCCGGTCGTACTGTTGTGGATATCTGCTCCGCCCAGTTCTTCGATGGAGATGTTCTCTCCCGTCAGTCTTTTTACAACACCGGGTCCGGTAACGAACATTTCAGAAATATCCTTGACCATGAATATGAAATCACATATGGTGGGACCGTAAGCAGAACCTCCTGCACATGGCCCGAGCACCAGAGCGATCTGGGGGACTTTGCCTTTCAGTTCCCGGTGTCCGTTCAGGATATCGGCCACACCGTATAATGCATGCACTCCGTCCTGAAGTCTGGCTCCTCCCGAATCGTAAACGGAAATCAGAGGGATTTTCATTTCAAGCGCAGCATTCATGATATCCCGGGCAATTCTGCCGATCTCCTTCGTAATGGAACCGCCTTTAACGCTGAAATCCTGAACGAAGAATGCAACTTTGTGTCCGCTGATCCCGGCAAAACCGGTTATTATCCCGTTGTTCTGCCGGCTGACATATGAAACGGAGCCTTCATCGAAAAGTAAATTAATTCGAGTATCTGCTGATAGTTTATTCATCGGTATTTAGTATATAGCAAAATTGGGTTATAATCCGTACTTGCAGTCCAGTTTTTCTGCAAGATTTTCTGAACAGGTTATAAATTATGATTTTATATTTTTCGGCTACCGGCAATTCCAAGTATGTTGCCAAAAGGATCGCAGATGCGACCGGTGAAAAGCTTATTTCGATCACTGATTGCATTAAAGAAAATATACATTCCTTTACCATTGAACCGGGAGAGATCATCGGAGTGGTATCTCCGGTTTATTTCTGGGAACTGCCCGAGATCGTCGGCAGATTCATCAACAGATGTGAATTCTTCAAAACTGAGGACCCATACTGTTTCTTTGTCGCAACATACGGACGCAATGCCGGTATTTCGGGAAGAAATATCAAAGCTGATTTCGCCGAAAGAAAAATAAAGCTTTCTGCCAGATTCGATGTGAAAATGGTCGATACGTATACTCCGGTCTATTACGTTAACGATGAAAAGGAAAACGATTCTATTAACCAAAAGGCAGAAAAGCAGATAGACAAGACCATCGAGCAGATCAAAGCCCGCGAGACAGGTGATTTTATGATCAATATCGCTTCCCCATGGGCAGCGAAGCTTTCAAGGATCGGATACGAAAAAGCACGTCTGACCGAGTTTTTCTCTGTTTCAGATTCATGTAACGGATGCGGCAAATGTGCTGATATCTGTCCGGAGGGTGCGATCAAGATAGAGGATGGCAAACCGGTTTGGAAAGAAGAAAAATGTCTTCTCTGTCTGGCATGTCTTCACAGATGCCCACAGTTTGCCATACAGTACAAAAAGTCGACCCAGGGAAAAGGGCAGTATACCAATCCCAATATAGAACTTGAGTAGCTTCTACTTAAGGAACCCGTCTATGATTGCGTTTTCGGCTTCTTCTTCGGTAAGACCGAGAGTTCTCAGTTTGATGATCTGATCGCCTGCGATCTTGCCTATAGCCGCCTCATGTACCAGTGATGCATCAATATTGGCTGCATCGAGTTCAGGAACAGCAATAACTCTTGCATTGTCCATGAGGATAGCATCACATTCGGTGTGACCGGCGCATGGAGCATTGCCGACAATATTCGAGATGTATTTCTGATATGAATCGTCTTTTGCAACAGATCTTGATACTACATCGGCTGAAGAACCTTCTCCGTTGAGTTCAGTCAGATATTCACTTATTGCAGTCTGATGACCGTGCGTCATCAGTCTTTCACGAATGAGGAGTTTCGAATTCTTGCCGATAAAAGACGAGGTCTTTCGTATTGTTGAATCAACACCTTTGATCTGGACCATTTCCATTTCAACTATACATTTTTCTCCGGCATGTATCTCGGTGACGGGATTCAGTATTCGTTTTCCGTTTCCGTCTCCGCTTCCGTAATGGTTCTCAACGTATTTGACATGGGCATTGTTGCCGATGAAGAATCTGTGGATACCGTCATGCTGGCTGTCTGAGTTTCCGCAGTTGTGGATGCCGCAGCCTGCTACGATGGTCACATCTGCTCCGTCTTCAACGTGGAAGTCATTGTAAACGACATCGACCATTCCGCTTTCATCCATGACGACAGGGATATAGCATGATTCACCCTGGCAGGTGCTCTTGATCCAGATATCTATGCCGGGTTTATCGGTCTTTGAAGTGATGTTGATGTTTTCTGAAACGTGTCTTTCAGCAAGCTGACCATTTGCTCTGATATTTATTGCACCACCGGGGTGATGACCTTTTTTTATACCGGAAATTATTTCAAGCAATGCATTCTGTGCATCATTTAGTTCACTCATTTAACAGGCTCCTTTATCTTTATCAGTGGGCTGGATCTTTCCGCAGAATGCCCCGGATGCGACTCCGGCTCCGAGTATGTCTATCAGCATATCTTCTTTCTTTCCGATCTTCTTGATCTTGCCGTCTGCCAGAAGGATTATTTCGTCTGCGATATTGAGAATCCTCTCCTGATGGGAGATGATGACAACTGTGCCTCTGATGGATTTTCTCATGTCCTCGAAAACGGAGATCAGATTCTGGAATGACCATAGATCGATACCGGCTTCTGGTTCGTCGAAGAGAGTTACTTTGGTTCCTCTTGCCAGTACAGTGGCAATCTCGATTCTCTTAAGCTCACCACCGGACAGACTGGAATTGACTTCACGGTTGATATATTCCCTTGCGCATAAACCAACGGCTGACAGGTATTCACATGCCTCACCAGTGCTTAAAGCCTTGTCCTTGAAGCTTTCATTGTTCTTAGCCGCCATTTTAAGAAGATCCAAGACCTGGATGCCCTTGAAACGGACAGGTTGCTGCAATGCAAACGAAATGCCCAGCTTGGCTCTTTCAGTGATATCAAGACCAGTTATATCCTGACCATTCAGAAGAATGTTTCCGGATGTGGGTGTCTCTATGCCCATAATAAGTTTGGCAAGAGTCGATTTACCGCTGCCGTTGGGGCCGGTGATCACGTAAAATTTGTTTTCGTCGAGTTTCAGCGAGACATCGTCAATAATTCTTTTCTTTTTCTTATCGTCGCCTGTAACATCGAAAATGATATTTTTAAGTTCCAGCATTTTAACCCCTTTTTGAAACTATCAGTACTTTTAACTAGGATTTTTCATTTTATACTATTTTGTCATTTACTGACAGTGATCAGAGTTCCATATATTGTTATAGAGTGTATCTTAGCTATAACTTAATAATCGATTGTTAAGTTATATAAAAATCCGTTGACAATGTTAAGCGGAGAAACTAGTATCATAGATGAATGTTCTTTTTGGAATATAAGAGGCACAGAAATGAGCGGAAAAGATTATTACAGCATAATGGGCGTTTCAAGGAATGCCACTGACAAAGAGATCAAGCAGGCATTCAGAAGACTGGCACGAAAATATCATCCCGATGTCAATCCTGGAGATAAGGAAGCGGAGAGAAAATTCAAGGAGATAAATGAAGCGAATGATGTTCTTTCCGATCCCGAAAAACGTAAGAAATACGATATGTATGGTGATAACTGGGCTAATAGCCAGCAGGGCTTCTCTGGTTTTGGCGGAAGCGGTGCCCAGAACCCTTACGGATTCGATTTCTCATCATTTGCCCAGGGCTTTGGAGCAGGTGGTTTCGGGGATCTTTTCGGAAATATTTTCGGCGGCAAGCGGACCAAGAAGGGACAGAATATCGAACAGAGTATTCAGATAACCCTGGAGGAAGCTTATACCGGTACTGTGCGTTCATTCAATTTCCGTGTTGAAGAAATATGTTCCCACTGTGCAGGAACAGGCAGACTGCAGAACAGTTACTGTTCTTCCTGCAAAGGCGCTGGAAAAGTCCTTAAGAACAGACAGATCGAGGTAAAGATTCCCAAGGGAGTCAAAGACGGTTCAAAGATCAGAGTGTCCGGACAGGGTAATTCCGGAACCAATGGAGGACAGGCGGGAGATCTAATCCTGCATGTCACACTTCTCAAACATGCAGTCTTTGAACGTGTGGATGATAACCTCACTGTCAATGTTAAGATCCCTGTCACAACAGCCGTTCTGGGCGGTACTGCGATGGTACCTACTCTGAAGGGAACACACCTTGAACTCAAGATTCCTGCAGAAACGCAGAACGGAAAGGTCTTCAAACTGGCCGGACAGGGCATGTCCATTCTCAATTCATCATCATATGGTGATCTTTATGCCAAGATCGACGTTATGATCCCAACCCACATATCCGGTAAGGAAAGAAAACTGTTTGAGGAATTGAGAGAGATCAGGGGAGAAGGCAAATAATGACCACTCCCAAACAGCCCAGATATATCATCAGCGTAGCAGCAGAGATGCTGGGCATCCCTACTTACACACTGCGTTATTATGAAAGCGTCGGAATCATACATCCGGCAAGATCTCGCGGGAATGTAAGACTGTATTCCGATGAAGATTTGGACATTATCAGAAGAGCAACAACATTGATGAATGACATGGGTGTCAATCTTGCAGGTGTTGAGATCATTCTGAGAATGACCAATCAGGTGGTGGATCTACAGAATCAGATGGCAGAAATGGAAGAGGAATTGGAGAAATTAAGAGAGGAAAAAAGAAATGAGTGACAGACTTGATTTCACCGAACAGGCAAAAGAAGCTTTAAATTTTTCCCAAACTATTGCCAGACAGATGCGTCATCAGCAGTGGGATGTTGTCCATGTTCTGATGGCATTGCTTCAGCAGGAGAATGGGGTAGTTAATGATATTCTCAATGAAATGGGCATTGATTCAAAAAACCTGCAGGGACAGGTCAATGCTCTGCTTGAGAATGCTCCCAAGCTGGCCACTGAGCCACAGCAGCTTTATCCGACACCTATTGTCGGACGAGTAATGGAACTGGCGGCAATGGAAGCAAAGCGTTTCAATGATGAATTCATTGGAACAGAACATATTTTTATTGCAATTTCATCTTTGGACAAAGGAGATGTTGCTAATCTTCTCAGGACCAACGGTATCGTTGTTGAGAGAGTATATCAGGCATTGCAGAAAGTGCGTGGTAATCATAGGATCCTCGATGAAAATGCCGAAAGCAGATATAAGGCTTTGCAGAAATACTCCCGTGATCTGACCGCTTTTGCCAGAGAGGGTAAGCTTGACCCTGTCGTTGGAAGAGAGAGCGAAATCAAAAGAGTAATGCAGATCTTATGCCGAAGGACAAAGAACAATCCTATCATCATCGGTGAAGCCGGTGTCGGTAAGACTGCAATCGTAGAAGGTGTTGCTCAGAGGATTGCTGACGGAAATGTTCCCGAATCTCTTCAGAATAAAAAACTGATGTCACTGGATCTGGGGGCCATGATCGCGGGTTCAAAATTCAGAGGTGAATTTGAAGAGCGATTAAAGGCCGTTATGGACGAAGTGATCGGTTCGAAAGGGGAGATAATCCTCTTCATCGATGAATTTCATACCATTGTTGGCGCAGGTGCCACAGAAGGTTCCCTTGATGCATCCAATATGCTTAAACCCGCACTTGCTCACGGCGAGATTCAGGTCATCGGTGCTACAACTTTCGATGAATACAGGAAGAATATTGAAAAAGATAAGGCTCTTGAAAGAAGACTTCAGCCTGTTGTCGCAGAAGAACCTACTACAGATGCGACCATAGAGATACTTAAGGGCCTGAGACCTAAATATGAAGCCCATCACAAAATATCCATCTGCGATGATGCTATTGAGGCGGCTGTAAGACTTTCAAAACAGTATATTGCCGATCGACGTCTTCCTGATAAGGCCATCGATCTGATTGATGAGGCTGCGGCCAAGCTTAGACTTGAGAAGGAAGATCCTCCAAAAGAAGTCAAGGATCTGACTGATAAAGTCAACGAGATCAAGCAGCTTGAGGCCGACAGCGAGAACTCACAGGATTATGAGACGGCTGCCAAGTATAAATCTGAACTGGTCGTAACGGAACAGAAATTGCATGATGCCCGTGAAGAATGGCTAAAGGATGCCAGGATAGAAGATAACATCACATCAAGAAATATTGCAGAGCTTGTCTCGGCGTGGACCGGAGTACCTGTTGAACAGATGATGACCGGTGAATCCGAAAGACTTGTCCACATGGAAGAAGCGATCCATGAGAGGATGATCGATCAGGAGGAAGCTGTACACGCTGTCTGTGATGCAATTAGAAGAAGCCGATCAGGACTCAAGGATCCCAAGCGACCTATCGGTTCATTCCTTTTCCTTGGTCCCACCGGTGTTGGTAAAACGGAATTGGCCAAATCCCTGGCATGGTTCCTGTTTGGCGATGAAACAGCGATGGTCAGAATCGATATGTCTGAGTATCAGGAACGACATACCGTATCAAGACTGATCGGAGCTCCTCCGGGATACGTCGGATTCGATGAGGGCGGACAGCTGACAGAAGCAGTTCGTAAAAGACCATACAGGGTTATCCTTCTTGATGAGATCGAAAAGGCTCATTCTGATGTCTTCAATACATTGCTTCAAGTCCTCGACGACGGACGTCTTACTGATGGCAACGGCAGGACTGTGGATTTCAAGAATACTATCATCATCATGACCAGCAATGCCGGTATCGAAACCATAAAGCGTGAAACATCTCTTGGCTTCACATCGAATGCCAGCAGAACCAACACAAATCTGGCATATGACAGGATGAGAGAAAAGGTCCTCGATGAGATACACAAGACTTTCAGACCGGAGTTCCTGAACAGAATTGATGATATCGTTGTGTTCCATGAGCTTAATCCTGACCAGCTTAAGGATATCGTTCTGCTGCTTATCAAAGATCTTCAGAAAAGACTTGCAGACCGCAACCTGTCGATTACTCTGAGTGATGAGGCTGTCCAGTGGATACTCGATATGGGTTATGATCCGCAGTACGGGGCCAGACCACTCCGAAGATCTATCGAAAGATACATCGAGAACCCGCTTGCAACCAGACTGCTTTCCGGCGACTATAAAGATGGAGACCATATACTGGTTGACAAAGACGATGATGGATTGGTATTTACTACTTCCAATACCAAACCGGCTAAATCACAGCGCAAGAAAGTGACTAAGAATTAGTGGATAACGAACAGACAGTCCAGATAGAAGAACAGCATACTGCAATTCCTGTTGAAAATGAAACCGGCGACATTCAGACAACTGATGACGCCGGAAACCCTGAAGATGATCAGCTGGAATATTCTGAACCCGGAAAGTTTAAAAAGCTTCTGAGATCATGGCAGTTCTGGGTAGGCATTTTTGCTTTCCTTGTTTCCATTGGTTTTTCCGTCTGGCTTCTGCTCGGTTCCAAGAATGATATTGAAGCTCTTTCCCAATATGGATATCTTGGTGCATTTGTAGTATCGGTACTTGGGGGTGCTGTTTCTCTGGTTCCGGTGCCAATGGCAGTTGTTCAGTTTGTGTTAGGACCGGTGGCAGAACCATGGTTTGGTCCAAAGATTCTTGCCCCTGTTTTTATTGGCATTGTCAGCGGAATAGGAGAGGGCCTAGGGTGTCTGGTCACTTATTTCACTGGGAAAACAGGCGGTATGGCTCTGAATGCGGCAAAGAAAAATAACGATAAACCCCAGTCAAAGATCAAGAAATATACGAATATAATTATCGGATATATGTTCAAATATGATTCATGGGTATTGTTCCTGCTGTCTGCAACAATGAATCCGTTTTATTACCCGGTAGCACTGACATGCGGAGCCATGAATTACGATATAAAAAGGTTTTTTCTGTTTTCCACTGTTGGTAAAATAATTAAGTGTGCATTTATTGCATACTGCGGTTATTTTGGACTCACATGGATTTTGAGATAACTCAAGGAGAAAATGTATGTGTTACATAAGAATGCTTGCGGCTTTCCCGGGATTTTTTCTGAGCGCCTTTTTTGTTTACCTTCTGCTTCCTGTGCTTGGAGAAAGACTCGGTGTTTTGTATATGACGACCATCAACTACGTTGATGCCATGCTTATCACCTTTATCATATGGGTGGCGGTTGCTCCTCTGGCTGCTTTGGGCGCATCATTCAGTCATTATTGCAACAGAAGACACAAAGATTAATAATTTGACATATATTAATTTGGAGAGATGGCAGATGTATAAATATGTAGTACCTGAAAGAGTTCTGAATGGCGGAACAACAGATGTTTATTTCAAGAGAACACAGGATATTCTCAAAGCGGAGGGAATCAATCCTGTAGTTGTCATGGAAGTATTTCCCGGCAGAGATGGAATCCTTTGTGGCATCAAAGAGGATATTGCTCTGTTGAAAAAGATCCTTCCCAAGGATGCAGAAGTCTGGGCGCTTGATGAAGGTGAACCGATGAGCAGGAAAGAAGTTGTGCTGAGAATTAAAGCACCTTATCAGTCTTTCGGTTTGTATGAAACTGCAATCTGCGGCTATCTTTCCAGTTCTTCAGGATGGGCAACTGCAGCCCATGAATGTGTAGCGGTTGCAGGTGGCATTCCTGTAACGAGTTTTGGTGCAAGACACGTCCATCCCAATATTGCTGCTGAAATGGATTATGCGGCAGTTGTCGGCGGATGCAACGGCTGTGCGACTATCCTGGGTGCACAAATGGCCGGCTGCAAGCCTTCAGGAACAATTCCTCATGCATTGGTTCTGGTGATGGGAGATACACTGAAAGCCACAAAAGCATTTGATAAGCATATGCCGAAGTCTGTTGCAAGAGTAGCTCTTGTTGATACTTTTACTGATGAAGCATTAGAGGCAGTAAGGGTCTCTGAAGCACTCGGTAAGCATCTTGCAGCAATCCGCATTGATACACCGAAAGAACGCGGCGGAGTAACAATGGATCTTGTACGTGAACTCAGAGCCAGACTTGATCAGGCTGGCATGGAACACGTCGGTATTTTCGTATCAGGTGGTTTCTCAACAGAAAAGATCAAAATGTTCACTGACAATAAAGTACCTGTAGTAGGTTACGGAGTCGGAAGCCAGATATCATCTGCTCCTCCGATCGAATTTACTGCTGACATTCATGAGATCGATGGTAAACCGGTTGCCAAGAGAGGCAGGATTCCCGGAGTTACTGAAAATCCTCGTTTAAAAAGAGTGATTTAGTACTATAATCTAACAAATCTATATAATGGCTGGATAAAACGATGAAAGAAAAGAGTTGGGAAGAAATTGAGAAAGAATATGCATCTATCAAGAAGGAGCGTAAAGAAGCTACTCTTGAGAGCGGAAGTGGCAGATGGGAAAAATGCCCCAGATGCCATGGCACAGGAGTTTCCACATGTTCCATGTGCAAAGGCCTGGGACATATAGTTTCTTCTCAGATCGGCGTTTATACGGCCTCTGGCAAGACAGAATGTCCGTTGTGCCACGGAGCAAAACAGATGAAATGTCATGAATATGGATGCAACAACGGCTGGATCTGGGTCCCTAACATTACCAGACAATAATTAACCATCGATAGTTATTCAAGCGGATGATTCCAGAATCATCCGCTTTTTTTATTACTGTTTTATTCAAAACACAAATAGACTGATGATAATGGGTTTCTATATTTGGACATTTATTAAATCTATAAAAAAACAGACGTTTCTATAAAAACAGCAAGAATTAGATTAAAGGCGCAAAATGTTTGTTCTTTTAGCTATATGGTTCTTGTAAACTCACAATCAGATAGCCATCTTTCACGGTTTATGCTTCATTTTTCAGGTTTGTAACGCTGGAGAAACAATAGAAGGCAATTGTTTTTTCAGCTTGAATACAAAAATCAGTAATTATTGGAGGTATAAATGTCTGAAAGAAAGACGACCGTATCCCGAAGAGAGTTTCTTAAAGATGCCGGTCTCGTAGTTGGTGGTGCAACTATCGGATCGACAGCGATACTCTCTGCTTGCAGCAAGAATAGTTCAAAAACGGTTACTGAAACTGTGACTAAAAATGCAACACAGACTGTAACTACAACAGTGAACAAGGAAGGCGCAAGCAAATATGTATGTCCTGTAGACAGCCAAGAGTTTTCATCTATGGATGCTTTGAAAGCTCACTATGCTGCAGAACATGCATCTAATGGTCCTGAACAAATCGTTTCATTCACTGTCAATGGCCAGCCTTATACAATGGTCGTTAAACCGTGGTGGCCTCTCGCATATGTTCTGCGAGATATTCTCGGCTACTATGGAGTCAAAGTGGGTTGCGATATGGGTAACTGCGGAACGTGCACTGTTCTCGTCAAGAGAAATGGAAAGAATGTTCCTATCTTCTCCTGCTTAACTGTCGCAGGCGTTATTGATGGATGGGAAATCACCACAATTGAAGGTCTTGAAGGCGGAAACGGCACTCTTGACCCGGTCCAGCAGGCGTTCTACGATGCAGATGCATACCAGTGCGGATACTGCACTCCTGGTCTGATCCTTGCCGCTGAAGCTCTCATCGCTGATAATCCTACACCAACTGCTGACGACGTCAGAGAAGCCTTCTCTGGTCATTTATGCTTCTGCTGTAATATGACCAAGCAGGTAGCTTGTATCACTGGAGGTGTTAAGAAGTAATGATTACACTTGATAATGAACTTGCTCAAAAACTTGATGCTTATGATGCCGGAACATTAAAAGAGTATCCTTATAAGGTTATTGGTAATCCTGACATTCATGATCAGTGCGGTAAGAGAATCGTTACCGGTAATACTGATTTTGCTGCTGACCACTTCACTGGTCATAAATTCTTTGGCGCTATCAAAGGCGCAGAAATCATGCATGGTAAAATCCTCAGCATCGATACTTCAGAAGCAGCAAAAATTCCTGGTGTTAAGGGATTCATTACGCCTGATGATCTTCCCAATTACTGGTCATCTACGATTAACCGATACGGCCAGGAAATTGTCGGTGTTATCGCTGATAACTGGTATACCGCAACCCGAGCTACCGCTGCTGTCAAAGTTGAATATGAACAGACAGCCGGTGTTTTTGATCCTGATGAAGCAGCCAAAGAAGGCGCCCCTCTGTCAGGCGTTTTCCCTGCCGGTAATGTTGAAACCAAAGCAGTTCTTAAGAGAGATCCTGAAAACAAAGGCCTTGGCGCCGATGCCGGATGGGATTCCTGTGAATACATCGGTACTTATGAACAGCCTTGGACCACAACATATGCTCATAACGAACTGGAAGCTCATCAGACTCTGGCATGGTGGATAGGCGATGATGTGTATTACTATACCGGTACACAGGATATCAACTACACCAGACAGATGATTATTGCTCAGTGGCTTCCTGCCCTTGGTTTATCCTACAAACAGATTCATGCTGTTACTCACTTCAACTGCGGCGGTTTCGGTGGCAAGTCCCTCGACTGCAATGTTCCTACCGCCATTATGATGAGTAAGAAAGTCAATGGCTATCCTGTTCTTTGTAAAAACTCTCGACAGGCCAACATGCTTAACAAAGGCCGACAGTTCTCAACCAGATCAAAGTTCACAATTGGTTGTGACAAGACCGGTAAACTTGTTGCCCTTGATGCTTATTATCTGAGCAATGCAGGTGCAGCTCTTGCATGTCCTTCCGGAGATGTTCACTATGGTCTTCGAACAACCTACAAGATCCCTTATTGTTCAATCAAAGTTGATCAGGTCTATACCAACGCTCCTCTCCGACACTATTGGAGAGATGTTGCTGATATCCCCGGCTCTCTCAATACAAACACTGCACTTGAAAAGTTCTACTATGATATCCGTGAAAAAGGTATCTTCAAGGGCACTCCTTATGAATTCCGTATCATGAATCTCAACACCGCAGAAGCCGGTGACCAGGATTATGAAGGCGGACAGCTGATGTCCGGTGTCTATAAGGCATATTATGGTTGGACAGGCGTTCCCAGTCCTTACTCCAAGTATTGGGGATCATATGTGATCAAGGACCTCTTCAAGAAATGCCATGACATGGCAGACTATGACAAGAAATGGAAGATGCCTCACACCCAGAAAGTCAAGGATATCTATCCTAATGAATTCAAAGAATATGCTGACTGGTGGTATGGCATTTCCATCACCGGCCTTATGGATAGCCATGGTGTTATCAATGGTGGCCGAACTCGAGGCGGTATCGTTAAAGTCAATGCTGATGGAACCTTTACTGTCATCACTGCTTCAGCCCGAGGCTGCTCCGGTGGCTCAACTGTATGCTGCAACGTCGTTGCTGAGGTTCTCGGTGTCACTCCCGACAAGGTAGTCCTTGGTGAATGGGGTAACACTGATTGTTCAGTACCTGCCGGTCTTCAGGCTGGTTCTTCCCATACAGTTTCAATCTCTACCGCCTTCTACAACACCGCAATGTTACTCAGACACAATCTGTTCAAGGCTGCACTGCAGGCAACTACAGGCCCGTTTAAAGCGAAGGGTATCACCAGTGTTGATGAACTTGAAGCTGAAGACAATATTATTTACTGGAAGAAAGATCATTCAGTAATGATGGCTTATGCTTCAGTCTGTGCCACTTACTCTGCAGAAGCTGCATCCAGCCGTGGTTATGAAATCGAAGCCATGTATGATATCATCGGCGGCACCGGAACAGGTCTGATGGAAGATGGCCGAATAAAGGGCGGCGCCTGGAGAGACAAGGGCAACTATATCAAACGATTTGATCATGTTACCTGTAATGGTCAGTCTTCAGGTTGTGCAGAAGTTGCAGTCGACGGCGAAACCGGCGAAGTTGAGCTCCTCAAGTTCTATAATGTCGTTGATGCCGGTACTGTGATCTTCCGAAAAGGTGCTGAAAAAGAAATCTGCGCCGGTTGTGAAAATGCTCACAACATTGCATTCTCATATGGTGATATCTATGATGAGAACACCGGTGCTCTTATTTCCAGCCAGTACACTGAAGCTTGTCTGCCTACATACAAAGATCTCAAGACTGAAAACAACGAATTCTTCCTCTATGAATCACGAGATGCCGGTGGTCCTTTCGGCTGCCACGGTATTGCGGAACCTAGTGTCCAGAACTACAACAGTGTATTCCTGGCTATCTACAACGCTATCGGTGTTTGGATGGATCCTGAAAAGGGTGCCATCACTCCTGACCGTGTATTGAAGCAGATCAACCGAGCCGCTAAGAACGGATATGACATCAATAAATCTGGCGACAGAGTTAAAGAATAAGGGGGAACAAACAAATGAAAGATTTTACACTTAAACACGCAAAGACTTTTGATGAAGCAGCCTCCTTACTCGCAGGCGGTGCACAGATCTTAGCCGGCGGCACCGATATCATCTACAGTATGAAAGGCATGCATTCACCCAATCTTCCTGATGAACTGGTCGATATCAGCGGTATTGTTGATGCTGATTACATCAAGGAAGACGGAAATTTCCTGAAGATCGGTGCTCTTGCCAATCTGTCAGCTATTGCTGAAAGCAGCATTGTCAAGAAAGATGCAAATGCTCTGGCCGAAGCAGCCAAGGCTGTTGCTTCACCTGAACTTCGAAATGCAGGCACAATCGGTGGCAACATCTGCCAGCGACCACGATGTATCTACTATCGAAACGAATTCAATGCATTCCCTTGTGCCCGAAAGGTCAAGGGCGGTGTCTGTTACGCAATCACCGGTGTTCACAGATATCATTCCATCTTCGGTATGGTCGGCGGCTGCGCAGCCGTATGTCCTTCCGACACCGCTGTTGCTCTGGTTGCACTTGGTGCTTCCATTGTAACAACCAAGAAGACCTGGAAAGCAGCAGATTTCTTTGTGATCCCCAACAAGGATTACGGAACTGCCCGCGGCGAACAGATCAATGCAATTGATTCTGACGAAGTCGTCAAAGAGATTCAGATCCCTATCGTTTCCGGACAAAAGAGCCTTTACAGAAAATGGGCTTTCCGTAAAGCAATTGACTTCCCTCAGTGCTCATGTGCTGTCGTAGCCAATGGTTCCAAGGCCGATATCGCTCTGGGCGGTGTTTACAACCAGCCTAAACTCTTCACTGGTGTTTCAACATCAGATCCTGTAGCAGCAGGAGAGACCTGTGTTAAGGGCGCTTCAGGTTTTGATATGGAAACTGAAGCAAAACATGATATCTACTCCAACACTTATAAGATTGCTATCATGAAGACTATGGTCAAGAGAGCGGTTGCCTCCTTATAAGTTTTTTTTCAGACATACTTCCATTTGCATATCGGAGAAAGCGAGCACCCACCTCCTCGCTTTCTCCACTTTTTATCCAATAATATAGAATGCCCATCTAAGAACAATAGGTGGGCATTTCAGTTTGGTAATATAGCCCATTCTCAGACCGTTTCGATTAAAGGGCAGAAGCGGAGGTTGACAGAGGTGCATTTTCTATGTTCACATAAAACATCTAATCAAAACATCTGTGGATGAGAGGGGTTGGCAGAAAAGATGAAGAAGATTACATTTGGAAAACGAATCCGCTACTGGCTGGAGCGCAATATGTCAAAGGGCACATCCAGCATGATAAAGCTCCTTCTGGCCGTTGTGTTGTTCATGGCGATTCTTGTTACCGTACTGGTAATCGTGTTCCATCTGGCGGATGGGAAGAACGTTATCGCTCTCTTATGGGACAACCTGCGGGCAGCCATGAGCAGCAGTTTTCCTGCATCCAATTCAGGCTCTCCACTCTATGTCGTTCTCTATACTCTTCTAGGCCTGACAGGCATGATCTACACCAGCATGCTCATCAGTATTTTTTCCACCTCCATGCGGGGAAAGCTTCTGGCATTGCAGACGGAAAACCCACATATCCTGGAGAAAGGCCACGTGGTGGTACTGGGATTCCGCTCCGGTGAGTATGCCCTGTTGGAACAGCTTATGATTTCCGCTGGGAAAGAAAAGCGCACCATAGTGGTAGTTGATGTAAAGTCCCGTGTGGATATGGAGCAAGACATCCGTACGAACGTAAATGTACCGAAGAATATCCGTTTGGTGACCATCAACTCCAGTACGGAGATCACCGCTGAGCTGGAGTGCTGCAACATTCCTTCCGCATCCCGGGTAATCATCTGCAACCGGAATGCCGGTAAGACCATCAAGACCTATCTGGCGGTGAATACTCTGCTGAAGGACGCAGAGCAGCGGCCGAAGATCATAGCCGCTGTGGATGCATCAGCTGACGCTTTTCCCGAAGACATAGTTTCCGATGGAGAAATTTCTATTCTCCGTTCCAGTAACGTGGTTGCCCGTCTCATCGCCCACGCTGCCACCCAGCCCGGCATCTTTCCGGCTTTCCTGGAAATGATCGACTTTACGGGTTTTGAATTCTACTTTGAGGATATACCAGACGCCTGCGGCCTGCCATACTGGAAGGTTGCACTGGCTCTCGTCAACGGCATTGCTGTGGGCCTGTACCGTGAAGGAAAGTTGCTGTTAAACCCCGACATTGATACTCCTGTCTTGCATGGGGACCTGCTGGTGGTGTTTGAAGAAGAGCAGGGGAATGCAAAACTGGAGCGTCCCGAAGAAGTGACAATGCCGGAAAAGAAGAGCCTTCCATCCCTGCAGCCTATCCCGGAGGTGGCGATCTTGGGCGTCAATGACTCCCTTCCTACAGTCATCGAGGAACTGCCGGACAACGTGGAGCGGATCCGACTGGCTGGCCTTACCACTTCTGAATATGCGAAATATTTCCACGAAGGTGATAGCTTCGCTTCCGAGATCATTCCGGACTACCGCAACGCGGATTCCGAGGAGACCCTGGAGGACATGGTGAAGGACGCCACTCATGTGATTGTCCTCTCCGACCCGAAGAAGCGTGAGGAAGATGCGGATACCGATACCATGGTGCGCATCATCCGCCTCCGAAACCTGAAAAAGAAGCTCGGATTGCATTTCAGTATCACTGCAGAGATGCGCTGTGAGAACAACCGTAAGCTCATCTCTGAGAGCGGTTCAGAAGATGTGGTGGTAGCCTCCGATATGTCTGCCATGATGCTGGCCCAGGTAGCAGAGGACCCGCGAAGACTAGGCCTTTTCAACGAACTCTTGGACGAGCAAGGCTGTGAAGTCTATTTGAAGCCCCTTGCGGACTTCGGCATCTCTGAGACAAAGATGACAGTGCGGGAGTTTCGTAGCAACATCTATGCCTACGGCTACACTCCCTTGGGTATCCGTACTCGGGAGGGTTCTTTCCAAGTGCTGGACGACAATGTTTCCATCCAGCCCAAGAGCGGGGACTGTCTGGTGCTCATCGGCGAAGAATAAGCCTTTTGAGGACTACAATTTTTGTATGTTCCTGCGTGCGGTCGTCAGCATCAATGACAGTCTGTTCAGCTGGTTTACTTCACTGGCACCGGGGTCATAGTCAACAGCTGCAATATTAGCCTGGGGATAAACCTTCTTAAGGGCCTTTATGACTCCTTTTCCGACAACATGATTCGGGAGGCAGGCAAAAGGCTGGATACATACTATATTGTCAACGCCCTCAGTGAGGAGTTCTGCCATTTCTCCGCAAAGGAACCAGCCTTCTCCGTATTGGTTTCCCAGTGAGAGGAAAGGTTTGGCAAGCTCAGCGATTTCTTTCATGTGCATGGGCGGGGAGAATCGCTTGCTCTTTGCAAGTGCTTTCTTAACAGGTTTTCTCAGTTCTTCAATGAAACCCACACCGAAATTTGCTATCAATGAGGATTTAAGCGGAGCACCAAGATATTTATGTTTGTAGTCGTTTCCGTATAGACTTTCAATCAGGAAGTCTGTAAGATCCGGAACAACGACTTCTGCGCCTTCTTTTTCCAGAAGCTCAACGATATGATTGTTGGCAAGAGGCATGTATTTGACAAGGATCTCCCCAACGACGCCAACTCTAGGTTTGACCAGCGTTTCATCAATGGGTATTCTGTCGAATTCTTTCACGGCAGCTTCGCACATTTCTTTGAATGATTCAGTACCGTTCTCATTGATTATGCCGTTAATATATTTGTCTCTCCATTTTATCCTGGTACCGTCTGCCTGACCTTTGTTTATCTCATAGGGTCTTATACGGTATAGACACTTCATCAGCAGATCTCCATAAATGATCGCCTTCAGAGCTGCAATAAACATCTTCGGTGTTGCATTGAAGCCTTCGTTTTTCTCCATACCGTTGGCATTGACAGAGATTAAAGGAATATTGGAATGTCCGGATTTATCGAGAGCTCTTCGTATGAAACCTACGTAATTGCTTGCTCGGCAGCATCCGCCTGTCTGGGTGATGATAAGAGCGAGCTTGTTTGTATCGTATTTGCCGGACATGACTGCTTCCATCATCTGGCCTGTGACCACGATAGACGGGTAGCACGCATCATTGTTTACATATTTAAGCCCGACATCAATGGCCTTTCGGGTATCATTATCCAGAACTTTTACGTTGTAGCCGAATTTATGGAAAAGGGGTTCGAGAATATCAAAATGGATCGGACTCATCTGAGGAGCCAGGATGGTCCAGTGTTCATCCTTCATCTGTTTGGTGAAGTGTGCACGTTCATAGGCAATATCTGCAGGTACAGCCTTAATATTCTCTTTGTCCCGAATACGCATTGCCGCCAGCA
>JAEEGH010010337.1_pt1 | contig 21455 bp, 22 predicted proteins | sample 9134181 | NCBI WGS metagenome assembly JAEEGH01 (sample SAMN16246544, study PRJNA631951) | gut metagenome | biome: gut microbiome; feature: rumen; material: DP-attached | host: Bos | place: Iran: Karaj | collected 2018-10
CGCGTCGACCGACTTCCTGGCCTGGGCGGGATCCATCATGATTCCGAAGACGAGGTTCTCGGTGGATACGAGGTGTCCTGCGAGGGTGAAGGGTCCGGTGTTTCCTGCGATGACCGCGTACTCCTTTCCGTACTTCTCCTTCATGAGCCTGGTTGCCTCGATGATGACTGCGGGGCGTCCTCCCTTGAGGAACTCCTCGGGTGACATCACATTGGGCTCGTCGTATTCGCCGGACATGGGGTCGAAGTGGAACGGGTGCTTCTTGAGCATAGGGGTCCTGTCTTCCTTTCCGGGGTCGACGACGCATCCGAGCCTCTCTGCCTCAGCGGTGAGACAGAACGAGGACCTGACTGCCTCGAATCCGAAGTAGGTTGCCTGTGCTGCTCCGAGCTCGCACATCATCTTTGCGTCAGAGTGTGCTGCGGGCCAGGAGTATCCGGTTGCCTTCATCTGTCCGATGGTTGCCGACTGTGTGAAGACGGCGACCGGGGGTCTGTCGAGTTTCTCTTGCTTCATTGCTGCGAGAACTCTCTCTCTGGGAGTCATTGTCATGATAAATCTCTCCGTCCACTAGGATGAACGTCAGCATATTTAATACGGTCGATTAAGAGCGTATAATAAAGAAAAAACCCACCGGAGCACTAGGATTCCGTCCCGGTGCCCCGCGGGCATGTTTTCGGACAGGATCACATCTCGGGCGGATCGCCGACCACCCTGGTGATGACCTCGACGAAGTTGACGGTCCTGGCGATGGCCTCCTCCTCCCAGTCCCCCACACCGCCTTCGGTGGCCATGTAGGTCTTGACCTTGGTGGAGCACTTGACGTTCCTTCCGCCTCTGTCCTCGATCTTCTTCTTGAGGTAGTTCTCCAGCCAGCGGCGAGTGGCGGATACCGCGGTGTCCATGTGCATGTAGTACGACGAACCCATGAACGGGACGCTCGCCATGAACCTGTAGTCCGGCGTGGGCGTGACCGTGGCGGACAGCGATTCGGAGATCTTGCTCGTGATCGCACCTATCGCGTTGCCGACGTCGTTGTGCTCGGGGAACAGCACCTCGGCGTTCAGCCTCTCGGCCAGATCCTCCATCATGAACTTGGACGGCGCACCGACCCCTATGATCGGGATCTTGAACCTGGGCTCTATCTCGATGGTGTCGTTGCGCGGCTTGGATATCATCCTGCGCATCAGCACCCTGGCGCCCTTGTCCTCCCAGTACTGGAAGCGGTCGTCGAACACCTTCGTCATGACCGCTTCGGCGACCTTGGCCTTGATCTCCTCGAATAGTGCCGTGGCGGCCTGCTTCTTGGTCATTCCGAGTCTGTCGCTGAGGGCGGAGATGCCCGCTTCGGCACCGGCCCTGTTGCCGAGGGTGAACTGCTTCTTGTACACCATGACGTCCGTAGGGGTGAGTCCGATTATGCGCAGCACCCCCTTCTGTACCATCGAGCGCAGCTCGTCCTCGATGACCCAAAGGCCCTCGACCATGTTGATGATCTCCATCTTGTTGAGCGCGCCCTTACCGACGATCGAGTCGTAGATCCTCTTCTCCTTCTCGTTCAGATTCTCGATGCTGGCACTGTCGATCACCTCGTAGTATTCGAAGATCTCCGAGTGGATGACCCTGCCTATGAGTTCGGGGTGATCGACGGTGTACGTGCACAGCGGGATCACTCTGTCGGGACCGATGATGAACTTCATCCCATCCAATGCCACCTTGGAGTCCCCTCCGAGAGCGACGGTGCTCATGTCGACGGCCTTCACACGGGTCCTCCATTTGCCGACCGAGGCTCCCTCGAACTGTATCTGCGGGAATCCTCCCTCCATGACCGCGATGTCCGTGGACGTTCCGCCGATGTCCACCATCACGCAGTCCTCGTGGCCGGAGAGGATCATACCTCCCATGGCGCTCGCGGCGGGACCCGACAGGATGGTCTCGATGGGATAGATCCTCGCGGTGTCGATGGACATGACGGATCCGTCACCCTTGTAGACCATGATCGGTGCCCTGACGCCGATTTCCTTGAACGTCCTCTCGACGTCGTCGAAGAACTTGCTGACGATCGGGATCAGCTTACCGTTGAGGACGGCGGTCTCCGCACGGAGATCGATGCCCATGGCGGCGGACAGCTCGTGCCCGGCGACCACCGGCAGGCCGGTCATCTGCATCGCCAGCTCCTTGACCTTCTTCTCCTGCGACGAGTTGGCGACCGAATACAGTCCGGAGATCGCCAGGGCATCGACGCCCTGCGATACCTTCTTGATCGCCTCGGTGACCTCCGCCTTGGACATCGACGCCACGGGCTGCCCCCTGCTGTCGCACCCTCCCTTGACGAACACCTGGTTCTTCTCTCCGAAGTGGACGGGATCCATGGGATTCCATCCGATGAGGATGAGTCCGACCTCCCCTCCGTGACCTTCGAGGATGGAGTTGGTCGCCAGCGTGGTGGATATGCCGACGAGCGATATGTCGCCCGGTTTGATGTCGCATGATTCGAATACCGCCCTGACCGAGTTGCCCAGACCTATGGACAGGTCATCATGCGTGGTCGGGGACTTCCTCTTCGCCACCACGGAATAGTCGTCTAGGTCGACGATCACCGCATCGGTGAACGTCCCTCCGGTGTCCACGCCGAGTCCGTATCTCGCAGCGGAGACCTTCTCGAAATCCTCGCTGTAGGTGTCGGGCTCGACGATGCCTACACCCTCGACCAGCTTTCCGAGATACGACGATACCTTCTCCCTCTTCTTGGTCTGGGAGTTGTACCTCGTGGTCTGATAGTACACATAATAGGAGTTGCCGGACTTCTTGACGTCGAAGCACTTCCTCCCGCCTTCTTTCTCGGCCTTGATCCAATCTTGGACCCACTGGTCGTATTCCGATCTCTGTACCATGTTGGAAGATATTACCGTATAACTATTTCAATATCATACCCGAAACTTATACGGTATGAGAAGTTAAAGAATGTAAGTGGTTTTTAGGGAAAAGGTTTGTAGGGTTCCTGGATTCCAAGTCAGACTTAGATTCCGAGGAAAGCGGCTGCGACGTGGGAAGCCTCGACTGCGTCGTAGGACCATCCATCTGCACCGATCTGGTCTGCGAACTCTTTGGAGGTCGCTCCACCGCCGATCATGGTCTTGATGGTTCCCTTCATTCCGTTCTCCTTGAGGTCTGCCTCGATCTGCTTCATTCCAGCGAGGGTAGGCGTCATGAGAGTGGAAGACGCGATGATCTGGGCCTTCTCAGAGACTGCCTTGTCGATCATGTCCTTGATCGGGACATCCTTACCCATGTCGATGACAGTGAGTCCGAGACCGGTCAGCATTGCCTTGACGATGTTCTTTCCGATGTCGTGAACGTCTCCCTCGACAACCGAGATGACGACGGTTCCCTTGGATGCTCCTCCCTCTCCCTGGAGAAGGGGCAGGCACAGGTTGAGTCCTCCGTAGAGGGTGTTCGCGGACAGAAGAACCTGGGGCAGGAAGTATTTCTTGGATGCGTAAAGGTCTCCAACGATTGCCATTGCCTTCGAGAGTCCCTCGAAGATGATGGTCTTCGCGTCGATGCCTGCGTCGAGGCATTTCTGGGTTGCATCCTTTGCCTCTTTGATCTTTCCCTTAACGACGATGTCGATAAGTGCGTCTAATTCTGCGCTCATTGTAATTCCTCTTTTTCATCCTTGCGGATGTTATTAACACTATCGCTCAGGATAGATATAAAGGCACTGATGGATGGATATGCTATCCAGGTTTCCCTACCTATATAGGGCACCAAATTAGTATTTAAACATTTCTACGAAATCCGTTATCAGGGGTCAAATTCTGAGCTCTCCGACGTCCCCCAATTTCCCCAACGGCAGGATGCCCATGTCGGACACCCCGTAGAGCTCCGCCTCGGCCATATCCGCGTTCCTGCAGGCGTCCGACATGAAGTTCTCGCGGTATGCTGCGGACATGTCCGTACCCGACGAAAGGAAGCTGAACGGGGGGATGACTATCACACCATCCTTACGCGCATATAGGAAGCACTGCACCTTCAGCCCGCCCGACAGGGCCCCCGGGATCCTCACGGACGGGTGCTCGTGGCCGATGATCACCGGCCTCACGCCGGAATCCACGTGCCCGTGCTCCAGCCTGTAGCCGCCGATGTCCACGTAATCCACCGCCTCCAGCCCGTAGTCGGCTATTATGTTCTGAAGGTAGTTGTCGTGGTTGCCCTTGACGGCTATGACGTCCGCGGCACCGAGGATCAGGTCGATTATGCCGCGCACCTCCTCCTTGCCCTCGTACTTGGCGCGCCTGAAGTCGTGCTTTATGTCCCCCAGGAGGACGATCGTCTCGGGTTCGTACTTGGATATAATGCGGTTGAGGGAATCCCTGATGGAATCGGTGTTCATGCGCGGTATGTATACGCCCTCGTCCTCCAGCGCCTTCTCGTATCCGAGATGCAGGTCGCCTATCACCAGCGTATGCTCCTTCTCCAGGATGAGGCACCTGTCGTTGGTCACCCTCACACCGGGTTCGATCTCCACCGAGTCCACGGAGGGTCATGTGAGGGGTGCGCCTTAATGGTTGCTCTCTTTCTCCTAAATATTATATCCGTTCACCATCTAAGCACCGGCGATGATAGAGAGCACGTTCCAGATTCTACCCCGGGTCGGCGCCAAGAAGGAGAAGGCGCTGTGGGATTCCGGTATCAGGAAATGGAACGACTTCATCGATTCGGATGAGATCGGACCCGTCAAGTCGAAGGACAAGGACAGGTTCGACTCCCTCCTCAACTACGCATACGACCTGCTGGACAGCGGCGACTGCCGCGGTCTCGGCAACATGCTCAAGACCGGGGAGCACTGGAGACTTTACGACCGCTTCAGGGACAGCGCCGCCTTCCTCGACATCGAGACCGACGGCCTGGAGAGGGATTCCACCGTCACCGTCGTGACCATCGTCAAGGGCGGGGAGACGCAGACCCTGGTGAACGGGGAGAACCTTTCGTCGGAGGCCCTCCGCGAGGCGCTGGAGGGCGCATCGATGTTCGTCACGTTCAACGGATGCTGCTTCGACATACCGGTGCTGCGCTGCAGCTTCCCCGACGTCGACCTAGACCACCCACACTTCGACCTGAGGTTCGGATGCAGGAAGGTCGGGATGTGCGGCGGTCTGAAGCAGGTGGAGAGGGACATAGGGATCGTGAGATCCGAGAACATAGCCGAGGTGGATGGGTTCGAGGCTGTGAGGCTCTGGAAGAGATGGCAGAATTCCGGGGACAGGGAAGCGCGCGACAGGCTGGTGGAGTACAACATCGCCGATACGGAGAACCTTCAGACGCTCGCTGACCTCGCATACCGCAGGCTGGTGACCGACTACGCAGAGTTCCAATGACCAACTGAAGAGGCTGGAGTCCGACCTACGCAAGGCGGCGGGAATGCTCAGGGCATCGAAGACCGTGACCCTGGTGTCGCACATAGACGCGGACGGGATAACCTCCGCCGCGATAGCCGCGACCGCCTGCAAGCGCCTGGGCAAGGGATGCGAGGTGGTCTTCGCCCCCAAGCTGAGCGAGGAGTACATCGAGAAGATCAATTCCTCCGAGAGCGACCTGGTGTGGGTCACCGACCTCGGGAGCGGGTACCTGTCGGAGTTCACGAAGGACCCGATGATCATCACCGACCACCATGTGCCAGATCCCAAATGGAGGAAGGGTCAGACCTTCCTCGACTCGTTCATAGACATTTGCCATATCAATCCGCACTGCTACGGCATGGAGGGTTCCACCGAGGCCTGCGGGGCCACCATGACCTACCTCCTGGCGAGGGAGATCGATCCCGCCAACACCGACCTTGCATGCCTCGCCGTGGTAGGCGCGTGCGGGGACATTCAGGATACATCCGACGAGGGCCTCGTCGGACTCAACACCGAACCCCTCTGGGACGCCGTGGACAGGGGCGACATGGACGTGGAGACCGACCTCCGCATGTTCGGGAAGGAGACCAGGTCCCTGATACAGTTCCTGCAGTACAGCGACCCGCGCATCCCCGGGCTGGGTGACGACTCGTCCGAATGCCACAGGTTCCTGGAATCCATGAAGGTCACCCTCAAGGACGGCACCAGGAACCGCTCCTGGAACGACCTCACGCCCGAGGAGAAGGACAGGGTGAGGAACGGCATACTGGACCGCCTGAACGATGCCGACAGGGCGAGGGCCCTCGGCCCCAGCTACAGGCTGGTCAGGCACCCCCGCCACAGCGAGCTGAGAGACGCGAAGGAGTTCGCCACCCTCCTCAACTCGTGCGGGAGGTACGACGACGCGGAGACCGGACTGCGCATATGCATGGGCGACGAGACCGCGTTGGACAAGGCGAAGCAGAACCGCATGGAGCACCGCCGGAACATCTCATCGGCGCTGTCGATGGTGAAGGAGGAGAACCTCATCCGCATGCGCCGCAGCATCATGTATTTCAACGCCGGCGACAGGATCAGGGACACTGTGGTGGGGATAGTAGCGGGCATGCTGCTGAACACCGAGGGCTTCCGCAGGGACATGCCCATCATAGCCTTCGCGGACTCGGACGACGGGATCAAGGTGTCGGCGAGGGCGGACAGGTCCCTCGTGAGGAAGGGACTGGATCTCGCCTCGATAATGAAGATAGCCGCGGAGATGGTGGGCGGATACGGCGGCGGTCACAACATAGCCGCCGGCGCCACCATCCCGAGGGGGAAGGAAGAGGTTTTCCTGGATGCCGTGGACGATATGGTCCTGGCACAGCTCATCTGAGCACGGTGTACATTATCGCTTTCTGTGCGTGCAGACGGTTCTCGGCCTCGTCGTAGACGACGCTGTGGGGCCCGTCGATGACCTCGGGGGTGATCTCCTGACCGCGGTGGGCGGGCAGGCAGTGCATCACGATGACGTCGGGCTTGGAGATGGACACCAGCCTGTCGTTGATCTGGTAGTCGTGAAACAGCTCGATGGCCTCCTCAACCGGGGTGCTGTCGCCCATGGAGACCCATGTGTCCGTGTAGAGCACGTCGGCGTCCTTGCATGCGACCATGGGGTCGGTCATCGCCTGGACGGTACAGCCGTTCTCCTTGGCGATCCTCTGGGCGTCGGCGAGGATCTGGGCGTTGGGCATCCTGACCTTGGGGCAGCATGCGACCATATCCATTCCCATGACCGCGCATGCCAGTAGCAGCGAGTTGCAGACGTTGTTACCGTCACCCAGGTAGACGAGCTTCCTTCCCTTGAAGCCGCCCTTCTTCTCCTTGATGGTAACCATGTCCGCCAGTGCCTGGCAGGGGTGCTCGAGGTCGTCGAGACCGCTGATGATCGGAATCTGGGCGTTCTTCGCCAGTGCCAGCATGACCTTGTTGTCGAATGCGCGGTACATGATCCCGTGGACGAACCTGCTCATGACATTCGCGGTGTCCTCCACGGTCTCGCCGTGTCCGAACTGCATCTTGCCGGCATCGAGGTACAGGGCGTGTCCGCCGAGCTCGGTGATACCGACGTCGAACGAGATCCTGGTCCTGGTGCTGGGCTTCTCGAAAATCATGGCCAGCGTCTTCCCCTTGAGGGGGTCGCCGTGGTTGCCGCGTTCCTTCTTGAGCTTGATCGCAAGGTCGACCAGCTCGGGCATATCGTCCTTCATGTCGAGGACCGAAATGATGTCTCTTTTTACCATGCGGGGTATTTGAAGACTTTATTAATAAAGCATTTGCTCAAAATCGGACAAAACGCATACCGTTTTGACGGAGACGCACCCTCTGCGGTACCGCGGAAGTCACCAAACCTTTATCTATAACGATTCGTTCAAGCCACTTACCACAATGGCTTGGGTAGGGTAGCTTGGTTATCCTAGGAGACTGTGGATCTCTTGACTCGGGTTCAAATCTCGGCCCAGGCCCCTCATTCTTCAAGATTCGGTGACTGGCATGGCATGGGAAGGTGTTCTTAACAAGGTCGGCGACAACAGATGGGAGATACCGAAGGGACACGTCCCCGGCATGCTCACGAACGCCATAATCTACGCCGACGAGTCCATGCTGGCACAGATAAGGAACGACAACGCTCCGCAGCAGGCGGCGAACGTGGCGTGCCTCCCCGGGATCGTAGGGAGCTCCATGGCCATGCCCGACATCCACTGGGGATACGGATTCCCCATCGGAGGCGTCGCGGCTGTCGATGCCGACAGCGGGTCCATCTCCCCCGGGGGCATCGGGTTCGACATCAACTGCGGGGTCAGGACCATCAGGACCGACCTCACCCTCGACGACGTGAAGGGGAAGATGGATTCCATCATGGACGCCCTCTACGCCAACGTCCCCTCGGGACTGGGTTCCAAGGGACTCAAGAAGGTCGGGCAGAAGGAGCTGAGCGACATCCTCCAGAACGGTTCCGTCTGGGCCGTCGAGAACGGATTCGGATGGGAGAGGGACCTGGAGGTCACCGAGGAGGGCGGATGCATGCCCTCGGCGGACGAGTCCCTGGTCAGCGACAAGGCCAGGAAGAGAGGCCTCCCGCAGCTGGGTTCGCTGGGTTCCGGCAACCACTTCCTCGAGGTGGATGTCGTGGACAAGGTGTTCGACGAGTGCGCGGCCAAGGCCTTCGGACTGAAGGAGGGATGCATAACCATCACCGTCCACTGCGGTTCGAGGGGATGCGGCCACCAGATCGCCACCGATTACCTCCAGCTGATGGAGCGCTACGTCAAGGAGAACAACGTCGTCCTCCCCGACAGGCAGCTGGCATGCGCCCCTCTGAACACCAAGCTTGGCGACGAGTACTACAGGGCGATGTCCTGCGGAGCCAACTACGCCTGGGCCAACAGGCAGATGATCACCCACTGGGTGAGAGAGTCCTTCGAGCAGGTGCTGGGGGATTCCGCCGAGAACATGGGCATGGACGTGGTGTACGACGTGGCGCACAACATCGCCAAGAAGGAGAGGCACAGCGTGGACGGCCACAATGCGGACGTCCTCGTCCACAGGAAGGGTGCCACCCGCGCGTTCGCGGCGGGAAGGCCCGAGATCACGCTCAGGTACAGGGACGTCGGCCAGCCGGTCATCATCCCCGGTGACATGAGCGCCGGTACCTACATACTCGTGGGACTGCCGGGCGCCATGGAGGAGAGCTTCGGCACCACCTGCCACGGAGCGGGCAGGCAGATGTCCAGGAAGGCCACCAACTCCATAAGTGCCAGGGATGTCGAGGCGGACCTCAGCGGAAGGGGCATAACCCTCAGGAAGGGATCCGACGAGGGTCTCGTGGAGGAGGCCCCTCAGGCGTACAAGGACATGGATACCGTGGTGTCCGTGGTATGCGGCAGCGGTCTCGCCGGGAAGGTGGCGAAGTTAAGGCCGATCGGCGTCGTCAAAGGCTAAGACCCTGGATGCCGCGCGGCGCACGTTCTCGTAATCCTTCGCCGGGGCGGACACCATCACCGACCAGTCTATCGCACCGCGCGACTGCAGCGCCTTGGCGACGGAGGAGTACTTGGTTATGGACCTCACCCTGTCCTCGGAATCCAGTATGGACACGTCGGTCTTCCCTATCTTTATCTTTGACAGCAGCGTGGACTCCGACGGGATGTCCACGATCACGTCCCTGGGGTCGGTGCCGGCCGCGGATGCGATCTCCTCCTCCAGCTGACGGTGCCCCTCCGGATTGGAATACTTAACCAGGGCTGCCTTAAAATCCTCGTCCGCGTCGATCGAGTACACGGTCAGGCACTTCTTGTGGAGCCTGCGGTTCATCACGCTGCGCATGAGGTCCGCGGACTTGCCTCCGGATCCCAGCAGCGCGGAGATCAGGTCGGCATCGGTCATCAGATACAGCTCCGACAGGTCGAGCCCGGATATCTCCACGGCGCGCCTGAGCATGGCCTCTATGACCTTCACGGTCTTGTGATAGTATACGGTGGTGTACATCAGCGAACGGGACACCATGAGTCCCTCAGCCGCCGTTATGCCACCCTTGCGGAGGACCACCTTGTCGTTGTGCAGGCACATCTGGGACAATATGCGTTCCGCGTCTATGGACCCATGGTTGACGCCCGTGTAGTGGGCATCCCTCATCAGGTAGTCCATCTGGTCCGCGTCCACCGGACCGTGTATGATCTGGTGCGCGTAGTCCTTGGATGCGAAGAAGGACTTCTTCTCCGGACCCTGGTCGAACCACCCGATATCGGATACGGGATTGATTATCAGGTCGCAGACGTCCTCGGGGGATATCCCGCTGTCCTCCAGCAGGACGGATATCGGTTCCGTGCCGTCGAAGAACGCTCTGTCCCTCTCCATGAACGAGGGCGCCTCCCCGAGGATGAGCCTGCGGGACATCTCCATGTGGTCGCATCCCGTGGCGGCCTCCATCGTCCTCTCCAGCGTATGGGAGAACGGAGGGTGGCATACGTCGTGCAGCATCGCGGCCGCGCGCAGCGTGTCGGCCTCCTCCCTGGGCAGACCGAGGGCCTCGGCCATGCGTCCCGAGAGATGGTACACGCCGAGGCTGTGCTCGAAGCGCGTGTGGTTGGCTCCGGGGAAGACGGTGTTGCTGAGACCCAGCTGCCTTATGTGCCTGAGCCTCTGCATCTCGTGGCGGTCCATGAGCTCCAGGAAAGGGCCCCTGACCGAGACGCTCCCGTGTATGGGGTCGTATACTGCCTTCATCCCCTGCACGGGATCACTCCCCGTCCGTCAGATAGACATCGAACGGCGCGGCCACAATGCAGGTGGGACTGATCCTCCACACCTTCCCGCCGCACTCCCCGACCCCGTCCCTGACGAGGCTGAACACGATGTCCGTGTCGCCGGAGTATCCGGTGAGGTCGATGATGACGGCCATCCTCGACAGTATGTACGATTTGATCGACTTCAGGTCCGCCAGCTCGGCGGGCCTGAGCACCTTGATGCGCTTGTCGCCCGCCTGGTCGCTGACGGGGTAGTCGGCGAGGTCGATGAACACCGGCCTCGCGGTTGCGGACTGTGATGATGATTTCTTGAGCAGGGACACGGTCACTCCCCGGCCTTCCAGAGCTTGTCGCCGACGAAGTGCAGCATCTGGATCGCCTTTCCCTTCTCCTTGCTCCGGATGCCGTCGGTGTCGCGGAGCGCCACGCCCACGGCGAGCGGGACCCTGTTCTTCTCGTCCCTTATCCATACGAGGTCGCCGACTGATATCCCGTCGTCCGCCTCGGTGATCCCGGGGCCCATGACGTCCGCACCGTTGGTGACGAACCTCACCGCACCCATGTCCACGGTGACGTAGCGGTGCTCGGGCCTGTACTTCTGAAGGCCTCTGACGGTCAGGAACGGCTTGTCCTCGTAGATAAGACCCAGTATGTCGTTTCCCACGAATATCAGATTGAAATCCGGACCCTCCGCGAGGTCGACCGGGTCGTCCTCCGAGAACACGGGCACCTGAAGGACCGACGTCAGTTCATCGGCGAGGGCCTTCACTTCCTTGGATCTCATTCTCTTCCTCTTGCGTATCCTGATCTCTGCCATCGGATGGACATGCGCTTCATCGTATTGATAGTTGGCGACCGTTTCCGCCCGCGTGCAGGCGGTTATATTATATCGGTAAGACGATACGAAGCGCATGAAGGCCTTCACAACCGTGATGAAGATCGCAATCCTGATTGTCACGATTGCACTCGTCGCGATGCTCGCAATATCAACCATCCCGTTGGTGACCGGCGGAGTGAACGTGGAGACGGAAGAGGATGTGAACATAACCTACGATCTCGCCGCGGTGAACGTCACCGGCAAGTACACGGTCGTATCCTCGATCGACCAGGACATCAGCGACCTCGTTATCGAGGCGTACCTGCAGTCGCGCGACGGCAACTCCAGGAGGGACCTGGTCTCCGTCGGACCCGTCACCATCAACAAGGAACACCCCAAAGCCGACATCATAATCGATTCGACGATCCCCATCGCGGAGGTCGCCCTGTTCTTCGTGGCGGACAACATGGACAAGGAGACCCCGGGTCTCAACCTGCCCGTCACCATCCACGTGAAAGGGAGCTACAGCAGCAACCTCGCCGGGATCGACATGAGGCTCGTGTACAACATACCGCTGTCCGATACCGGAGGATTCTCCATCGGCAACACCAAGACCACGGCATCGGGAGACGTGTCGCACGCCGAGATCAGCCTCACCGGCATCGACGGTCTGGCATCGGACCTCGTCCCCGAGGGAGGAGCGGAGTTCGCCGTCAGCCTGCCCGGCGGAAAGAGCATCGACCTGCAGGTTGTGAAGGACGGTGACGACGTGAAGCTGGTCATCGGGACCGATGACGAGGCCAACGTCTCCATCAAGGATGTCATCGACGCAGCCCTCGACCTCATGAAGTCGGAGAGCGACGATGTGATCTCGTTCGAGTTCTCGGGAGACGGTGGTCCTCCGGAGGTGTTCTCATTCAAACCGTCGGACATCAACAACGTCGACCCCGCGACGGCCGAGCAGGCGAAGAAGTACATCGAACAGCTCGAGGGCATCAGCGGATCCCTGGAATCCGTCCTCGAGAAGTACAAGTCCCTGTCGGGAGGTGCCTGAGATGAGCGACTACATGAGCGACTTCTCGCTGAAATGCGGATCGTGGACGGGATCGTTCTACTATCTCTGCAAGGCGATAACTGGATACCTCCTGCTGCCGCTGGCGTTCATCGCGCTGCTCACGGGGCTCGGACCCCGCCTCGAGGAGATCGTGGGCGCCGGGATCGACTTCGGACCGATCGTCACCGAGTTCGCGATGTATCTAGACAGGTACATGGTGTATTCCATCCCGCTGATCGTGTTCGCGATATTCATCGGGTACTATCCTGCCGGGAACTACGCCAGGATACCCTTCAAGTTCATAGCGTCCGTCTATCTGGCGGTCATGCTGCTGATGTTCACCGACGGGGGACACCTCTCGGTCAGCCTGGGCGGCGAGTCCCTGTCATCCATGGGCATCGACGGACTGGACATGACCCTGGACATCGTCGGGATCATCTACATCCTGTCGATCATAGCATTCGTCAAGGGATTCCTCGCGTTCACCGAGTTCTCCGACAACCGCAAGCAGTACCTGGAGAACCTGGCGGAGAAGTTCAACATGAAGGACGAGAAGGCCGCAAACAAGGCCAGGAAGGGAAGCGAGCTGGACTTCGACGAGGAGGACGAACCCGTGGAGGCCGCACCGGTACAGGCGGAGGAGCCCGAGGCCGCGCCCGCGAAGGAGGAACCCGCGGAGGCTGCTCCTGCCGAAGAGAGACCGGAGGAGGTCCCGGAGGAGGCCGCGCCCGCAGCTGAAACCGAGGAAGCCCCGGCCGAGGAGCCGACAGAGGCCCCTGCCGAAGAGAAATCAGAATCCACCGCAGAGGATGCGGAGAAGAAGGAGTGAATCAGGATGGGAATAAGCATAGCGATATGCGAGAAGGATGCGCCCAGCGCACCCTGTGCGAAGCTGAAGAAAGAGGTAAGGAAGCTGCTGGTCTCCGACCACACTCAGTTCGGCGACGCGGCGGAATGCTACGAGATTGTGTCGCTGGAGGACGCGAGGGCTCTCTTCCCCGACTACGATGCGTTCATGAAGAGGAACAGGATCAACGACGAGACCGACGTCATCTACATGGAGAAGATCAAGAAAGACGACGACCGCGCCAAGCTCGCCACCAAGGCGGTGAAGAGGTACACCGGATGGGTGGACGCCTCGAAGCTCGACGCAGCGGGCATGGAGAAGGCGCTGGCACTTTCGCTTCCGGAGAACAGGATCACCGGATGGGACCAGGTCGACTTCGACGAGGCCAACGCCATCTGCGCCGCCTGCCCCCTGTCATGGGACAAGGGAAGGGGATGCATCGGATCCTTCGGTCCCGACAACAGCGAGCTCCCGCAGATAGCCGCGAGGAGGGGATGCGATATCGTCGCGTCCGTTCCCGAGGGCGCCGCCAGCGGAAGGATCTACTCACCTGAAGAGGCCAAGAAGCTGGCAGAGGAAGTGAAGACTCTGACCGCGGCCCTTCCCGAGGAGGGGAAGAACGCCGTCAGGCGCTACAGCGGCCCCGTCGAGCGTCTCGGACTCGTTGCGGACATCTGCGTGAAGGAGAACATCGGGTTCTTTTTCTTCTGAGGGCCTCGCGTCCTCGACCAAACCCCTTAACGTATTTCTGAATCCGGACGTACAGGCAGCCGTCTGGACATCCCACCTCTTTTATAGGTAATCATAGTTAAAAGGGGAAGGTGGAATCATGCTAGAGATCATTGACCTTCACGTCGAGGCCGGGGGCAGGGAGATCCTCAAAGGGGTCAGCCTCAAGGTCGAGGAAGGGGAGACATGCGTGCTCTTCGGACCCAACGGTTCCGGGAAGAGCACCTTGCTGGCCGCTATCATGGGATACGGGCACTGCACCGTTACCAAGGGCAAGATCATTTTCAAGGGTGTAGACATCACGCACATGGGCGTCGATGAACGCGCCAGACTCGGAATAGGCATGATGATGCAGAGGCCCCCGAACGTCGTCGGCGTCAAGCTCGGCGACCTGGTCGTCGCTGCCGCCAAATATGACAAGACCGCGCTGGACCACGCCGAGGAGTTCAGGATGGAATCCTTCCTCAACAGGGACATCAACGTGGGATTCTCCGGAGGGGAGATCAAGAGGTCCGAGCTCCTGCAGCTCACCGCCCAGAAGCCGGAGTTCATCCTCCTCGACGAGCCCGAGTCCGGTGTCGACCTCGAGAGCATCGACCTCATAGGGAACAAGGTCCACGACCTGCTTTACCAGCCCAGACCCGGATGCAAGGGATCCCAGTGCTCGCGCCACACGTCGGCGCTGGTCATCACCCACACCGGACAGATCCTGGATTACATCGGAGCGGACAAGGGATACATCCTCAAGGAGGGACTCATCCGCTGCTCGGGACGCCCGATGGACCTGCTGAAGGACATCAGAGAAAGAGGATACAAGGAGTGCATATCATGCAGAATGGTGGAGATAAAGGAGTGAAGGAAGCGCTCGGGAAGACCGCGGCCTTCGGTCCCGACGTGGACATCTCGAAGTACGAGGTCGGCACCAAGGACGTCGAGCAGGTCAAGGACCTGGAGAAGACACCCGAGACCATGAAGGAATCCATGATCAACGTGGGAGTCACCACCGACAACGTCAACCGCGACGGTACGATCATCTTCATCAACAACGGCATGAGCCACTGTTCCAACAACGCCGAGGAGGGCGTGGAGCTCCTGTCCACCAAGGACGCTCTCGCCAAGTACGACTGGCTGAAGGACTACAGCTGGAAGGCCGTCGACCCGGAGAAGGACAAGTTCACCGCCAAGACCTATCTGGAGGACTCGGACGGGTACTTCATCCGCGTCAAGAAGGGCTACCACGCCAAGCACCCCGTGCAGACATGCATGCTCCTGAAGAACAGGGGATCCATGCAGAACCTCCACAACATTATCATCGTCGAGGAGGACGCATCCCTGGAGATCATCACCGGATGCACCACCGACAGGCACGCCAACAACGCACTGCACATCGGGGTCTCCGAGATATTCATCAAGGACGGCGGTTCGCTGTCGTTCTCCATGATCCACAACTGGAACAAGGACACCGCCGTAAGGCCCAGGACCGTAGCCAGGCTCGGGAAGAACGCCAAATACGTCAACAACTACGTCCTGCTGAACCCCGTGGGGACCCTCCAGAGCTTCCCCGTCGCCTATCTGGACGGAGAGGGCGCATCCTGCAGGTACAACACCATCTGCCTTGCGTCAGAGGGTTCGGACATCGATACCGGAGGATCCGTCATCCTCAACGCACCCGGCACCAGCGCCGAGATCATGTCGAGGAGCATCAACACCGGCGGAAGGATGGTCGCGCGCGGAAAGCTCGTGGGCAACTGCGAGGGCGTGAAGGCGCATCTGGAGTGCAGGTCCATCGTCCTGAAGGACGGCGGAGTGACCTCCGCGATCCCCGAGCTGGAGACCAGCGTCGCGGACGTCGACATGACCCACGAGGCAGCGGTCGGAAAGATCGCCAGGGACCAGATCGAGTACCTGATGTCCAGGGGACTCACCGAGGACGATGCGGTCAGCATGATCGTCAGGGGATTCCTGGTCGGCGGGATCAAGGGCCTTCCCGACAACCTCAGGAAGGAGATTGACGACGCCATCGAGCAGGCCAACGTCGGAGACTGACGTCTGGCACTTCTCAAACCCTTTAATCCTTCTTCACTTTTCCGAGCCTGTCGACGGCGTTGATCACGTTGCCGTCGCAGTCCCTGAACGATGTGTACACCCCGATGGGGCTGTTCATGGGGTCGCGGACGAAGACCACTCCCTCGTCGATGAGCCTCCTGTGCAGGTCGAAGGGATTGTCCACCCCCAGATATATCCCTGTGTCCACGCCGGCCTTCTCCTTCAGCTCGAAGACTATGACGCAGTCCCCGCGCTTCATGTACAGCCTGTCGCTGTGGCTCTCGAGGACCTCGAAGCCCAGCATGTCGTAGTAGAACTCCGCCGTGGCGACCAGGTCGGTGGAGGGTACGGTCACTGCGCTGACTGTCGTGGGCAGGCCCTCGTTCGTGTACGTGAACTCCCCTCCGTGCGGATCTCCTAGCGGCATGACTGCGGTATGGACCGCACAGCATAAATTCCTACTGATTCATGGAACGATATGGTTTTAACAACGATTGCCATACCACGCCACAGGAAGTATAGAAATGGCAAAACCGATGATCAGCGAAGACGATTTCAAGCTCCAGGAGAGCCTCGGTAAGATCAAGCACGTTATCATAGTCATGAGCGGAAAGGGAGGCGTCGGGAAGAGCACGGTCTCCTCCAACATCGCCATCACCCTCAACCAGAAGGGCTACGAGGTCGGACTCATGGACATAGACATCACCGGACCCAACATCCCCAAGATGTTCGGCGTCGAGGACGAGCAGATCGATGTCGACAACGGAAGGCTCCTTCCCGTCATCGTCCCCCCGTCACTGAAGATCATGTCCATGGCGTTCCTGCTGCCCAGCAAGGACTCCCCCGTCATCTGGAGGGGACCTGTCAAGATGACCGCCATCAGGCAGTTCCTCGAGGACGTCAACTGGGGAGAGCTGGACTACCTCGTGGTGGACATGCCTCCGGGAACCGGGGACGAGGCCATCTCGATCATACAGCTCATACCCAAGGCCGACGGAGGGGTCATCGTCACCACGCCCCAGGACGTGTCCCTGCTGGATTCGAGGAAATCGATCACATTCTTCGCCGAGGCGGAGATCCCGATCATCGGTCTCATCGAGAACATGAGCGGATTCGTCTGCCCCCACTGCGGAGAGGTCACCGACATCTTCAAGTCCGGAGGAGGAGCGGCCACCGCAGCTGAGTTCAACATCCAGTTCCTCGGCAAGGTCCCGATCGAGCCCGCCATCGTCTCGTCAGGCGACTCCGGTATGCCCGTCGTGATCTCCAACCCCGACAGCGCGTCCGCCAAGGCCTTCGAGGAGATCACCTCGAAGATCATCAAGACGGTCGAGTGAACATGAAGATCGGCGTCCTATCCGACGGACCCGACCTCGGGTCATGGGTCAGCGACGACTTCGGCCACGCCCCCTTCTTCCTCATCGTGGACAGCGAGTCCTACGACTACACCGTCGTGGAGAACGAGTTCATGAAAGCGGAGGGTGCGGGCATGAAGGTCGCGGACGCAATCGTCGGACTGGGCGTCGACGCCGTGATCACCGGAGGCATCGGCAGTCACGGCTACAACATCCTTACCAAGGCCGGCATCAGGGTGTCCTTCGATGAAGAAGGAACCGTAGAGGAATGCGTCGGCAACCTTCTCAGGAGGATCGAACGCGAGGAGAAGTTCGCCAAGATGGGCGAATAAGTCTCACCTTTCGCAGAGTTTCATCGCCAATACGATCGAGTCGGTGTAGTCCGTCTTCGCGCGGGACGTGTCCACGAACACCTTGTCAGTGTTTATGAGCGGAGCCCCGGGTGCACCCGCGCCTGCGAGGAAGTGCATTATCCTGAAGATAAGATTCCCGGAGATCCCCTCGGGCGCTATGACGAGGTCGGCGTCGCCAACTATGTTCTCTATCAGTATCTGACCGTCGTACGCATCGTATCCTTCCTTCCTCAGTCTCTCGACGAGCGCAAGACCGTCATCGATGGTCTGGTCGACTACGGGATTGCGTCCCTTGTCGTCGCATCTTCCTCCGGACATGATGGCTATCCTGCTGCCCATGCCCAGCTTCTTCAACAGCGGCATGCATTTGACCACGAGGTCGTACTTCTGCTCCAGCGTCCACCCTTCGTCTATCCCGACGGGGGCCATGCAGAACAGCCTTCCGCCTTTGGGCTCAAGGAGGACGATACGCTCCAGTTCCTGGAGGCCCAGACCCTTCTTGAGGATGGGGAGCAGAACGGACGAGGACATGTTGCCCCTTACGGCGGCATCTATCTTCCCGGAAACGAGATCACTGACCAGGGCCTCGGCATCATCATAGATGATGACGTTCCCCGGGAAACGCTTGGCACAGTTCTCGACCGAGGTCCTGTCGCCATGGACGCCTATGCCCACCTTCACATCCGGCAGTTCGGAATCCATGACGTCCTGGAAAACTGTCATAGTGCCAGTATGGGTATGGGGTAATTAATGGATTTCTTCACCACGCCTGACAGGTTATGGAAAAAGATATCCCCTCCGGGGATGGGGAAAGGGTTTCAGACGATGTCGTCCTCATCGTACGAATCGTTCAGTATCACATGAGGGCGTCCTTTGACGTCCACCACATCGGCGTCCACACCGTATACCGTGCGCAGGTTGTCCTTGGTGAGGACCTCCTGCGGCGTGCCGTCTGCGAATATGCCTCCGTTATGTAGCATTATGATGCGATCGGCATACTTCGCGGAGATGTTGATGTCATGACTGATCATGATCACCAGCATATTCTTCTGGGCCGGAAGCTTACTGAGCACCCTGGTGACCTCCAGCTGATGCTTGATATCCAGGTTGGAGGTCGGCTCGTCCAGGAGCACCACCTCGGGTGTCCTCACGAGTCCTCTCGCCAGCATGACCTTCTGGTGCTGCCCTGCGGACAGCTGATTGAAGTCACGCATGGCTAAATGCTGAATCTTCATCATCCTCAGCACATCGTAGACCTTCTTCAGGTCATCCTGGCTCGTTCCGAACTTGTGATCGTTCTGGAGACCCACCATGACGGTGTCGACCACCGACAGGGGGAACACATCCTCGCTCGCGTTGGGTACATACCCCATATGCGAGGAGAGCTCCTTCAGCTTGTAGTCGCGGACCTCCTTGCCGTTGATGAAGACCGAACCGCCGGATGGCTTGAGGATCTTGTTCAGACAATGGATCAGCGTGGACTTGCCGACGCCGTTCGGCCCCATGATGCATACGAACTCGGGCTTGTCAAAGGTACAGCTTATCCCCTTGAGTACCAAGGTGTCGGAGCTGTATCCGAATTCCAGATTGTCTATCTCGATCTTCATCGTATCACCACATCGACTTCCTCTGCTTGATCAGCAGGTACAGGAACAGCGGACATCCGATGAACGCCGTGATCACTCCGACCGGGAGGAACGTGGGCGCGATGATGACCCTGGAGATAAGATCCGCAGCCATCAGCAGTACGGCTCCGAAAGCCGCTGATGCGGGCAGCAGATATCTGTTGTCCGATCCAAGGAAGATCCTGACGATGTGCGGTGCGACCAAACCTATGAAACCGATGATCCCTGTGAAACAGACCACGGATGCGGCCATTAGTGAGATGAGGATCAGAAGGATGATGCGCAGCTTGTGGGCATCGAGACCAAGGGCGGTGGCATTCTTGTCACCAGTGATCAGGATGTTAAGCTGCTTGGACAGGAGCATCAGGATTATCGTCCCGCCGACGGCGAACAGCAGGATGACCCTGAAGGACATCCATGTTACACCGGAGAGATCCCCGATGGACCACTGGTAGACCGCAGACAAGGATTGTTCGGACAGCGTCAGCTTGATGAGGGTCGTGCATGCGTTGAACAGATACATCACCGCGATACCCGACAGGATCATCGTGGCCGCCGAGGTATTGCGGAGAGAGGACACGGTGATGATCACCGCTGCGGGGATGAGCGAGAACACGAAGGCCGTGGCAACGAGACCGATCGTTCCGCCGAAACCTGTGACGGTGATTCCCAATCCGAGTGCGAGTGTGGCCCCGAATGACGCTCCGGAGGAGATACCTGTGGTGTATGGATCGGCCAGCGGGTTCTTCATCATGCTCTGCATGGCGGCACCGGCCACTCCGAGGGATACCCCTGCAACCAGCCCGGTCATGATACGCGGGAGTCTGACGTCAAACAATATCCAATCGGTCACCTCATCGATGTTGTCCTTATCGAAGAAATGATTCCATATCCCCTTGTACACCTCGAGGGTACTGATTCCTGAAGATCCTATGGTCGCAGCATACCCGAGGACGATTATCATTCCGAATATGCATATGACGATGAAGAGCAGTTTCTTAACGATGTAACGGTGATAGTTCTCCGCCATCACCGCATCTTCTGTTTTTTCCATTGTCAATCCTTCCTGAACAAAACATCAAAAGACATTATCAGACGCCCGCTCTCCCCTTCAGGGGCCCCTGCGTGCCTGATACGAACGGACACGTTATCGCATCCTATGCGGCACAACGTTCCCACATCCCATTCGGGACGGTCCACCCTGCTGAGTGGAATATCATGTGCCAGATCTTCGATTATACTGAAATCGACGTGATCGGTATTGAACTTGAAATGACCGCCTTCGAGATCCTTATCTTTCTCCTGCGCGGCTCTGTACTGAGCTGCCATCTTCCTGCGGTGCTCAGCATATCTGTCGTCGAACAGATGACGGTAGTAATTCCCATCGGATACCATCCCCGTCCCCCCGTGGCGAAGCACGCGCATGATCTCCGAATAGGCCCTACCCGGGTGTTCCAGTGCCCAGAACATATCGCGTGACACCACCAGGTCGAAAGACTCGTCCGGCAGGTCGATCTCTTGGGCATCCATCACCATGAATTTTGCCCTGACCCCTTCGGATTCCGCGTTTCTTCTGGCCTGTTCGATCATTTTCGGTGAAAAATCGATACCCGTGACGTTGTGCCCCATCTTGCCGAAATACAGGGAATAGATCCCGGGTCCGCATCCGACATCGAGTATGTCAAGGGGCGTTCTTCCTTCGCACAGCGCCCCCAAGTGTTCGGAAAGACGCCTGTCGTTGTTCCTGAGTTCATACATCACCGCTTCGGAGAAACCCCTGCTGCGGAGGTCCCAATAGCCCCTTATGCTGTCGGATATCGTCATATTATCATAAAAAAGGGAAAAGGGGCATGGCCCCTTGTTTGCTTAGGCGCTCACCTTGTCCTGATAGGTCTTCAGCTCGAGATAGTCGATGTCCTTGAAGTCCTCGAACTTATAGTCGGAG
>JAEEGH010010340.1_pt1 | contig 21453 bp, 22 predicted proteins | sample 9134181 | NCBI WGS metagenome assembly JAEEGH01 (sample SAMN16246544, study PRJNA631951) | gut metagenome | biome: gut microbiome; feature: rumen; material: DP-attached | host: Bos | place: Iran: Karaj | collected 2018-10
GGTATCAGTTGTAATTTCAATTTGGTTAGCAATTAAATATATTAAATACAATAGAAGAACAAACTCTAGTAATCTATGCGGTGGAGATGCCGCAAGAAAGGTTCTAGATGATAACGGATTACAAGATATTAAAGTATCTGTTGTAGGTTCTATGTTGTTCGGAAACAGTTATTCTCATTACTTTAAAAAGGTAAGAATTAGAAGAAGAACAAATAAAAAGCCAAGTATTACATCACTTGCAATCGGTGTAGAAAAAGCAGCTTTGGCAGTTTTAGATAAAGAGGGAGATCCAGATATGAAGGCAAGAGTTAGATTGACTCCACTTGTTTATCTAGGGCCTTTTGCTTTCATTCCACTACTTATTGTTGGTATAGCAATCGATTTAATTTTGTTTAATTTCTCAGGCATCGTTACTGTTATATCGGTAGTTCTAGGTCTTTTGTTCTATGTTGTTTCTTTCGTTTTGTCTATTATGACACTAAAGACAGAAGTTAAAGCACAAAATAGAGCTTGTGAGATTATGGAACAAGAGGGAATGGCTACAAGCGAAGAAATCGAAATGATGAGAGAATTGTATAAATTATACAATATTCAATATATCAACGATATTATTTTAGAATTCTTACAATTACTTCTAAAGGTTCTAGAAATCGTAGCAAAGATTCAAAACGGATCTTCAACAAGCGCAAGTAGTTCAAGCGATTAATTGATATTTGCATAATTAAAATGAGGTTGCTAAGTTTTCTTAACAACCTCATATTTTTTTTATTGCATTAATTTAGATTAATACATTCCTCCATCCATTTGTGGAGCAGCCATTGGAGCAGCTGGTTCTGGGATGTCTGAAATCAAAACTTCTGTTGTTAGAAGTGTAGATACAACTGATGCAGCATTTTGAACAGCGCTTCTTGTAACCTTAGTTGGATCTAGGATACCAGATTTAATCATATCGCAATATTCGTTCTTAAGGGCATCATAGCCGTATGTAGCGCCTTTATTAGCATTCTTAATGTTGTTGATTACAACGCCACCATCAAGGCCTGCATTTAGGCAGATTTGCTTAATTGGCTCAGATAATGCCTTTAGCATGCTCATACCACCAATCTTTTCATCGCCTTCCATCTTATCTACGATTGGCTTAATCTTATCGATGATGTTTAGAAGAGCAATACCACCACCTGGGATAACGCCTTCTTCAACTGCAGCACGTGTAGCAGCAAGAGCATCTTCGATTCTTAATTTCTTTTCTTTCATTTCAACTTCAGTTGCAGCGCCTACGTGAATAACTGCTACGCCACCTGCAAGTTTAGCAAGTCTTTCTTGAAGTTTTTCTTTATCATATTCGCTTGTTGTTTCTTGAGCTTGAGCTTTAATAGCTTGAACACGAGCAGCGATATCTTGAGCGTTGCCATAACCATCGATGATAGTTGTGTTATCTTTATCAACTTTAACTTGTTTAGCACGGCCAAGTAATTCCATTGTAGTATCCTTTAGTTCGTAGCCAAGTTCTGAAGAGATAACAGTACCACCTGTTAGAGCAGCGATATCTTCAAGAATAGCCTTTCTTCTATCGCCAAATGCTGGAGCCTTAACTGCTACGCAGTTTAGAACGCCTTTTAATTTGTTTAATACGATAGCTGTTAGAGCATCACCTTCAAGATCTTCACAGATGATTAATAGCTTTAGACCGTTTTGTACAACGAATTCCAAAACTGGCATAATATCTTTGCTTGAAGCAATCTTCTTATCTGTAATTAAGATGTATGCATCATCAAGAACGGCTTCCATCTTATCTGTATTTGTAACCATGTAAGCAGAAACATAACCTCTATCAAATTGCATACCTTCAACTGTAGATAGAGTAGTAGCTGTTGTCTTTGATTCGTCTACAGAAATAACACCATCTTTTCCAACCTTTTCCATTGCTTCTGAAATTAACTTACCAACTTCTTCGTTTCCAGCAGAAATTGAAGCAACTTGAGCAATAGCATCAGCTGATTCGATTGGCTTAGAGATAGCCTTTAATTCTTCAACAACTGCAGCTGTAACCTTTTCGATACCTTTCTTTAGGATGATTGGGTTAGCACCAGCTGTAACGTTTCTTAAACCTTCGTGTACTAAAGCTTGAGCAAGAACACAAGCTGTTGTAGTACCATCGCCGGCTACATCATTTGTTTTAATAGATACTTCTTTAATTAATTGAGCACCCATATTTTCAAAAGAATCTTTTAATTCAACTTCTTTTGCGATTGTAACACCATCGTTTGTGATAAGTGGTGCACCATATTTCTTATCTAGAACTACGTTTCTTCCTTTTGGTCCTAGAGTAATCTTAACTGCATTTGCAACGGCATTAACACCAGTTTCTAATGCTTTTCTAGCGTCATCGCCATATTTAAAATCTTTTGCCATGTTACGCCTCCTATTAGTCTTCTATAACTGCAAGAACATCGCTTTGCTTGATGATTGTAACTTCTTCTTCATCAATCTTGAAATCAGATCCGCTATATTTGCTATAAAGAATCTTATCTCCTACTTTAACTTGCATTTTAATTTCTTTTCCATCAATAATTCCACCAGGTCCTACTGCAACTACAATAGCCATTTGTGGTTTTTCTTGTGCTGAATTAGGTAGAAATAGACCGCTTGTAGTCTTTGCTTCTGCTTCTACAGCCTTTACAACAATTTTGTCAAATAATGGTTTTATTGTCATTTTATGCCTCCTAATTTTTAGCACTCGCATACTTCGATTGCTAATTTTCAAAAAGTATTATACCATTATGGTTGCAATATGTAAACATTAAATTTATTAAATTTATGATTTTGCAAAAATAGGGATATTGTGCAATATTCAATTGTTGTTTATAATTAAATAGGGATTATGTTCTAGAGGGGGTATTTATGAAGAAGGCAATGCTTGTTATTGGCGTATTGGCCATAGTTTTAATTTGTTCATTTACATTTTTCGCTTGTAAAGATAAAGAAAGTGAACCAAATACAGATCCAGCTAAGATGACAAAGATGGAATTTGCTACTGCAGTTAGTGATTTAAGTGCAGGGGATTACTGCTATATGTCTATTTATTATGAAACAGATTATAGAAGTCAAATCTCGGGCAAAATCACAAGAGATTATAAGTTGTATGCATTCAAGTATATTGCAATGCCAGAATCTGGAATTATGAATTGGCAAGGTATATATACTCAAAATGGTTCAAGATACACAAAGAATTATGGGACAAATTCAACTAATTTCTATCTAAAGCGTCTAGTTGGTATGACAGCATCTAGAGATGTAACAGAATATGTAGATAGTGAAAAACCAACATATACATATTTCTCAGATGAATATACATTTAATGCAGATAAAGAAAAAGGAGAATATCAAATTGTATATAAGATAAATATATCTAATACAAAATATAGCACTATAACAAGAGATTTTGATTCAAAGGGTAGATTAACACAATATTATTTATATGATTCTACAAGCGAAGGCACAGGAATATATGAAAATAGGAAATATACAATTAAATATTATGATTCTCAAGATGCATTTGAAGAATGGGCATCAGATAAAGTATTTAGTGAACTTTAATTAGATTTTTAATCATTAGGGGCTACGATTTGTAGCCCTTATTTTTATTAATTTCAAAATATGCATAGCATATTCGAAAAAATATGATATAATCAACACGTGAAACAAAAGGAGATAGGAAAATATGAATAAATGGGACAAGAGATTTATGGAGATGACAGAACTAGTTTCAACTTGGTCATCTTGTATCAGAAGACAAGTAGGTGCAATTATCGTAAAAGATAAGAGAATCCTAACAACTGGTTATAACGGAGCTCCAGCAGACGTTTCATCTTGTAAAGATAGAGGCGTATGTTTAAGAATCGAAAAAAATATTCCATCTGGCACATGCCAAGAAATCTGTTATGCTGTACACGCTGAGCAAAATGCTATTTGCCAAGCAGCAAAATTGGGTTTATCTATTGATGGAGCAACATTATATTGCACACATCAACCTTGTACAATTTGCGCAAGATTAATAATAAATTCAGGAATTAAAAAGGTAGTGTACAAAAATGGTTACCCAGACGAATTCTCCTTAGAGTTATTTAAAGAGGCTGGAGTACAAATTATTAAGTACGAAGAAGAATAAAATGAAAAAACTTGCAAAAGCTAACGAATTAATGTGGGTTCTGGGCGTCGTGTTTGTCGCCTTGGGCGTTAGTATATGCTCAAAAGCAGATTTAGGCGTCTCAATGATAGCGGCGCCTGCTTTTATTATTAATGACGCTGTGCATTCTCTATGGGATGGATTCTCAGTTGGTATGATTGAATATCTAGTCCAAGGAGCTATGCTAATTATGCTTTGTATTGTAGTGCAAAGATTTAATTGGAGATATCTACTTGCGTTTTTGGTAGCCATTATATATGGCTATGTTCTAGATATGTGGCTTCTAATTTTTAAAGATGTACATTTTGATCAATTGTATATGCAATGGATAATGCTTATTGTTGGCGATATAATTACAGCGCTTGGGGTTGCATGCTTTTTTAGAACATATTTGCCATTACAAGTATACGAATTATGTGTTGCTGAATTTGCTGATAGATATAAATTTGATATTGCTAAGGTTAAATGGGGATACGATGGATTATGTTTAACATTATCTATTGTTCTTGCTTTTGGTATTTTTCAAGATGCAAATGAATTTGATTGGTCTACAATTTATAAGGCAAGTTATCATAATTTGGGATTAGGAACTATTGTAACGACTCTAATAAACGCGCCTATCATTGCAGGATGCGGAAAACTATTAGATAAATGCTTTACATATGAACCATTACTTCCAAAAGTTGAAAAATATTTAAAAAGAGAGTATAAGAATAAAGAAGATATTAACGTGTGCGAGGAAAACACTCAAGCACAAGACGATATATTGGAGGATAAATAGAATGATAAAAATTGATGTTATATCAGGATTTTTAGGCGCTGGTAAAACTACGCTAATCAAAAAACTATTTGAATCTAAGAAATTCAAAAGCGAAAAGATTGTTATTATTGAAAACGAATTCGGTGAAATAGGTATCGATGGTGCCTTTTTAAAGGATTCAGGAGTTCAAATTAAAGAAATCAATGCTGGTTGTATATGTTGTTCTTTAGTTGGTGATTTTGAAAGCTCAATTAAAGAATTAGTAGCTACATATTCTCCAGACAGAATTATCATTGAACCATCTGGTGTTGGTAAGTTATCTGATATCATTGGCGCAATTAATAAGGTACAAGGTCTTGACCTTGAAATTAACATTTTAGCAACAGTAGTAGATGCTGCTAAGACAAAGTTATATCTAAAGAACTTTGGTGAATTCTTCAATAACCAAGTAAAGGCTGCAGATACAATCGTAGTTGGTAAGGTAGATAAGGTTAACGAAGATAAGTTACAAGAAGCTGTTAATGCAATTAAAGCAGTAAATCCTAATGCAAATATCATTACAACAGCAATTAGCGATTTAGACGGAGATAAGATTGTAATGTTCTTAGAAGAGAAGGCTTCATTAAGAGAAGAACTACTTGCTCAATTACAAAAAGAACATGAAGAAGAAAGCGAGCATCACCACCATCACCATCATTACGATGAAAATGGAGTATGTTCTTGCGGACATCATCACGATGATGACGACGATGACGATGATGAAGAAGAGCATGAACATCATCACCACCACGATGATGACGATGAGGAAGAAGAGCATGAGCATCACCACCATCATCACGACGACGATGACGACGATCACGAATGTTGCTGTGGACATCATCACCATGATCATGATGAAGAAGGACATGAACACCACCATCACCATCATCACCATGGACACGATGCTGATGAAATTTTTGAATCTTGGGGAACTGAAACAGCAAGATCTTATTCAAAGGCTGAATTATCTAGCATATTAGATACTCTTTGCAATGATGATGCAGGCTTAGGTATTATCTTAAGAAGCAAGGGTATTGTAAAAGCTTCAGACAATGAAAAGTGGTATTACTTTGATTTAGTAGCTGGAGATTATGATATTAGACTTGGAGATCCAGATTACACAGGTAGAGTTGTTGTAATTGGCTCAAAGATTGATGAAGAAAAAATTGAGAACTTGTTCTCAAAGAAGGTATAAAATGGAAAATACAAGACAAAGAATTCCAATATTCTTTATTGACGGTTTTTTGGATTCTGGTAAGACTTCTTTTATTATCGATACGATCAAGAATGATTCTGCAGATTATAATGTTAGAACATTATTACTTGCTTGCGAACAAGGCGAAGTTGAGTATGAAGAGAAGTTCTTAAAAGATACTCTAACTACTGTTAAGTATTTTGAATCTCAAGAAGAATTCGATTATAGAAAGATCTCTGAATATATTAAAGAATCTAACCCAGATAGAGTTATTGTTGAATTAAATGGTATGTGGGATTTAACAAAGATTCAATTGCCAAGAATTTTGCAAGTTGCTCAATTTATGACAATATTTGATTCTACAACATTCCCAGAATATTTTAACAATATGAGACAAATGGTTGTAGATATGATTAAGCGTTCAAATGTTGTATGCTTTACTAAATCTACATCTGACGACTTTATTAAGCCATATGAGAACGCTTTGAAGCTTGCTTCAAGCAAATGTATATACATGATTGCAGATAAGGAATTCCAAGGCCATCCAGCCTTTGAAGAAAAGATGCCATACGATTGGGAAGGTAATGAAATTACTCTAAACGATGATGATTATCCTGCATTCTATGTTGATACATTTGAACATAAAGAAAGATATGATGGTAAAGTTATCGATTTTGACTGCGTAGCAGTAAAGAGCAAAATCTTAGCAAAGCATCAATTTATCGCAGGTAGATTCATTATGAACTGCTGTGCAAATGATATCCAATTATATGGATTCTTAGTTGATGGAGATTTGGGTAAATCATTTAAAGATAGAACAACAATCCATGTTAAAGCTAAGATTAAATATGTATGGTCTCAAGAATACGAAGAAGAAGAATTAGTACTTGAACCTATTGAATTAATTGAAGTTCGAGGGAAGGACTTAAGCAAAGTATTAGACCTAACAGGAAATTAAAAAAAATAATGATGTCGAAATCGGCATCATTTTTTTCATCAAGACTGTGCATCCTTTGTCGATACTATATACCCAAGTGGAACAATAGTAGTTAACTCCTTTAAAGCTACCTCGTGGCACATCGAACAATCTGCTTAATGCTGCTGCGATCAAGCCCTGACATGGTTCACAGCGTTCAATTGCACAAGACCTTAATATCAACATCACTTGCTAAAGGCAAACCTTACATATATAGAACCTAAAAAGGCATTCAGCTCTGCTGGAGCGGATTGCAGATACAGGGCACCGCTAACTCCCCGCCTAGCACAGTACGTTTATTATAGTTATTTTGGGATTAAAAAGTCAATAATGTTGCTTATCTGCATTGAAAATATTATTATATAAAGGCTTAGGGGTATCGCCAAGCTGATAAGGCATGGGATTCTGACTCCCACATTCGCAGGTTTGAGTCCTGCTACCCCTGCCAAGTTTTGAATCATTTGTAAAATTCCGAATTGATATCCTATAATTTTTATATTATCGAACAAAGTGTTCTATAAATATCAGATTGTAAATATTAACCAAACAATATGTTCGAAAACTTTGTTAAAATTTTATAAAACCTTTACAATTTATCGGATTTTTTAGTGTAACTTTAAGTTTGCGCCTTGATAATAATCGTGTAAACAAAAAAATAACCCCTCAACATTATTTTTTAAAGTTTTGGCTCCTAGTGGGCCAAGATTTTTTTTGCAAGAAAAATAGGGCATTTTTCAGCCCTATTTCTATGAGTCAAATCTCAATTAAGCTTCTTCTAGTTTTTCGATTGATTTAACAAATGGCATTGTCTTTGTTAGATCGAATAATTCTTCTGCTGTCCATTGATATTCAGAGATAGCTTCGATAACAGCAATTGTTGTGCCATCTGGATTATTTGTTGTTTTAAATCTTTCGAATTTTCTAATTTTATATGATTCTAAAATCTTAGTAATCGTTTCTGATTCTGTAAGTTCAACCGTTATCTTCAAAAGACATGCGTCTTTTCTCTTGATGAACTTAATTGATCTGTGAAGTATTAATTGAATAGCAATAAGCATAACTGTTGAAATAACACCAATGATTACCATTCCAGCGCCAATTGCTAAACCAATACCAGCTGTAGCCCATACTCCGGCTGCTGTTGTTAAACCATGTAATAAGTCACGTTTGTAGAAAATAATACCTGCGCCTAAGAAACCAATACCAGATACAACTTGTGCTGCGATACGAGCAGGGTCGGCATCTCTTGTGCCTACGCCAAGGGTACCATCTAGATCTCCAAAGGCATATTTTGATACTAACATCATAATGGCTGCGGCTAAACATACAATAGTATGAGTTCTGATTCCAGCTTCTTTTGAACGAGCTGTTCTTTCAACCCCGATAGCAAAACCGCAAATGGCAGCTATAAACATTCTAAGAATCCATACAATAACATTTTCGTTCCAGTCTAGAACATTTAAATCTAATCCGAAAATCATAAATGCACCTTCTTTATAAGAATAAATATATTTTAATTTTATATATAGGATTTGTCAATATTGAAAATTTTTCTAAAAATATGATTTTCCTTAAGTAAAATTTAGTTTCAGCCAATATTATGAAAGTGCAAATAGAAAAAGTATTCTACAATTTAGATAACTTTTTCATATAACCCCCTCATTTTTGTTAGTAGGCACCCCCGTTAAGTAGGTGCCTTCTTTATTTTGCGCGTTTTTATATAAATCTTGAATAATTATTACGCAATATGTTAAAATATTTTAGAAATCGAGGAAATATGGTTACACTTGAAGAATTAAAATCAAATATCGATAAATGTTTACAAAAGATTGAGGCAGCTAAGAAAAGAGCATCAAGAGATGATAAAGTTGTTTTAGTTGGTGCTACAAAAACTCAACCTAAAGAATTAATTCAAATGATACAAGATAATAATCTTTTAGAAGTTGTAGGGGAAAACCATGTTCAAGAAATCGTAGAGAAGTACGAAACAGGCGATAAATTAACTTGGCATATGATTGGTCAATTACAATCAAACAAAGTTAAATATATCATAGATAAGGTAGCTCTAATTCATTCTTTAGATAGAGAATCTCTAGCCCAAGAAATTGATAAACAAGCAAAAAAGCATAACAAAGTTATGGATTGTTTAATAGAAATCAACATGGGAAGCGAAATTACTAAAGGCGGAATCAATAAAGCTGATTTGGATGAATTTATGGTTATGTTAGATAAATATCCAAATATTAGAATTAGAGGATTAATGAGCGTACTTCCAAATATTGAAGATAAAGAATTATTAAAGAGTATGTACATAGAATTAAATGCCTTATATAAGAATCTTCAAAAAAGCGCAGATAAAAGACATCAAATCGATATTTTATCTTGCGGTATGACAAATGATTATGAAATGGCAATTGAGTTTGGTGGCTCAAATATGATAAGACTAGGTAGAGTTCTATTTGGTGAAAGAAATTACGGAGGAAAAGCATAATGGATAATGGAATGGATAATTTCGGAAACAACGATTTTAACAGATCAATTGGCAATGTAAACCCATACGCTTCTAGATATGGTACACAAAATCCACAAGAAAGAGGGTATACAAGTCCAATGCGTCCACAAAGTGACCCAAGAATGGCGCCACAAAATCCTATGCCATCTTATCAACCTCAAGCACCAATCAATAGATATGCTCAACCTCAAATGCCACCACAACAACCTCAAGTACCACCACAATATGTACAACAACAAGGTCAAATTTCACAACAAGACTTTGAAGATCAATTTGATTACACAAGAGGAATGCAAACTCCAATCGGAATGCCAATGCCAAATCCTCAAATGAATCAAATGCCTATTGGACAACCAATGCAAATGCAACCTCAACAACCAAAGAAGAGAGGTTTGTTCTCATTCATGAACAAAAAGCAAGAGCAACCACAACAAATGCAACCTATGTATGCACAACAATTTGTTAATCTTCAAACTCCACAAACAATTAATGATGTGAAATTGATTATCAATATGCTAAAGGCTGGAGATACAGCATTCGTAGATTTCTCAAAGGCTAATGAAGCACAAAGCCAAAGAATGTTAGATTTCTTATCTGGCGCATCTTTTGCTTTAGGCGGTTTAATGCAACCTATGGGAGATAAGAAGTTCGTATTAACACCTCCAGGAACTGGAATTAGAGGACAATTAGATAAATAATGAAAAAGAGCTACATAAGATATATTCTAGAAGTTGTATTTTTTGCACTATTAGTTGCTATTGATTTGCTTACAAAGCAAATTGTTTTTGATTTATTAGAAGATACTTATTCATATGTAGTTTTAGATAAAATATTCTCACTTCAATTAGCAAGAAACACAGGCGCATCTTTTAGTATTTTGCCTGGTCAAATTACATTTTTAACAATAATGCCAATTATTGCTATTGCAGGTATTGCTGCGCTACTTATTGTTAGACCAAATACTCCAACTAATTTAAGAATTGGCGCTATCATGATAGCAGCTGGAGCTTTAGGTAATTTAGTAGATAGATTAGCATTTGGTTATGTTAGAGACTTTATCGATTATGTATTTTTAGATACATTCTTCGGTATAGATTTTGCTATTGGTAATGTTGCAGATTTATTCTTATTAATGGGCGTTGTTATGCTCATTGTATATATCATTTTTGAATTCCAAGATAAGGATTTCTATTCTAAGAAAAAGTTAGCCAAGCTAGCAGAAGAACAAGCACAACTTATTCAAGCTAGTGAACCTCAAGAAGCTCAAGTAGAGGAAAGCGCTAAAGATGGAGAATAGAACCATTGTTGTTTCTTTAGAAGATGCTTCTAAAAGAATAGATATCTTTTTAAATGAAGAATTAGATTTATCTCGTTCATACATTAAAACATTAATCGAAAAACAAAACGTTTTAGTTAATTCAAATGTTATTAAAAAGGCTGGATACATTGTTAAAGAAAACGATGTTATCTCTGTATCTATTCCAGAGGCCGAAATCCTTAATTTAGAGCCTGAAAATATTGATCTTGATATAATTTACGAAGACGACGATTTGGCCGTTATAAATAAGCCGCAAGGAATGGTAGTTCATCCAGCTCCAGGTTCATATGATCATACGCTTGTTAATGCGCTTTTATATCATCTAAAGAATCTTAGTGATATAAACGGTGTAATAAGACCGGGCATTGTTCATAGATTGGATAAGGACACATCTGGGCTTTTAGTTGTAGCAAAGAATAATGAAGCTCACATTAATCTTCAAGAGCAAATTGCATCTAAAGCTGCAAAGAGATTTTATATAGCGCTTGTTGATGGCGTTGTTAATCGTGATGAAGGCGTTATAAATACGTTAATAGATAGATCTAAAAAAGATAGAAAGATGATGAGCGTATCTAATGATACGGGTAGAGTTGCTATAACTCATTTCAAAGTTATAGAAAGATTCCCAAGATATACATTAATGGAATATGAATTAAAAACGGGAAGAACACACCAAATTAGAGTTCACTCAAAATTCATCGGACATCCAGTTGTTGGTGACCCAGTTTATGGTGGTTCAAATAAATTTAATTTAAATGGTCAATTGCTTCATGCTTTTAGATTGGTATTAACACATCCAAGAACGGGGCAAGTTATGACTTTTGAAGCCCCAATTCCAAAATATTTTGAAGATGTATTGGATAAATTAAGAAAAAACTAATTACTTAACTAAGTAATCTTTGTGCTCATTTGGCGTAATATTTGCGCTCTTATATACTTCGTATAAAACCATACCAGGATTCTTGTTAGGATGGCGTTTAACGTTCTTTCTTTGAGTATAATCAACTTCAACTTTTGAACTATTATCACAATCCGAATAGAAAGCACAAACTTCAGCTGCAAATTTAATAACATCATCTGTTACATCTCTACCATCTAATACAATAATTGTATGGCTGCCATGAAAGGCTTTTGTGTGCAACCAGATATCTCCGCCGTTAGCAACTTTAAATGTAAGCTTATCGTTTTGAAGATTATTTTTACCAACATAGATATGATAGCCTTTGTATAGGTAGTGAATAGGTGGCGCTTCTACAGGCTTTTTATTTCCTTTTTGGCGTGAAGCTTTTAGTGCTCCTACATTTTCTAATTCACGTTGGAGTTCTAGTATCTCTTGAGGAGTTTTAGCTCTATGAATGTATGGTTCAATTGTTGTTAGATAAGCAATTGTATCTTCAAGTTCCTCAATTTGTTCTAAAGAAATTTCTTCTGTATGCTTTAATTTTGTATATTTTTTGAAATAGTTTTGAGCATTTGCTTGAGGCGCTAATGTTTCATCTAATTTGATTGTAATTTCGTTATTATTATCGTAATAGTTTTCAACTGTTACTTTATCATCACCTTTTTTTATCTTATAGATATTTGCTGTTATTAATTCGCCATAAATTCTATATGTTTCTTTTGATGATGCTTCTGCTAAACGTTGATTAGATTTTTCTAATCTTTTTTTGCATTTTCCCATTAGGGCGTTATATGCCTTTAAAAGATATTTAGTCTTTTCTTGTTGACGATATTCATCGTCCTTTTGAGATAAACAATTATCTACAGCTTCATTTAGTGTTTTATATTTTTTATATTCATTAATCGTAGAATATTTTGTAGCGTAAAAATCATGTGCTGTGCCATTAACAATACTTACGCATGGAGAATAGATTTTAGAATCATAGATGTTATTAAAAACATCTAGAGAATTCAATATTTTTTCAATATCATCGCTATCTAAATTTTGTTTTGAATCTTCAACGTTAGCATAGTTTACGATCTCTTGAGCTGTGTTTTTAGCAATGCCTGAAATGTTGTTCGCTAGCATTTGAGAAATAGAAGTGCCAGTATAAGAGACAAGCAAATCTTTAATTTTATCAACTTGAGATAATTTAATCTTTGGTTGTTCTGGGATAGAGTATTTAGCTGATGGAACTAGTGTTCTTTTTGTCATAACATCAAATGGAACTTGTTTTAGTGCATCAGTTATTGTATCTTTTTCGTTAACCAAAATAATGTTTGAATATCTTCCCATCATTTCTGCAATCAATCTATATGAAACAATATCTCTCATTTCGTTTCTAGATTTAACTTCTATAACGATAATTCTATCTTCATTTAATGTATATATTTTTTCTATATTACCATTTAATAAATATTTTCTTAAATGCATGCAAAAGGCAAGAGCAACAATCGGAGATTGTTTCTTTATTGTTGTTAGATGGATTCTTGGATTTGAAGCATTACAAGAAATAGCTAAATTATAATTTGTATTATTAGCGCGCACAAATAGATTAATCTCGTCTTTTTCTGGCATTGTAACTTTGTCAATTTTGCCACCCTTTAGAGATAAATCTAGTTCTTTTGTTAATGCTTTAATAGTAATATAATCGTTTGGCATAGCTCAATTATAACATCTATGTAAAAATTGTGCTAAAATATTATTATGCATTTGCTTGATTATGTAATTATGAATTCCAGAGAAACGTTTGAAGAATTGCCATTCAACGAAGTTGATGCGTTGGTTTTCGCGCAATTAGCTTATTATGATTATTCTATATTTGAAGATGGAATTACTTTAGGTGAAATCGCAAGTAGAAAAAATGTATTAGAAGCTACAAATTTAAAGAATCTTATCGGTAAAGATGATGAGAGAATGTTTAATGTAGCAATCGTTTCAAAAAGATATAGAGATTGCATTGTTAAATGGCATGTAGCTAAATCGGATAGAGCAAGCGCTATGCAATTTTCCGCAACTACATTTATTGTTTCTAAAAAAAGAGCAGTTATAGCATATAGAGGAACTGATGGTACTGTTATTGGTTGGAATGAAGATATGAATATGACATATATGTTCCCAATTCCAGGCCAAGTAGAAGCTCAAAGATATATAAACGATGTACTAGGAAAAATTAAATGCAACGATATAATCGTTGTTGGACACTCAAAAGGTGGTAATATTGCGGTATATGCTTCTGTTATGGCAAGGAAAGATTTGCAAGACAATATTAGCGCAGTATATAACTTTGATGGTCCAGGATTTATAGATGCATTCTATTATCTTGATGCCTTTGCAAAGATGAAAGATAAGATCCATAAATATATCCCAGAGCAATCATCTGTTGGTAGAATGATGAAAGTGTATAAAGACTATATTGTTATAAAATCAGATTTGTCATATGCTATGCAACACTGGGCACATTCATGGTTAATTGAAGATAACCATTTCGTTTATTCTGATACTCCAGACTTCTTCTCTGAGGTTGTTGAACAAACAACGGATGCTGTTTTAGAGAACATGACAAGAGACGAAAAAAGAGACGCAATTGAAGTCATCTTTAATGATATTTTATATACAACTCAAAAGGATTATATGGATGACATTATTAAGGATAAAGAGCAAATTTTATATTGTTTAAAACAATATACTACCTTAAAAGATAAGAACGATAATGTTAAAAAATTATTCATGCAATTGATTAGACCATTCGCTAGACAATACCTAGCTAAAGGCGAAGAAATAGCTTCATTATTTATTACCGAGAAAAAGAACCTTTTGGTTGAAAAATGGAAAGAGCGTTTCGGTAAAGAAAAACCAAAAGAAGATTAGTCCTTTTGTTAATATTAAATAATATTTAATTTATTAGTGCATTTTGTTTTGAAATTCAATATCTCTATGCTAAAATATTACACGTCAAAATTTATTTATTGATTATCTTAAGGAGATAGACATGAGTTACGTAAAAGAATTATTAGAAAAAGACCAAGTTAAATTAACTTTCGACGTTGCTGAAGCAGATTGGAAAGCAGCATTGGACGAATCATTCAACAAGAACAAGAACAAGTTCAGCGTTGAAGGTTTCCGTAAGGGACACGTTCCAAGAAAGGTAGTTGAAAGAGTTTATGGTATTGGCGTTTTATTTGACGATGCTTTAGATATCGTTATGCAAAAAGAATATGAAGCTGCTTTAGAAGCAGAAAAAGATATTATCCCTGTAGATCAACCAGATGTACAAATCACAGCTATTTCTGATTCTACATTAAAGTTCACAGCCGTTATCCAAAACGAGCCAACAGTTAAACTTGGACAATACACAGGTTTAGAATTCAAGAAGGATAAGGTTAAGGTTACAGCTGCTGAAATCAAGGCTGAAGTAGATAAGGCTATTGAACAAGCTGGTGCTTGGGAAGACATTACAGATAGAGCTTGTGAAAAGGGTGATAAGGTTATCATCGATTACTCAGGTTCAATCGATGGTGTTAAGTTCGATGGTGGTACAGCTGAAAAGCAACCTCTAGAATTAGGATCTAACACATTCATCCCAGGATTTGAAGATCAAGTTGTTGGTATGAACATTGGCGATGCAAAGGACATTACAGTTAAGTTCCCAGAAGATTATGGCGCTAAGGATTTAGCTGGTAAGGAAGCTGTATTCGCAATTAAGCTACATGAGATTTCTAAGAAATCTACACCAAAATATGATGATGAATTTGTAAAGGACGTTTCTGAATTCAACACAGTTGCTGAATACGAAGCTGATATCAAGAAGCACATTTCTGAATCTAAGGAAAAGCAAGCTGAAGAAAAGCTAGAAAATGATATCGTTGAAAAGATTGCTTCATTAGCTACAGTTGATGTTCCAGAATGCATGATTAAGAACCAAGCTGCTGATATGGTTAACGAATTCGAATATGGTTTAATGTACAGAGGTCTAAAGGCTGAAGATTACTACAAGTACATGAACACATCTAAAGAAAAGTTAATGGAACAATATCATGAAACAGCTAAGAAGAACGTTCTATACAGATTAGTTCTAAAGGCTATTATGAAGCAAGTTGAAGTTCCAGTTTCTGACGAAGACATCGATGCTGCTATCGCTAAGATGGCTGAAGATGCTAAGATGCCAGTTGAAGACTTCAAGAAGAACGTTAACGAAGAATACAAGAACTACATTCGTAACGACATCATCACAACAAAATTATTTGACTACTTAAAGAACAACAACACAATTAACTAGTTTCAAATAATCTATAAATGTGACATAAGCGCCTCTATATTTGTCAAAATATTCGGGCGCTATTTTATTCTTAATATAAAAAGTGTATAATAATTTGAACGATGCAAGGAGGATTACAAAATGAACGAGAAAAATAGTGCATTAATTCCATACGTTGTTGAAAAGACTAGCGCAGGTGAAAGATCATATGATCTTTATTCAAGATTATTAGAAGATAGAATTATATTCTTATCAGGCGAAATTGACGATGCTTTAGCTAATACAGTTGTAGCTGAATTATTATTCCTAGAAAGCAAAGATTCTGACAAGGATATCGTTTTATATATTAACTCTCCAGGTGGAAGCGTAACAGCTGGTATGGCTATTTACGATACAATGAATTTCATCAAATGTGATGTATCTACAGTATGTATTGGTATGGCTGCATCAATGGCTGCATTCCTATTATCATCTGGAACAAAAGGAAAGAGATATTGCTTGCCAAATAGTGAAGTAATGATCCACCAACCATTAGGCGGTGCTCAAGGTCAAGCTTCAGATATTATGATTACAGCAAATCATATCCAAAAAATTAAAGAAAAAATGACAAAGATTTTATCTGAAAACTGTGGTCAACCATATGATAAAGTTTTAGCTGATACAGATAGAGATAACTACTTATCAGCAAAAGAAGCTTTAGACTACGGTATTATTGATAAAGTTTATGACAAAAGAGGTAACTAGTGGCTGATATGAAAGTATGTTCATTCTGCGGTAAAAAAGAAGACGAAGTTAGAAAGTTATTTGTAAGCAATTTGACAGGCAATTGCATTTGTAGTGATTGCATCAAAAATTGTGCTGATGAAATCGAAGATGACTTTGAAGAAATCGATGCAAATAATCCAAAGTTAACTTTGTTAAAACCAAAAGAATTAAAGGCGAAATTAGACGAATATATCATTGGTCAAGACGAAGCAAAGAAAGTGCTTTCAGTAGCGGTTTATAACCACTATAAGAGAGTTAACGCAATTAACGATAAGGATGATGTTACATTGGATAAATCTAACATCTTGTTATTAGGACCAACAGGTTGTGGTAAGACACTTTTAGCTAAGACTCTTGCTAAGATATTAAATGTTCCTTTTGCTATTGCTGATGCTACAACTATTACAGAAGCAGGCTATGTTGGTGATGACGTTGAAAACGTTCTTCTAAAACTTATTCAAGCTGCAAATGGTAATGTAGAAAGAGCTGAATTAGGTATCGTCTATATTGATGAAATTGATAAAATTGCTAAGAAAGGCGAAAATACATCTATTACAAGAGATGTTGGCGGCGAAGGTGTTCAACAATCTTTATTAAAGATTATTGAAAGTACAACTGCATCTGTTCCTCCACAAGGCGGAAGAAAGCATCCTCAACAAGAATGTATTCAAATCAATACAACAAACATTTTGTTCATCTGTGGCGGTGCATTTGTAGGTCTTGATCAAATTATTGATAACAGACTAAATGGCCATAGAATGGGCTTTGGAGCAAGCTTAAAATCTAATGAATTACAAAGCTACAGCAAGTTAATCGCATCTATTGGTCCTGAGGATTTAATCAGCTATGGATTAATCCCAGAATTTGTAGGAAGATTGCCAATTGTTGTTGGGGTTGATGCTCTAGATGAAGAAGCTCTAATTAGAATTCTAACAGAGCCAAAGAATGCTACTGTTAAACAATATAAGAAATTGTTTAAGATTGATGGAGTAGACATTGAATTTGAGCCTGAAGCACTAAGAGAAGTTGCTCAAAAAGCAATTAAATTAAACACTGGAGCAAGAGGTTTGAGATCTATTCTCGAAGGCATTATGTTGGATTTAATGTATGATATTCCATCTGATGATACTATTGAAAAAATCATTGTCACAAAGGATGCTATAAACAAGATTCAAAAGCCAACAATTGTTAGAAAAGCAGCGTAAAAATAGCACGATAATTTACAGGTGTGACAACGCAGTCACACCTGTATTTTTATGCTCAAATTTTTGCAATATAGTTGAATAAAATTTAAATATTTAATATATTATAAGAGTATGAGAATGATTAACGCTAAATTTGTTACATCTGTTGCTGATCCAAAGCAAATTAAAGATTATGGAATAAAAGAGATTGCTGTTGCTGGTAGATCTAATGTCGGCAAGTCATCTTTTATCAACTTCCTTTGTGATAATAAGAATTTAGCTAAAACTTCTTCTACGCCTGGACGTACACGCTTAATTAATTATTTTAATATAAACAACGAACTTGTCCTTGTAGACCTTCCTGGATATGGATATGCAAAAGTAGGCGGAGAGGATAAAGATAACTGGGATAATTTAATTGGCGGTTATCTTCAAAACTCAAAGAATCTAATCGCTGTAGCAATATTAGTAGATGTAAGACATGAACCATCTGCGCTTGATTTGCAAATGGTAGCGTTTGTACATCATTTCAATATTCCATTTTTTATTGTAGCTACAAAAGCAGACAAGTTATCTAAAGCTCAAATCCAAAAACAAAAGCAAGTATTAGCAACTGGACTAAAACTTGGTGTAGAGAATATTGTTGTTACTTCATCTTTGAAGAAGATGGGAAAGGATGAAGTTCTTCGTCAATTTGACAAATTTTTGAACAATTAATAGATACATATAATCATTTTGCGCGCATAATGAAATAAAATTTATAATAATTATTTTGCGCCAAGGCAGGCGTACGGGCATTTAATTTGGTTCTTATTACTATACTTGCGCCATTTAAAATAGTGCATAAGCTCGCAGGCGTACGGGCGTTCAATTTGTTTCTTATTACTATATTGCAGATTTTTTGATTTCTTTGTTCTTTGCGGGTGTACGGGCGATTAATTTGATACTTATTACTATATTGTCGAAAATCTAATTCGAATGTGCCCTCGCGCGCGTTACGCGCATCTAATTTGTTTCTAATGCGATTGCGTATTGTTATATAGTTTGCTATCATTATGCATATGAACGTTTATGCAATAAGTGATCCGCATCTATCTACAGTAGTGAATAAACCGATGACTATTTTTGGTGAGCATTGGAATAATTACTGGGATATTATTACCGAAGATTGGAAAAGCAAAGTCAAAGATGACGATGTAGTTATAATCTCCGGAGATATTTCATGGGGGATTTCTTTAGAGGAAGCAAAACCAGATATAGATAAGATTGCTGCATTGCCTGGAAAGATTGTTATTGGAAAAGGTAACCATGATTATTGGTGGCCTAGTTTAACAAAATTGCAAAACTGGTTGCCAAAGAATATGTATGCTCAATACAACAACTGTCTAAGGTTTGAGAATGTTTTAATTTGTGGATCTAGACTTTGGACGATTGGACCAAGTGCTACTACAGAAGATAAGCGTATATTAGAAAAACATGAAATCCCAAGATTAGAAAAATCTTTAAAAGAAATGCAAGAAGAGCGTAAGGAAGGGGATATAGTTATAGCTATGACTCATTTCCCACCTTTTGATATTAATCAACAAGATATGAGATTTACTAAGATATTTGAAGAGAATAAAATAGACAAGGTAGTATATGGTCATTTACATGGAGATATACATATTCCAAAGGAAACTCATATAGTTATCAATGGAATAGATTATTATCTAACCGCTTGCGATCAGGTTAAACATCATTTAGTAAAAATTCTATGACAAAAATGTCTCGCAATGTAAAAATTTTTGCAGTGAAGAGCTGCAATTTTTTTTGCCTTTCCAATACTTTCCCACTTTTTTCCACTAACCTCAAAAATGTACTGTTGAAATGTTGATAAAAATGTTGATAACTGGCATAATAGAAGCGAAAAGACTAGCCATAAAATAACTAAATCGACACGGAGCGCCAAAAAATTAGAAAATTGGGGCGTTTTGGAAAAAAGTGGAAAAAAATGGAAAAAATTTTCGAAAAACTATTGATTTTTGTGTGCATATCATATATAATGATGGTGTAAGAAATTCGGAAGGAGGTGCATTATGAGTTATTTATTCTCTGGTTCTATCGAAGTAACAGCTGACGATAAAAACCGTTTTAGATTCCCAGCAAAGTTTAAAGATGCTTATGCTGTAGATGATGATGCATCTTATTCAGAAGTTTACGTTTTAAAGACATTAAACGCTAAGTACTTAACAATCCTACCAAAGAAGGTTGGAGAGTCTTTCGTTAATAAGCTAAATTCAATGTCAACACTACATGCTTCAGCAGAATCAGAAATCGCTGATTGGTATTTACAAAACCTTGAGTTCTGTAAGGTAGATGGCCAAGGCAGATTTATTATTTCTCAAAAGCAAGCAGCTCAAATCGGATTAGGAAAGGAAGCTGTTATTGCTGGTGCTGGATCTAAGTTAAAGATTTGGAATAAGGCTGACTTTATTGCTGACGAAAAGGCTAAGGCTGCTAAGTTGGAAGCTGCATTAGAAGCTAAGTTCGCTGCTGCTGATGGCATAAGAACTGAACTAGATAATCTAGTATTTGGTGTAGAGTAATGGAATTTAAACATGTCCCTGTAATGCTTAATGAATGTATTGAGGGGCTAAATATAAAGCCAACTGGAATTTATCTAGACGGCACACTTGGAGGCGCTGGCCATTCAAGTGAAATAGTAAAAAGATTAACAACAGGAAAATTAATAGCTGTAGATAAAGATGAACAAGCATTAGCTGCAGCAAAAGAAAGACTAAAAGATTATAGCGATAAAGTAATATACGTACATGATGATTTTAAAAACGCTATAGAGAACCTTAATAAATTAGGTATAGATAAAATTGATGGAGTGCTTTTAGATCTAGGAGTTTCTTCTTATCAATTAGATAATGCAGAGAGGGGATTTTCATACAATTCAGATGCTCCGCTTGATATGAGAATGGATCAATCACAAAGCTTAAGTGCTTATGAAGTAGTAAATACTTACTCTGAAAAAGAATTATCTGATGTACTTTGGATGTACGGTGAAGAGAAGTTATCTAGAAAAATTGCATTTAACATAGTTAAGACAAGAGAAAAGGCTCCAATCAAGACAACGCTTGAATTAGCTCAAATAGTTTTAGGATGTTATCCAGCTAAGTTGAGATGGAAGGGCGGAAATCCATGTAAGAGAACTTTCCAAGCAATCAGAATTGAAGTAAATGGAGAGTTAAGAGGATTAAGCGAAGCAATTGAAGCGTTAACGCTAAGATTGAATGAAGGCGGTAGGATATGTGTTATAACATTCCACTCGCTAG
>JAEEGH010010342.1_pt1 | contig 21451 bp, 18 predicted proteins | sample 9134181 | NCBI WGS metagenome assembly JAEEGH01 (sample SAMN16246544, study PRJNA631951) | gut metagenome | biome: gut microbiome; feature: rumen; material: DP-attached | host: Bos | place: Iran: Karaj | collected 2018-10
AGAAGAAAGGCATATGGATTCAACGATGATGAATATTTCTTTCTAAAGATTATTGATATTTCGAAATAAGATTAATGATTATTTCCAACTTATTTTTATGGAGAGCCTAAATCATCCTAAATATTTCCAACCGAGTTTTGCAAAGACCCAACAATGTTGAATCAGATTTTTCCAACTCGAATTTGTAAAGAGCCAAATATTCTCATCTTTTCAAGAATACGCACTTTAAAAAACGCGATACAAATCACTCATGAACAGCGACTACATCAATATTTTTACTGAACAGAGCCAGAAAATAAACAAAACAAAGAAAAATCAGTGTTAATGGAATGATTGATCCCTGAACTCCAATCCTGCTGTTTTGAAGATGGATCAAGAAGAAGATTTTTGTTCTTTATACGTCTTAAGTACTGCTTTTCAGTTCTGACACGAACCTGCAGACTGAATGCCACCGGCAAAGTCTCCGGTACATTCCGGAAATCTCAAAATGTCACACACAAAAAAAAAACGGACATAAACAACATTACATCCGTTTCTGCAGGAGCTGATCAGAATTTTACCTGTCAGTTTTTCACTTCGTCTGCTTTTTCCTGTGCTTCTTCTTTAGACACGCTGCAGACATCAGCTTCAATACAATCCAGTTCATTCAAAACCGCACCCAGTTTTTTTCTTGCAGAGGACAGCGTTTCAACGACCTCTTCAAGATCATCCCTGGCAGTCTGTGCAGCGGATCTGCCTCCTGCATTATCCTGGAAATTACCTGTTTCACAGGAAACATCCGAATCGACATACTTACCGCGCGGCCAGTTGAGATAGATCGTTTTAAAAAATGTTGCAAGAGGGATGGCAAAGAAAACTCCCCAGAACCCCCACATTGATCCGAACACCAGAACCGACGCCAGAATAACAAAAGGATGAAGCTTCATTTTTTCAGAGAACAGCATCGGCGTAATCAGATTCGCATCAAGAGCAAGACCTGCAGCATAAACGCCAAGAAGAGTCCACAGGGTTGAATCAGCACCGAACTGGGTGAAAGCCACAAGTGCAACAGGAACGGTGACTATACCTGCGCCGACTACAGGAATAAGCACAGACAGTCCCACCAGCAATCCAAGCAGAATGGCGTAATTCAGACCAAAGCAGTAGAAAATAATAAAATTAAGCACTGATATAACAATGATATGAATAAACTTTCCGCTGACATAGTTCATCAGCTGGGTATTCATTTTCTTCCACATATCCGAGGCAAGTTCAAGATTCGGCGGAAAGAAACCTTTCACACCGGCAATCAGAACATGCTTGTCCTTAAGCATGAAAAATGCGAGCAGCGGAATAAGAATAAGGTACATAACAAATGACGTCACATTCATCAGATATCCAAGCAGATTGCTCTTGATAAATTCAGTGCTGAAAGACGTTATGGAATTTGTAATGTGGGCACTGATGGCGTCAATGTCAATATGTTCAAATATATGCGGGTACTCCTCAATCTTTGCCTTGATATAATCAGATGTCTGGGAAATAATTGAAGGTATACGGTTAATCAGATCAGAACCCTGCGAAACTATGCTCGGACCTACATAAACACAGAAAAGACCGAGAAAAACGAAAAAAAGCAGGATGATTATGTATGTTGAAATAGTTCTTCTGAGGATCTTCTTACGCTCAAGAAAATTAATCGGAGCTTCAAGAATGTACGACACTCCAAGAGCCACAAGGATAGGCATAAAAATGCCGGAATAAAAGTATATAACAGTAAAAAGAACAGCTATTATGATAAAAAAAGTAGCTGAATTAGGATCACTCAGTAAACTGCGGTACCAGCTTCTTAAAACCTGAAACATTCTGAATCTTCTTAAAAACCTGTAAAAGAAAAAATTTTGCGTATTGTATCACAATTTTTTTGAAATGAATTACATGATTTTTTCTGTAAAAAAAATGTATCATATCAGTACTGTGGCAGGCAATCGGCTGCAGAAAGCAGTAAAAAAAACGACTTGCATTTATCCATCTACGCTTAAACATTAACAGGCAATAAGGACAGCTCCATGAACAGATTCAGGATATTTCTTACAGCATTTGCTGTATTTCTTACATTTTCCCTGACAGGCTGCACAACAACGCAAATAGAAACCCCGACCTCACAGATTTACAATTCCGATGAACTGAGCATAAATGAAATTAAAAACAGCATCATACTTGCTTGTGAGGGACGGGACTGGAGAGTGGACAATGTCACCAGCAGTTACGTCACAGCCGTATATTCCAAACCGGGAATGAGTGCTACAGTTCAGATAAACTATGATGCAACAAAATACACAATTGAATGGAAGAACAGTACGGGCAGTCTGGAAAGGAAGGGGGATACAATCCATAAAACATATAACAGATGGGTAAGAAATCTTCAGCTTGACATTGACAAAAAACTCAATGCGATCAAAAGTCGCAAGTTCTTAACGGAATAACTGCCAAGAATATAAGGCATACCAGGTTTCCGGCGGAATTACCCTTCAGCCGGAGTTTCCGTCACTGCACAGTTTAAATTCAAGGAAAAAATTTGCACGGCTATAAATTCGCATTACATTCCAGCAGACTGCTGTCAATGAGAGACAATGAAGATGAATGCAGTGAAGAGATCAGAAAGATTCCTCTTATGCAGAGAAGGCGTCTTAACCCGGCGGGACGGCTTGCAGTGGGGCTGACAGCTGACTACCTGACAAAATACGGATCGGAAATTTCGAAACTCGTATTTGCATCAAGATGCGGCGAAATTCCACGCTGTCTTAAACTTATATGCAGCATTTTCGGCAGGGAGGATCTGTCGCCAGCTGAATTTTCAGCATCAGTTCACAATGCCAACGCCGGAATAGCGACCATTGTAAGCGGTTTTTCCGGCGAGGTCACGTCCCTTGCCGGAGGTGAGGACACTCTTCTTGCTGCACTTACAGAGGCATACGCATCACTTCACGAGGAGAATTCGTCAAAAATTCTGGTCGTATGCTATGAGGAGGATATAGCAAATCAGCAGCTTATGACTTTTCCGCAGGAATGCGACTTCAAGGGACCGTTTGCACTTGCTCTTCTTCTTGGAAAAAATGAAGGGAACAGGGATCTGCAGACACTGGAACTGGATGCTGACGCTCTTTCGGGCATCAGTCCCTACGATTTTGCCAAGAGCATACTTTCATGCTGAAAAAACTGGCTACTGCAGGAGCATATGCTCAATTCATCGCCGGATCGCTGTTCCTCGGAACTGCGGTATCGCTGGTTCTGTACATATGCGTAAGGAATCAGAAAAAAAGATGCCTTTATTTCAGAAAAACAGTCCGGAGTTTCTGCAGATACTTTGTCCGCTACTGCCGCCTAGCCGGTGTTTTCAAAACATCCGTGGCGAAAGAAAAGGAACTTAATGAGCTCAGAGGGAGCGTGGTGATAGCAAATCATCCGTCACTTGTGGATTATGTGATCCTCATATCATGTATGAATCCGAACACCACAACTATTTTTAAACAGTCTCTGAAAAAAGGGTTCATGAAATTCGTACTTCGCGGTCTTGACTACATCGGCAACGACAGTGATATTGAGGACATAAACAAACATCTTGAAGACAACGCAAATCTGCTGATTTTTCCCGAGGGCTCAAGAACCAAGACTCTTCCTTTAAAATTCAGCCGCGGAGCTGCACAGATTGCAATAAGAAACAAAATGCCTGTATACAAGATTTTTATCCGCTGCGACACGCCAGGATATCTGCAGCACCGTTTTTTTTCAGACTCAATGACTGATTCAACGCCTCAGTTTTATATAGTTCCACTGGGAACAGAGAATATTACCGATGAACTGTACAGCAATGCTGCTGGAATTTCAGCCCGGCGTCTGACAAAAAAACTGGAAACCGACTACAATGAAAAACTGAACGAAATATGAATGTAGAGTCGAAAAAACAGCACCGGTTTTAATTTTTTAAAATTAATCAAAAAACGTTATTATTACTGCACTTTCGGTATAATACTCACGTTATGTTAATGAACAGCATTGTTTAACAGTTTGGAGCATGCCAAAAGGAACTGTCAGTACAAAAAGCATCAGAAAGATGAAAAGGGAGCATAAACCCGTACGCATCCGGCAGAAAATTCAAAGTCATGTTTTTCAGACACTGATGTGTTCCGAACAGTCGCAGGATATGACAGCATCGGCAGTATGTCTAAGATTAAATGCTGCAGCTTTGAAAACACATAAAATTTTAAACATTGCAAAAGGTTGAATTAAAGGTGTTTACAAGCGGACACACCAGACACAATCCAGAAATGAAGGAAAATAAAATGAACGAAGAATTGATCCTCCAGGTAAAAAATACCATCATAGACGCCCTCAATTTGGAAGAGATTACACCGGATGATATTGAAACCGACGCACCGCTTTTCGGCGACGGTCTCGGTCTTGATTCCATAGATGCGCTCGAACTCGGACTGGCTGTAAAAAACAAATTCGGCGTTGCAATAAATGACGACAGCGAGGAAGTCCGGAAGAACTTCTACTCTGTCGCTACTCTTGTCAGATACATAGAAGAAAATCAGGCGAAATAGGTGACAATATGTCAAAGGAAGAAATATTAGAAATCCTCAAACAGATAATTCAGAAAAACTTTGAAATCGAACCGGAAAAGGTTTCAATGGAATCTAATGTTGTAAAGGATCTTGATCTCGATTCAATTGACGCAACAGACATGGTTGTGGAACTGCAGAGAAAACTTCAGTGCCGTTTTACGCATGAGGACTTCAAATCGGTAAAAACCATCGGCGATATTGTAAACATCGTGACTGCCAAAATCGAAAATGCAGATAAATAGCACCAGAAACATGCTCAGATGCCTTGCCGGACTCAATGAAGACAGAATTCTGTTCGAGGATAAAAACGGCAATCACAATACAGCCGAGGTTCTGCTGAGAATTAATCAGATATCATCTCTGCTCCCGCAGGCACCGTCGCAGGATCATCAGATTCTGATAACTGTCGCAAACGGCTGCCAGCTGCTTGCCTGCGTCATTGCAGTCTGGCTTAAGGGTTACAATGCGGTGACGGTTTCAGACGTGGCTGCAGGAAACTATTTTTCGCCTCTGGCAGAATATCTGATTACCGATCACAGTCTGGCACCGAGTGTTTTAAAAAACAGGAAAACAATCAGAATCTGTGATATTCAGAAAGTCACTCCTGATAATAAAAATCTGTCTGAAAACCTGAAAAGAACCAGAAGCAAAATTCTGGAAATGGATCCGCTGAAATGCCGCATAGCTCAGCTGACATCAGGTTCTACAGGAACTCCTAAAATGATAGTGCGCAATATGCAACTTCTCGAGCTGGAAGCGGCCGCAATCTATGAAACAATAAAACCTGATGACAGAGAAAATATCCTAAATGCGGGAACTGTTCCGTACTACCATTCCTACGGTCTGCTCTTCAGACTGCTGTTTCCGCTCTATGCCGGGATCACGGTATGGGCCGACATGATAACCTACCAGGAGGAATTAAATACTTTAAAAGATATGAACCGGAAACTGATTTTCGTTGCAAATCCCGGTTTTTTGAAAAGAATGGATGACAGCAAATGCCCGTGTAAAGTATCCCTTGTACTTTCCGCCGGCGGCGTGCTGCCGGTACATGTTCTTAAACATACGCTGGATTCCCTCCTCTGCCCCATGCTTGAAATTCTAGGAAGCACGGAAACGGGAGTAATGGCATACAGATTCAACAAAACAGGCAATGAATGCTGGAATACCTTCCCTGATTCGAAAATAATCCCCGTGAAGGAAGATGAGAACTCGGATGAGATTCTCTGCTTTACATCAAAGCACTGCGACCAGTTCAATGCAGAGCTTAGTGACGGAACCATGGTATACCAGACGGGTGATATCATAGAAATGAACGGCAAGACTCAGTTTCTGCTTCACGGAAGAAAAACAAGAACAGTAAAAATTGAGGACAACCGCATATCTCTTGACGCAGTCGAAAAAGCTCTGAACGACTGCCAGCTGATACAGGAGGCTGCTGTTGTGGCAATGGAGTCATTCAACAGGGAGTACACGGCTGCGATGGCAGTTCTTTCATCCGAGGGAACAGTGATCAGAAATTCAATGACCAGCGGCAGGTTCTTCATGCACATAAGAAATCTGCTCAACGGCACAATGCCGGCTGTTGCCATACCGAGAAGTTTTATTTTTGTTGAAAGGTTACCTCTGTCTCCGACAGGTAAAATCGACTATGTAAGAATAGTACAGGAGTTTAAACATGAAATACCCGGTGTTTGAACTTACTGCCCGCAGTGAATCATCAGCAGAAATTGAATTTCATGCCGAGCCTGAGCTGATATGGTTCGACGGACATTTTCAGAACGAAAAAATTCTGCCGGGAGTCGCTGTCATCGGTTTTCTTCTTCACTGCATGAAAGAATTTCTCAATATGGATCTTGAGAATCACCCCTACACCATCCAGCAAATCAAATTTAATGCCGCCATCAGACCGGACATGCATCTGAAACTCGAAATCAAAGGAATAACTAATGAGGAGGAAGGCGGCAGAGTTAATTTTTCACTGACCGAAAAACATGAAGGAAAACTCTGCTGCAGCGGAAGGCTGAAATGGTAATAAATCCGGTAATAATAATTCCATGCTTCCGCCACGGTGACAGGTTAAGGGAAAACCTTGCCGACATAGAAAAATATAACGTACCGGTTATCATAGTTGATGACGGAAACCCGGTTCCTCTAAAAGAACAGCTGGAAGGTGAAAAATCGGAAAAAACAGTTATCATCCGAAGTGAAAACAACGGCGGCAAGGGGAGTGCCATGAAGCTAGGGTTCAAATTCGCCCTCGAATCAGGATTCTCCCACGGGCTTCAGATAGATGCCGACAATCAGCTGGATCCGCACGCAATTCCAGAATTTCTCAGGCTGGCAGAAAAGCATCCCGGAGCTCTTGTCGCAGGCAAACCGGAATATCAGAATGTACCTCTCGGAAGATTCCTGGCACGCTACATAACACATTTCTGGGTGGCGGTGGAGCTTGGAAAATGCCGGATCATAGACTCCATGTGCGGACTGAGGGTATACCCGCTCGAACCTGCATGCAGGATTATGAATACAAGGCATGTGGGAAGCCACATGAGTTTTGACACTGAAATCATGATCAGACTGTACTGGTTCGGGTGCGACATTATTCAGCATCCGGTCAATGTCAGCTATCCTGCAGGAGGAATAAGCAATTTCAGGTCGTTCCGGGACAATCTGGAAATCAGCGTCTGCCACACCAGACTCTGCTTTGAAAAGATGCTTCACCCGGTAAAAATCAGCAGGAGAGAATACCTTTGAGCAGTCCGGAATGGATCACAAGGCACCATGACAGCACTTCAAATCCCGGTATCAGCACGGTAATTCTGATTTACAGACTTTTAGGAAGGAGATGTGCTTATGCACTTATATGGTGCATTTCCCTTGTGATCATATGGAAAAATGCAGAGTTAAGACACAGAAGCGAAGCTTATATCAGGAGAATAACAGACTTCGCTGAAAAAAGAGGAAAAAAACTTGAAAAGCTGACGCCTCACCGTCACATTTATCGTTTTGCCGTCGGCATGCTGGAAAAAATGCTGGCATGGAAGGGTATAGTCAAAATCAGCGATGTGGAGTCAATCGACAACGCACTTGAAAGACTCAGGGATCATGACGCAAGAAAAAACAGTCACATAATAATAGGCTCCCATATCGGTGACATAGAAATGCTCAGAGCAGTAAATAATTTTCTTGATCGCACTACTCTCAACATTATTCAGGAGACCGAAAACAATAAGGGATTCATGAATTATCTTAGAGGCATTAATCAAAACTCCGGGATCAACATTATTCCCGTAAACAGCATTTCCCCGGGTACAATAGTGAAACTGCAGGAATCCCTTTCAAAAGGCGAGTGGCTGACACTGCTTGGGGACCGGCTCAACAGCAAAGAAACCAAAAGCATAAAAGTGAGTTTTCTCGGCGGTGAGGCTGAATTTCCCGTAGGACCGTGGATCATGGCATCACTGCTTAATGTACCGGTATGCATAGTTCATACAGTAATCGTAGACGGAAAACGCAGACTTTACATGACTGAACTCGGCAGAATCACCATCGGCCGCAAAAGTAGAAAGGACGATCTGGAAAAATATATAATCGCATACGCAAAGGTTCTTGAGGATCTGTTGCTTCAAGCCCCTCTGGACTGGTTTAACTTCTATGATTTCTGGAATGAAGGAGAAAACGGAGAATGAGTTACTTTACATTTGAAACTCAAGGAAGGGTTGAATTTTACGACTGCGATCCAATGGGTGTTGTATGGCACGGCAATTATGCAAAATATCTGGAAACAGCACGGAGCAGGTTCTTCGATCTGATTGACTACCCCTACTCTGCAATTTACAGTGACGGTTATACATTTCCGGTTGTTGATCTTAGACTCAAGTACATCAGTTCCATGAGGATGGGAGATGAGTTTGTAATAACAACCGATCTGGAAGAATTCGAAAACAGGATTGTTCACAGTTTTATAATCAAATGCAGAGATAAAATCTGTCTTAAGGCTCGATCAGTCCAGGTTTGCCTGCCAGACGGCAGCAGCGGCCTCTCATTCATTATGCCGGCAAATTTTACAGACAGAATCAGACTCATAATCCAGAGGGCGGAACAGTGAAAAAGAATAAAACCGTTGCTCTAATTCTTGCATCAGTCCTGTGCACCGCAGTATTTGCACAGGTTGATCCGGTTAGCCTGAAAATTGACGATTCCCATGTGCTCCTGGCTGACTTCACCATGGACAGATATCTTGCCCAGAGTGCCAGAAATATTTCCTCTCAAGGATCCGTCTCGGTTACAACCGTTCATGGAATATGCTGGAATGTCACTCATCCTGTAAAGAAAAGCTGGTATATTCAGAGCAGCAAGGAAAATCAGCAGATCTCCGACACTCCAATGAGTTTTATAACCGGATATTTCACTCAGCTCATAAGAGGAAACTATACCGATGTTGAAAAGAGTTTCAGAATTGCCGTAACAAAAAAGGATGATGAAAACGGGAAAATGTTCCTGCATCCCAGGGATGAGAATCTGTCCAAAATCATCACTCTGATATCTATCAAAATAGAATCGGGTTTTATATCCTCACTCAGGATTGTTGAAAAAACCGGCGGAAGCACATTTATAACCTTCTTCAATACCAGACTCGAAGATTTTCCTGAAGGTACACTATCCCTGTCCTGCAACGGCGCACATGATTCAGATCGGAAGGATTAGCAATGCCGAGGATACGGATCACCGCCATACTGCTGATACTGATTGCACCGCTGCTTACGGCGTTACTGGTAAATAACACTTCAGATATCGTAAGTTCGGATCTTAAGGATCTAATGCCCGAACATGAAAAAAACGAGTCAGTTCCTGCAGATCTCATCAAATCAAAAGTCATACTGGCATCAGAAAAAAATCCTGAGATTCTGAAAAAAGAGCTGGAGGCCATACCCGGTCTTACGATCTTCAGCTCCCCGGATCTTAAAGAATTTACCTTCAGATACCGCTTCAATCTGCTCGAGCCTTCCTGGAAAGCAGGGATCCCTTCGGTAAAGCACCCTGAAGCAGACGAAAGTGAAGACAAATCTGTAAATTCTCAGGAGCTTAAGAATCTTGAAAGCAGGATCACCGATGCTCTGTTCAATCCCTTCGCCTCCGTCACTGATTTAGAAATATCCAGCGATCCTTTTCTTGCAATGCGGGAGCTCATAAATCAATATACCATAGATCCATCCTACAGAACGGACGAAAAGGGATGCATCAGAACAGGCGGCAGAGGAAAGGATCTGTGCATAATCACAGGTGAATTCGTGCCCGGTAAAATATCCCCTTCCGACTTTCACCGCATAATCAGAGAACTGAAACTAAATGACAGAAGCCTTGTTTACACCGGAGAAATATTTTTTGCAGATCAGGCTGCCGAAAGTTCAAGATCCGATATGCTGCATATAGGTATTGTCTCCACTGTGCTTTGTTCAATCCTTTTTATCCTTGTGTTCAAAAGTCTTTTGATTCTGCTCGCTACCGTCTGCAGTCTCTGCCTTGCGATCGCAGTTGGAACCGGCACCGTTATTCTTATATTCGGCGAAATCCATATAATCACTCTGGCTCTTGGTTCCTGTCTAATCGGTATCTGCACAGACTACAACCTGCATATGTTTATGAAAAGAACCGCCGGATCCAGTCCGGAGGCGTCACGCTCGCAGCTTAGGAAACCGTTGCTGTTCTCACTGATTTCAAGCGCATCGGCGTATCTGATTATGTCGGCCACAGATCTGTGCGTTTTAAGACAGCTTGCAGTTATGGCATCCGCCACTCTTGCCGCAACATACATCATAGTCATGCACGTTCTGCCGTATATCAGTGTAAAAAACACAGCAACAGGACATGCCGGAGAAAAAATCGCAGGTTTACTTAAATATGCAGATCCGCGCCTGTGTACCGTGCTATGTACAGCAATCATAACGGCAGGCGCGACACTGTATATTTATGTGCCGTGCGATGATGATGTAGGAAGGATGCAGGAAAAAAACGGAAACCTTGCCGAGATGAACAGGACTCTTGAGTCGCTGCTTAACGGAAGCGGAGCGGGAACATGGTATTTTCTGAATGCCGACAGTACTGAAACAGCCCTGAGAAAATGCGAAGACATTGCAAATCTTTTTGAACCAAGAGAAAGAAAAAAAATCATGCTGCCGTGCAGTTTCATTCCGTCTGAAAAAAAACAGAAGGAAAACATTGCCGACTATCAAAGAAGAGCTGGCGATCTCAGAGACATCTATCAAAAATTCGGCATTGACATACCTATGCCGGATCTAGGAAGTCAGAAGACTTTCAAACCTTATGAACATCCTCTTTTCAGGCAGCTTCCCATCGGTGACAGAGGTCTTCTGATACGGGCCGCAGCGGATGATCAGAAGCTGATATCAAAGCTTGACAGCATGGAACAGGCAGTAAGACTCGACAGAAGAGCAGAATGGAGCAGTATCTTCAGAAGTTACAGGATCCAGTTGTCCGGTCTGCTGGCGATCTCCTTCTTCATCATGAGCCTTTATATGTTCATAAAAGCAGGCCGAAGTGCCCTGTCATTTTTTGTGCTGCCGGCAGGAGCAGGGATCGCTTCCGGCATAGCCGCAAATGTTCTCATCGGAGGCGGATACATGAATATGTTCACCATTATGGCAGGTTTTATGATACTGGGACTTGGAACAGACTACAGTATCTTTTATCATACCTTTGCCTCCAGTCCTGAGAACAAAGGCAGAACCGTTCAAACTTTGATTATTGCATGGTTAACAACAGAAGCCTCTTTTGGTATGCTTGCCCTTTCAGATACCAATGTCATAGCATCATTCGGATTGAATCTGGCAGTAGGTCTGTCTGTCATGCTACTGGCAATACTGCTTTCAAAGTCTGACAGAGAAAAAAAGGAAACCAAACAATGAATATTTATCTCAATCAGCCTTTTGCTATATCATCTCTTGGCATTTCGAAACAGGAAACAGCCGACAGTCTCAGAACGAACAGCCAGAAATATTTTTCCAGACTGAGCGGATATCTGCCCCATGAAAAAGAAGCGGACCTTGTGTTTCTTCCGATACATAACGGGGACAGCGAATGCCGCAATAATGTTCTTGCCGACTATTGTATCAGAGAGAATCTTAAGCTGACTCAGGATGCAATAAGCAGATACGGAAGTGATCGCGTGGCAGTGATAGCGGGAACCTCGACATCATCGATAACCGAAGTGGAAAAACATCTGCAGCCATATTACAGGCCTGGTCATCCTCTGCCGTATGATCCTAATATTCTTGAAATCAGCAATATATCCAACCACATCAAAAAAGAACTCGATCTGGCAGGCGCGTCCTACACCATAGCAACCGCATGCTCCTCGGCTGCAAGAGTACTGATAAGCGGAGCCGGGCTACTTAAAGCAGATCTTTGCGATGCAGTAATTTCCGTAAGTTCCGATTCTCTGAGCAAAATAAGCATCGGGGGATTCAATGCACTAGGTGCGCTGAGCACAGAGCACTGCCGTCCCTTCCATAAGGACAGGAACGGCATAAACATCGGGGAAGGAGCAGGATTCACCATAATGACAAGGGAAAGAATAAGCGATGACTGCATTAAGCTGATTGGCTACGGATCAAGTTCAGACGCCTATCATATATCATCCCCCTCCCCTGACGGGTGCGGAGCCGAGGCCGCAGTCAGACAGGCTCTTCACAGAGCAGGGATCACACCGGATCAGATCGGATATATCAACACTCACGGTACCGGTACAAAGTTAAACGACAGCATGGAGGGGGCATGCATGAGCCGCATTTTCGGCAGTTCTGTCCCATGTTCATCTACGAAGCATCTGACCGGACACACCCTTGGCTCCTGCGGACTCGTGGAATGCTTTATCTGCAGTCTGATAATGCAGGAAAAAATACAGCTGCCTTATCATCAATATACCGAGGACGATTTCAGAGAGGAATTTCCTAATTTGAATCTGGCTGTCAGGCCGGGCATGGAATGCGAGGGAAAATATACCATGTCCAATAATTTTGCCTTCGGCGGCAACAATGCTTCACTGATATTCGGTCCTGCAGATGATTAGAATGCAGTTATTGCTCAAAATTTAAGAATAAATTGATTTATATCAAAAAGTTACACACTATTATTACAGTTCTGCAGAAAGTGAAATTAAACTTAACATCATGAGTAAAACCGAGCCGGACATTCTGTTTAATTTTGCAAAGAACCGGATTTGTGAAATCAGTTTAGGATGTAATTTGGTCATTTTTTTAAATTGAATAAAACATGACCAAATTTTTTCGTGCATAAAATAACGAAAGAAAATGAATTCCGAACAGGGTTCAGCCATACTCCGACCAGTTTTTGCAAAGAACCTTAAAAAGCAAAATATTCAGGATCAGATTTTAATAATCTGCCTTAAGGAGACGAAAGTGCTTACTACTAACACAATAAAATGGAAATTGTCGATTGGAATGATCATTCCTTTAATCATTGTTTTTTCTCTTGGTATAGCAGGTCTTCTTCTTTATCAGTCAACCAGCACTAAAAAACTGAATGAATCTGTATTTTCATCATTAATCGTTTTCAACACCAAATATATTGAGGACTGGCTCAATCAGCAATCTTTATTTGTTGACAGATATTCAAAGCTGCCCGACAACAAAAAATACGGTGTTGAGAGTCTTTCAGATATCAAACTATCCGGTATTATTACCAATATTACAGGAACTCTGACTACCTATTACGGTCGCGAGTCAGACGGCCTTATCTTTGCAATGATTGATAATCTTGAGGAGATTATAGCTTCAGGTTACGATTCAAGAAAGAGAAACTGGTATATAAATGCCGCAAAGGACAGAGATCGCATGATAATTTCGGATCCCTACGAGGATGCGTTTACTAAAAAAATAGTAATCACGGTCTCCCGCACAGCGCCTGGCGGTGTAGCGGCTGCTGACATCGCAATCGATGATGTAAGTAACTTTGTAAAAAATCTCAATGTTCCAGGAAACGGATTTGCCATTCTTACCTATGGTAAAGAAAACAACATTCTTGCATACAAGGACACCAATTATCTTCAGAAACCTCTTACCGACTTAGATCCTGGTTTAAACGCTGCAGCAATCAAGAAAGTCATTGAAAACACTCAGAAAGGAGAATCCACCGAATTACAGATTAAAGATATGGGTACCAAACTGATCGGCGGTTCTTCTATCAAGGGAACAGACTGGAATATCTTCATAGTGATTGATAAGGATTACTTTTACGGAGATATGGTAAAACTGTTCACTTTCTTTATATTACTCACCCTTCTGATTACTGTTGCATCGTATCTTCTGATTCAGTACTACGCCAACCAGAGCATTGTTAAACCGATTGCCGCAGTTAACAAGCACCTTCATGATCTGGCTGACGGAAGAATTAACCTTAATACTCCTATAAAAGTTGAAACCGGTGATGAACTGGAGGATATGGCCGATTCTCTCAACAGATTTCTAGACAGTCAGTACGGCAATATTCTACGCATCAGCTCCCAGCTGGAGCAGAGTGTTGCCAAGTCATATGACAACAAACAGCTCATCGAGGAAAGCATATATGCACAGAAGAATATTTTTAATACCTTTATCAGTCTGATCGGCAGGATGAAGGATCTGTCCGCCGGCATCATTGACCGCTCCGATGACACTGTCGGCCGGATGCAGAATATCAGCGATAAATCAAAAGAGGGAATGGAACTTCTTTCCGACACCAATGAGTCCATGAGCAGTCTTTCGGAATCAATTGCATCCACAAAGGAGGCTGTTACCGGCGTTGCGCAGTATTCTGAAGAAATTGCAGTCTTGTCCGAGACAATTAAAACTATTGCTGATCAGACCAATCTGCTTGCTCTTAACGCCGCTATTGAATCTGCCAGAGCCGGTGAACACGGAAGAGGTTTTGCAGTTGTTGCAGATGAAGTCCGCAACCTTGCGGTCAAGACCCGCGAATCAACAGAAAAGATCCAGTCCACTGTTGAAGCCCTCACCAACAGCATGCACTCCACAATAAGGAAAGTGGAACAGAGTACAGAGGACTTCCATCGCACTATGGAATACAATAACAAGCAGATGACATTCTTGAAAGGCATGGTTGATGATATTCTGCAAACGACAGAGCACACCCAGGAAATTACCACAAATGCCAGGGAGCAGTCTGAAATGCTGGTTTCAGTTAATCAGGAAATGACGAATATCGATAATTCCCAGAAGGATATCGACAGGGTGCTACGGATACTTTCCGACGATTCCGCCGAAATGAAATCCTCAACAGAAAACATTATCTCCGAACTGCTTCAGAATAGTGGCAGTTCACAGGTCTGAAGACCTTGAGAAGTGTCTATCAGCTGTCTGACCGGTACACCACCGTCAGACAGTTTTTTTGAGGATCCAGGCTTCCACATATATACCAGAAACCTCAAAAATATTTCCTTCAAAATTTATTTCCATCTGAAGGTGAAAAATTTCCGAAACTCAGAATAGATGGATTTACCGATGCTTGGGAACAGCGTAAGTTTATAGATTTTGCACAAAGAGAGTCTACTCTTAAGATGTCATCTTTAGATTGTCCAAGCGTAGAGTATGAAGATGTTATTGCTGAAGAGGGACGACTTAACAAAGATATTAGACAAAAAGAAATACTAAAAACAGGTATTTATTTTAATGGAAGTCAGGTTCTTTATGGCAAACTTCGTCCTTATCTGCACAATTGGTTAAATCCTGATTTCGCCGGGGTTGCAGTTGGTGATTGGTGGGTTCTAAGGCCTTCTAATATGGATAAAAGTTTCCTTTACCGCCTACTTCAAACGGATCATTTTGATGCTGTTGCCAATCAATCATCTGGTTCTAAAATGCCTCGTGCAGATTGGAAACTTGTGTCAAACACAGAGTTTATTGTTCCTCATTCAGAGAAAGAACAACACAAGATTGCTGAGTTCTTCAATAGCATCGATGATCTTATTACCCTTCATCAGCGTAAGTTAGAGCATACAAAAGAATTAAAAAAATCCTTTCTGAATAAAATGTTCCCTAAAAATGATGAAAAATTCCCAGAGATCAGATTTCCTGGATTTAGCGATGCTTGGGAACAACGTAAGTTATCAGAAATATGCAAAAGGATAACAGATGGTTCACATTTTAGTCCTGCCGAAGTAGATAAGGGATACCCTATGCCATCAGTAAAAGATATGACAGAAAATGGTTTTAACTTATCTTCTTGCAAAAAAATATCTAAGGATGACTATGACGTTTTAGTTAATCAAGGATGCAAGCCAGAAATAGGAGACGTGCTCGTTGCAAAAGATGGTTCAATATTGAAATATGCCTTTGTTATTAAACAAAATCAAGAGTTTGTTATTCTATCTTCGATTGCTATATTGAAGCCATTTAGCAAGTATATTGATGGAGGTTATCTGGCTCAATACTTTAAAATAGATGATTTCAAACAAAAGGTTATTAACGAGAATACAACAGGAACAGGAGTTCCTCGTATCGTGCTTGCAAACTTTAAAAATTTCGAAATATATTTTCCCGGTCTTGAAGAACAACAAAGAATAAGGGATTTTCTCGATAGCATCGATAACCTTATTACCCTTCATCAGCGTAAGTTAGATCATCTCAAACAGCTAAAGAAAGGTTTTCTACAGCAAATGTTTGTCTGACATAAGGAATATAAAAAATGAGTAATTTCAATTCAATCTCTTCACAATTATGGGCAATGGCAAATGAATTGCGCGGAAATATGGATGCTTCCGAGTATAAGAATTATATTCTGGCATTTATGTTTTACAAATACCTTTCGGAACGCCAGGAGCAGTACTTAATTTCTAATAACATAATTGATGTTAAAGATGGCCAAACAGTAAACGATGCCTATAAGGAACAGGCCTGCGGTCCTGATTTAAACGATTACATCGAAGACATTTCAGCAGCACTGGGATATGCTATTGCACCGGACGATACATGGGCATCCCTTGTCTCCAAAATTGCAGACAGCCTGGTTAAACCAAGTGATTACCAGACCATATTTACGAATTTCAACGAACAGGCGAAGTTAAATAAAGAGGCAACAAAAAATTTCAGGGAAGTATTCAATGATGTAAATCTTGGTGATTCCAGACTCGGCTCTACAACAAATGACAGAGCCAAATCTTTGAACCGTATTGTCAAGCTGGTGGACGGCGTAAACTATAAGTCAGATGACGGAAAAGATATTCTAGGCGAAATCTATGAATATTTAATCGGACAGTTTGCCGCTTCGGCAGGTAAAAAAGGCGGAGAGTTCTATACCCCGCATGAGGTCTCCAGAATTTTAGCCAAAGTAGTTACGGAAAATCTTGCGGAATCTGACAATGCATTCAGCGTATATGATCCGACCTGCGGATCCGGCTCACTGCTTTTAACTGTTCGAAATGAAGTGCCTGACGGAAACAGAACCGGAGCCGTTAAATTTTATGGTCAGGAACTTAATACCACAACATACAACTTAGCTCGAATGAACTTAATGATGCATGGCGTATCGTTCCAGAATATGTGCTTATCCAATGCCGATACTCTTGAAACAGACTGGCCTGACGGACCGGATGCCACCGGAAAGGATCATCCAAGATCATTTGATGCGGTTGTTGCCAATCCGCCTTACTCAGCACACTGGGACAACAGCGAGTCAAAACTGAAGGATGCAAGATTTAAGGATTATGGAAAGCTGGCTCCAAAAACGAAGGCTGACTATGCGTTTGTTCTTCACAGTCTATATCATCTGAACGAAGACGGCACCATGGCCATTGTACTCCCGCATGGAGTTTTATTCCGCGGTGCCGCAGAAGGTGAAATCAGAAAGAACCTGATTGAGCACCCCGCCGGAAACCGTATATATGCAGTTATCGGTCTGCCTTCCAATCTCTTTTACGGAGCCGGTATTCCTACTATCGTAATGGTTTTAAAGAAAAAACGTCCGTCAAAGGATATTCTTTTCATTGACGCTTCCCGCGAATTTGAAAAGGGCAAGAATCAGAACAGATTAACTGATGAAAATATTGAAAAAATCATCAGGGTTTATCATGAAAGAAAGGACGTGCCGAAATATGCCCATCTTGCATCAATAGAAGAAATAAGGGAAAACGACTACAACTTAAACATTCCCCGCTATATAGACACTTCAGATGAAGAGGAAGTTATAGATCTTGATGAGATAAAAAAACTGCTTGATCAGGATAAAAAGGAGATAACTGAACTGGAAGCAAAAATTGCGGAAGATTTTAAGCTGTTAGGCGTTGAAATTCTGTAAGTAAGAAAGAAACAAACATATATCCTGACCATGCCAGGCGGTGCTGAATAAGACGCCGCCTGGCATGACACAAAAAGCGTAATCTGATCTGCTGTCAGCAAAAGAACAACTGATCCAGCAAGGACGTAGAGAACAGTGAAAAAAGGTTCACAGTCATCTGCTTTAACAGGCAGGCAATGCCGGCGCCGTTATTAAAAAGCCTTAAATTATTACGCCGGAGCATTATGCCGATACCGGCCCAACCATTTTGACGTTTACGTCTACGTTTGCGTTGACATTTAAGGGAAGATGACAAAATAAATCTCGTGTTCCTATCACAGCAGTCCAACCTAAAGTTGATATTTAAGTTGAATCTGTTTAACATCGGAACGAAGAGAGTATATAAATCACATACATCCGACATGAGATAGCAGTAAATTATATACACGCAGCCTGCCAGGAAAGCACTAAGAAGCCTGACGGGATTTTGAACCAAGGATTCGTTATGTCAGAAAGTGAAATTACACTGTTAAATTCTCCATACGGCGAAGTTAAGTATGAACTGTTCCGCCAGCTCAGAAGAGCTTATGCAGATAAAAGCGGCATAATCAAGTCCCTGGATGACATCAGCATGACCAGATATCCCGTACTTCTGCGTCCGAGGAGATTTGGGAAGAGTACCTTTGTCCAGATGCTCAGGTGCTTCTACGACATATCATATGCAGACAGATATGAAGAACTGTTTTCCGGAACCAGCATATACGATGAGCATCTGGACAGTCATAATTCGTTTCATGTAATAAACTTCAACTTCTCCGGAGTATCCGGAGATGACAGAGATACATTAATTGACAGTTTTATAATTGCCATTAAAAGAGGAATAACAGATTTTAAAAAACGCTATGCCGATTTTATTTTCGAACCTTCTGAAAGTGAAAAGAAAACACCTTCAGGTTTTATAAAGTCATTTTTTGATGCCTATACACTGTATCCATCTCAGAAGTCACTTTACCTGATGATTGACGAATATGACAATTTTGCCAACAGCATTCTCTGCCAGGATTTGGAATTCTTCAAAACAATCACCAGTACCGGCGGATTTCTGAAGGATTTTTATGCAGCCGTTAAAGAAGGTACTGAAACATGTGTTGCCAAAACTTTCATCACAGGAGTGTCATCAGTATCTCTCGATTCTCTTACCTCCGGATTCAATATTTCACTGAATGTAACTTCGGATGAATGCTTTAATGAATATGCCGGCTTTACTGAAAAAGAACTTAAAAAGCTCATTCCGCAGCTCGTTGAGCTTAAAAAGCTTGGCGTAAGTGCAGATGAAATAATAGCCAGAATGAAACCTGTGTATGATGGTTTCTGTTTCAGCAGACATGCAGAAAACACGCTGTACAATTCCTCCATGTGTCTGTACTATCTAAATAAAATGCGGAAGGAACATGAATTTCTTGCTCCTGAAGATTATCTGGATCCTGCTTCAGACCACGACGGATCCAAACTTAAACAGCTTTTTGACATTGCCGAAAGAGGACTGTCTGACAAAATTATTGATACCTATTTAGCCGGTCGACCTTTTAGTGTTAAAAGTCTTGCTGAAAACATCAATTTAAACAAATCAGACAAGTACAGCGAAACTCAGCTGCTGTCCATGCTGTATTACCTCGGGTATCTCACTGTTGATCCGAAGCTGTCAGACAGCAGCAAACTGTCACTGAAAATTCCAAACCTCTTCATGTCAAAGCTGTTTGCTCAATGCACCGTGGATATACGGTTAAAGACCAGCAGTCTGTTTAAGGACGGGGTGCTTGATATATCCTCTCTGCTGGAAGTCAATGACGATATTTCATCATTTGCAAATTCTTGTACAGAGTTTTTAAGCACCATCTTCACAAATCAGGTTCTTTCACACATGAGTGAAATGGCTCTGAATCTGGTGCTTCACGCCAAACTTGACTCCATGTTCGGTGTTTTTGCTGAAATGCAGAAATCCCTTTGGATTGCCGGCAAAGGAGAAAAGTATGCAGATCTGGTAATTACAGTGAATGACGGGACTGAAGACGAATGCATCTACATTATCGAACTAAAGTATGTTGCTAAAAAAGATGCCACCGAATCAAAGATTGAAAATCTGAAAAATGAAGCAACAGAACAGGTGCGGATGTATAAGACAGCCCTGGAGTTCAGGGACAAACCGGTCAAAGCCTATGCCATGATCTTTGCCGGTTCGGAATGCGTGTATTGCGGGTAATTTGAGTTGTTGCGTATTGTAATAACTTCATTCTTTGAGAGTTTGTCCCCGAATCCTGCGGACAAAAGTTTACTGAAACATCGTGCAGGCGACATCCAGGGACGTTCTGTATTACACCATGAAGACCTTACCAGATTTCACCGTAAAGTCCCCCTGCTTTAACCATATTGGGATATAAGGAGAAACTGGGCAAACTTATGGTCTCAATAGTTAGTCTGCAAAAACCTCAAATCTCATCTCGGATAAACCCGGAGCTCAAGTTCCGGTGTCAACGGATCTTCTGCGCTCAGATCAGAATGCAGATCAGCCGGAGTCCTTATGTAAAGCGTGAACGTTGAGTTATTGAACGGAGCAAAATAGAAAATATTGTTCGCCATAAGCATCATCCCGGAATAATCAGCTGAAATGGTTTCATGCATCTGCTTTGGAATGCTGACGGCGGAAGCATGGTCATCCTTGACAAGCTCAAACTGAGTCAAGGCAATTGTTGCGCTCTTGTTGGTTGCCGTTGTTTTAAACGGAGCTGTATTTACGTGCAGTACTGCATGTTCTATCTGGGCAGTCCGGGTGAAAGGATTGCCGTCTTCATCAACGAAATCTCCAAGCGTACACTTATACGAGTTGTAGCTGTTTGAACCGCCTGTCTCATCCGCACAATAAAATGTTGAAGCTCTTATGGTTTCCGGTTTCTCGCCTCTTCTTCTGCAGTCGGCATCGCTGCTGCAGTTCTTGACAAGATCTACAGCTGCCGCCGCATCCACCCTGCCAAAGCCGAAGACGGAGCTGAAACGAAGATTTGATTCCGTCTGTGTCCAGCCCTTATGTACAACAAGGTTTCCATGACCTGAATCCTTTACCTGACCATCCACCATATGGCTGTCTTTAAGATCATTGATTGCTGTCTTTGCAAGAGCATATTTAATCTGCTCAACTGTCAGACCTGAAACAGCGCTCTTCATCAATGACACAACTCCCGAAATCATAGGAGCCGCTGCAGAGGTTCCGGACATTGAGGCGTTATAATTGCACTCTCCGTTGATATTTGCATAAATACCTCTGGCATAATCAAACTCGTTCCCGTCCGTATCTTTGGCCAGCTGATGCTCACAGGAAGTCGGATCAGTCGTAATTACACGATTTTGCGTACCGCCAAATGCTGATATCCAGATATTTGATCCGCCCGTAGAATAAGATGTACGGGATCCATCTCCGGTAACTGCAGCCACAGCTATCACACCCGGAGCAACAAAATGATAGTCACCCTGCTTGAAAA
>JAEEGH010010344.1_pt1 | contig 21451 bp, 19 predicted proteins | sample 9134181 | NCBI WGS metagenome assembly JAEEGH01 (sample SAMN16246544, study PRJNA631951) | gut metagenome | biome: gut microbiome; feature: rumen; material: DP-attached | host: Bos | place: Iran: Karaj | collected 2018-10
AAAATTGGTTCGGTAGCAGAAGTTGGTTCTGTAAAAGAACTGGAACTTATAACTACAAGTATTGCAATGCAGCTTGTTCCGGTAATTTCAAATTCTCTTCCTGTTGAACTTGTTGTTGCTGTTTCCCCTCAGGAAGCTGCTCCAAAAACAGTTGTTTATATTGATGATGTGCTTCAGAAAATAGAAAGCGGAAAGCTAATTATGGATTCTGGTATTCATACAATTCAGTTTATTTCTGAAGGATATAAGGCTGCCGGAACAACATATGCATTTGAAGGAAATAAAAAATATTTTATCGATATAAATTTTGAAAAGCCAAAATCGGGATTTATTCAGGTTGAATTAAAAAAGCCGCTGAACGGAAGTCTTTTGATGAATGGCGAACGTGCTATTGAAGTTGAACCGCAAAAATCACAAATCGCAATAAATGGAAAAGAAATCTTAGGTGAGTTTGTAGCAGAAAATGGAGAGACGGCTTTCTTTTATATTCCGCATAAACTTACTTTTGACAGCAGTAATGTCATAATCAATCCAAAGCCTATGGACAGAATGGCTTATATAGATAAACGCCGCAAAATTATGTACACTTCGTACAGTATTTTTATCATATCTCTGATTCCAACTTTTTATACACTTGCGAATTTTAAAAATAATGCAAATCTGTATGCAAATAATCAGATTGAATATGAAACGGCAAAGAACTGGCAGACAGCTTCGAATGTTACAAAAGCAATTTCTTTAGGCTGCGGATTATTCTGGGGCTATGAACTTGTCAGATATCTGATGGCTGCAAACTCTGTTTTGCCTCAAAAAGCAAAAGCATCAAAGAATTCAGAGTTTATTTATTATACTCCGGAAGAACTGGAAGAAATTAAAAAACGAAATAATACTGTTGAAACAGAAGAAATATCAAATCAAAAAGATGGAGAAACAGAATGAAACAATCCTTTGCCGAAAAACTGAAATCGCTTTTTTCAAAGAGCAGTACAATAAACGAAGATTTTTTCGAAGAACTTACTGATATGCTGGTAGAAGGTGATATCGGTGCAAAAACTGCTTTTGAAGTTGTTGATGAGCTAGAGTCAATTTGTGATAAAGAAAAAATCCGTGAGCAGGATGCAATTCTTGCAAAACTTAAAGAACTTCTGCTTAAGGATGTACGTTCAGTTTCTCTTATACCTGAAGCAGGCAAACAGAATGTATGGATGATGCTTGGTGTAAATGGTGTTGGTAAAACAACAACTGCAGCTAAGCTTGCAAAATATTTTAAAAACAACGGCGTAGAAAATATTGTAATGGCAAGTGCAGATACATTCCGTGCTGCCGCTATTGAGCAGCTTGCTCTTCATGGAGAACGGCTTGGAGTTCGTGTCGTAAGTCATCAGCATGGTTCTGATCCATCTGCAGTTGTTTATGATGCAGCAGATGCACTTCGCGCAGCTGGTCCTGGTCTTGTTATTGCAGATACTGCAGGACGTCTTCATAATAAAGAAAATCTTGTCCGAGAACTTCAGAAGATTGACCGTACCTGCGGTTTAAAAGCTGACGAAGGCTGCTATAAAAAAATTCTCGTAATTGATTCAACTACTGGTCAGAATGCTTTGAGACAGGCTGAAGTTTTTAATGAGGCTGTAAAAATCGATGCAATCATCATGACAAAATATGATTCAACGGCAAAGGGCGGAGTGGCAGTTTCTATTGGCCGTGAGCTTGGACTTCCTGTTGCTTATATCTGTACTGGTGAAGGTTATGATAATATTGCTCCATTTAATGCAGAAGCTTATATAAATGAGTTTCTTTCTATGCAGGGCTAATACCAGTCAATGAACGCACGTTTTATTCTGAGACAAAGTTTTTTATTTTCTCTGATTTTTCTGCTGCTGGCGACTTTGTTTGTTTCCTGTAAAAAACGCGGACAGCAGACTGATGTAGAAAACTCTGCTGAAGAAAAATCAGATGAGGAATTGTATTCTTTTTACAGTCCTGCAGAAGATGACGCTTCCTGGGTAGAAGAGCTTTTGATGCATATTGAAGAAGAGAGAATTGCAGAAGAACTTTCTAAGATGGAAGACTCTCTGACAGAATATCAGATTGACGAAACACCGCCTGAACTTTCAGAGACAGAAGAGTTTGCTGAATCAGAAGAAACTCAGGCTGAAGAAAAAGTTTTCATTGGAAAAAACAATGAAATGAGATTCTTTGAATACAATAATGAAATTCTCATGCCGCAATATACAGAGGACGGGCTTATTATAATTCATTCTGCAGACGGAAATGTTGTCAGAAATTTTTACAATAATGATTATCAGCTTGTAAAAAAAGAAGAGTGGAAAATTGCTTCTGCGTCAGATGCAAAGAAACTTCGTAGTGAGATATTTGTTTATTCAGAAGAGACAGGAAAAGTTATTAAGAAGGATATTCTTACAGATACTGATGTTGAAACTGTAAATTATAATTCAGATTCATCACCTGTTGCTTCTGTGAAGTATATTTTGAAGGATGAAAAAAGATATCTGATTATGGAAAGAAACTGGCTTTATGATGAACAGAATCGTATTCTTAAAGACGAACAGAAGGAATACTCTTATAAGGATTCCGATTTTGAAAACAAGCCTGTCCTTTTTTCAAAAAGATATGAATATGATTATAAAAATACAGATTCGTTAAATAGCGAAAAGGATGCTGAAGATACAACTGAAAACACTACAGATAATACAGCTCCAATTCCACCAGATTCAAAGTATTTTGAGAATGATGTGTTAAAAATGCAGAATCAATATACAAAGAAAAAAGGAACTTATTTATCCAGAATATATTTTGATTCCGTTTTTTCTGTCATAACTTATTATGAAGATGACTTCCGCCTTCGTGATGAATATTATAATAACGGTCGCTTATTCAGAACAAAGGTTTACGAAAGAGTTGGAGAAGGAAATTGAAAAAGAACTTAATTACACAAATCAGATGGATTTCCGCAGTTTCCAGACGCTTTGCCCGTGTAGACAGAAAGGGCCGTTCTGCAGTTACTTCAAGACTTGCGACTCTTGGTATCTGCTTTGGTGTTATGACACTTACTGTTGTAATGAGCATTATGAATGGTTTTCAGATGAGCTTTATAGATGCAATTCTGGAGGTTTCGTCATATCATCTTCGTGCAGTTGATGTGCCAGAGCATTTAGAAAAGAATCTGATTTCTGTTTGTGCTGAAGATAAGCATGTTGCAGCCTGTATTCCTTTTTATGAGTCTCAGGTTTTAATGACTGGCGAAAAAGGTGGAGCAGTTGCCGTTAATGTTCGTGTTGCTGATGAAGCAATTTACTACGAAGATGAAGGCTTTAGAAAGCAGCTTAAAATGCTTTCCGGAGCTTTTGATTTTTCTGATTCTGATTCAATAATATTAGGAAGTTCTCTGGCACGGAATCTAGGTGTTCGTGTTGGAAGCAATGTTAACCTGCTCGTAATGAGTGGTGGAAGTGATGTAGAACTTTTTTCTTCCGATAGAATTTTTACAGTCCGCGGCATTTTTACTACCGGCTATGCAGAAATAAATAACTCCTATGCTTTTGTCGGTACAGAAGCTGCTAAGAAATATTTCGGAAGTTCTGCTAAAAAAATCTGGGGAATTAAACTTCATAAATATGATGGAGATTTACGAGCGATTTCTTCTCTTAAAAAAGAACTTCCTCAAATCAATTTCCTTTCATGGAGAAACTTTAACCGGACTTTCTTTGGTGCATTGCGAATTGAAAAAAATATGCTGCTGCTTTTAGTAGCACTTATTTTTGTTGTTGTTGCAATAAATATTTATAACGGTATGCGCCGTCTTGTTTTTGAACGCCGAACAGAAATTGCAGTATTGTCTGCCCTGGGCGCACGTAAATCTGGAATAAAGGCAATCTTTATAATGCGTGGATTTATTATGGGAACTCTCGGTGCTCTTGTTGGAGTTTTACTAGGTCTGCTTATCAGTTTGAATACAGATGTTGTATTTACTGCTGCTGCAAAATTGATGTATGCAATTCAGTATTTAGTCACTGCAATTACAGACAGACAGAATCTTCAGTATGTACAGGTTAATTCTTCTTATAATCTTTATGCAACAATACCAGCACGTGTTTTCCCTGGAGAAGTTACAGCAATAACCCTTTTTGGAATTCTTTCACCGCTTATTGCTTCACTTGCTGCAAGTAAAAATGTTTTGAAAATGACAGTTTCGGAGGTACTTCATAATGAGTAATGTCCTTACAATAAAAAATCTTGAAAAGGTTTATGTAACAGACAGCGAACGTCTCACAGTTCTTAAGGGCCTGAATCTTAATGTTGAGGAAGGTTCTAAAATTGCTGTAGTAGGCGAGAGCGGTAGTGGAAAAAGTACCCTGCTGAATATTATCGGTGGAATCGATAATGCCACAAGCGGAACTGTTACTGCCGGTGAATGGGAAGTAACTTCTCTGACTGAAGCAAAATTGTCTGAATACCGTTCTAATTTTCTTGGTCTGATTTTTCAGTTTCATTACCTTCTCAAAGATTTTACAGCACTTGAAAATGTTTACATGCCGGCATTGATTGCAGGCTTACCAAAAAAGGATGCAATTGAACGTGCAACTCAGCTTTTGAATGATGTTGGAGTTGCAGAAAGAAAGGATCACCTTCCATCTCAGCTTTCTGGTGGTGAGCGTCAGAGAGTTGCTGTAGCACGTGCCCTTATAAATGATCCTAGCCTGATTCTTGCTGATGAGCCGACAGGAAATCTGGATCCTGCAAATGCAGAAAAAATCGGCAGTCTTCTTTTCTCAATGGCAGATAAATATAAAAAGACTTTAATCCTTGTAACTCATGATATGAAGCTTGCTGCAAATGCAGACCATCAGTTCAGTATTGTAGAGGGAAGACTTAAATGATTTTTTCATATTCCTTGAAATTTGCAAAAAGCCTGATTTTCCCTAAATCTGAAAAGAAGTCTGTTGCCCGAAGAAGTCTTTTTGGAGCAGTGCTGTGTATTGGTTTAAGTATTGTGCCTCTTGTTGTAGTAACTTCAATTACTAACGGCATGATAGACGGAATGACGCAGCGAATTATAGGATTGTCTTCATCTCACATTCAGGCTTATGTTGCACCGGGTATCAGTAAGGTTCAGAGTGCAGATGATTTTATAGAATATGCTGATGAGGCAGGTGAAGTACGGGGAGTAACCGGTGTATATCCGGAAGTAGAGATTTCTGCAATTGCAGCCGGTAAAAATGGCCGCAGTGGTATAGAACTCCGTGCCATAGAGAAAGACATCTTTAAGAGAAATAAATCCTTTAATTCATTGTTTGAAGTTTGTGAAGGTGAACTTAATGCTTTTATATCTCCGGATGAAAGTGCAAAAAGATCCCCTGCTGTGATAGGGAAAAAACTTGCCGAGGAACTTGAACTTCATGCAGGTGATGCTTTCCGTGTTATAACTACAAGAACTGCCGGTGATAAAATTGTTCCAAAGCTTACGTCCTTTACTGTTGCGGCAGTAGTTTCTTCAGGATATCAGGAACTGGATCAGTTCTGGGTATTTATTCCAATTGAAGCTGCTTATAACTCACTTTCAATGGAAAGTGCCTCTTATAATGTAATGTTCGAAACAGAAGATGCTTTTTCTCCAAATCTTGTTTCCATTCAAAAAAAACTTGCCGGAAACTTCGGGCGTTATGCAAATGTTTACCGCTGGGACCAGATTCATACAGCAGAGTTTGAAAACTTTTCATCAACAAAAGTAATGCTTGTATTTGTTATGATGCTCATTGTTCTTGTGGCAACTATAAATATTTCTTCAGCTATTGTAATGCTTGTTATGGAACGCCAGAAAGAAATTGCAATATTGAAAAGTATTGGTGCAAAGCCTCGGGGAATTACTCTTGCATTCTTGACTGCAGCTCTTGCCTGTGGTGCCGGGGGGCTTGTAATTGGGCTTCCAATCGGTATAATTCTTACAGTTTTTTCAAATCAGATTGTTCATGGGCTTGAAAGTCTTGTGAATTTGATTTCTGCTATGGGTGGGGGCGGAGAAATCCATCTTATGGATCCTGCCTATTATTTATCTGAAATTCCAGTTGAAATTCCTGGAATTCAGATTATCCTTATATCCGTATCAGTTTTGATTCTTTCAGTGCTGGTTTCTTATATTCCTGCACGAAAAGCCGGTCGTGAAAAACCGCTCGATATATTGAGAAAGAATTAATCGAACGGGAGGGTGGGCGTTATGAAGTGTTGTTCGGTGTGCGGATGCACCTTTGATCAGATCGTAAAGTCTCAAAGAATTGGCTGTGCAGAGTGTTATTATACCTTTGCAGAGGAATTCCGTGCGACTCTGGAAACTTACGGAATTTCAGGAGAGTATAAGGGCTCTCTGCCAAAACGCCTGAAGGGCTACCGTTCTACACTAGTTGACCGCATGACAATGCAGATTAAGCTTGAAGAAGCTGTAGCAGCAGAAGATTACGAAAAGGCTGCTTTATATCGCGATTATCTAAAGGTTTTGAATCATGGCACGGAAATCAAAGACGGACAACAGTAATTCAGAGAAAAAAACGGGCAGTGCAGCTGGTACTGCCGGTGAAAATGTCTGGTTTTCAATGCCTGGAAAATATGATGATGTAGTTATTTCTACAAGGGCTCGAATTTCCAGAAATCTTGCAGATTTTCCTTTCCCTTCAAAAATGAGCGCAGATGATAAAGCGCGTGTTCAATCTTTAGTTTATGATGCCTTTTCTGGTGCTGAAAACTGGCGTTTTATTGATATGTCTCAGATTTCAGAGCCAGGAAAGCAGATTTTACAGGATAAAAATATTCTTGATGAAGAATGCGGAGCTGCCGTAATTAATTATGGCGATGAAAGTTCCAGTTGTCTTGTAAATGGTATAGATCATATAAAAGTATCATCGTTTGTTTCAGGCCTGGACTGTGAAAAAGCAATGGAAAAGGTCTATAAAACAGACGAATTTCTTCAGGAAAAGCTCCAGTTTGAAGCAAGTATTGATTTTGGATACCTTACAAGTCAGATTAAGGACTGTGGAACCGGCTTAAAGTTCAGTGTACGGGTTTTTCTGCCGTCTATAGTGCTTTCCGGTCAGTTTGAATCTATTGTGAGCCTTGTACATTCAAAAAAAATGTCTATAAAGCCAGTTTTTAAGAGTGAACAGCTGGCTGATTTTTCAAACTGCCTTTTTGATGTTACAACTACTAGCTGCGCAGAAGGAACTGAACTTGATCAGATGGCCGGAATTCACTCGATTGCAAGCGTTATTTTAAAAAAGGAACGCAAGATTCGGTCAAATTTTGCCGATAATAATCCTACAGTAGTCTTGAATTTTTTTAAGCAAAGCTACGCCCGTGCAATGTATTCACTGCTGCTTTCGTATGAAGAAGCAGTAAGTATTATATCTGCCGTAAAATGGGGACTTCAGCTCAAGCTTGTAAAGGGAATTACGGAGACCGAACTGAACGGACTTTATTACCGTGTTAAGGATGGTCATCTCAAATACCTTTGCGACAATTTTGCCTTTACCTTTGAAGAGGATATTAAGGCCAGCAGTGCTTTGCAGATCAAAAGACTCAGGACAATTGTAATTCAGCAGGCCTTTGAGGGAATCGTTAATGAAAAACCTGTCTCCTAGAGCAAAAAAAATATTGATGGTACTGGCACAGGATGAAGCCAGAAAAATCGGAAGCACACAGCTTTTACCAGAGCATGTTGTTCTCGCAATTTTGAAATCAAAGGAAGGTCTTGGATATTCTGCAATTTCAGAGCTGGGCCTTGATTCATCTAAGCTCGAAACAGCAATTGAAACTTTTTTCCGTGATGATATCCGGAATCCAACTCTCGACTCAATTCCAAAGAGTCGACGTTATCAGTTTTTGATTGATATAGCAGATATTGAATCTTCTGCTTTACATAATAATTATATTGGTACTGAACATCTTCTGCTTGCAGCTATTCGTGATGAAGGTAGTGTTACTGCAAAGTTCTTTGCAGATGAAGGCTACACAATTATGGATGCCCGATTTACTATGATGGAACTTCAGGCAGATGTCGGTTCTTCAATCCGACAGAAGGATGCAGAGAGTCTTGTTGATTCTGTTTTCAGAAGTCTCTTAAATGACGATGCCGGTGGCGGACTTTTTGGTGTTTTTGATGAAAAAAAATCAGAAAGAAAGCAGCCAATTGATAAATCTAATGCCGGACAGAAGCAGTCATTCCTTGCAGAATACAGCCGCGACCTTACAAAACTTGCGCGCGAAAATAAAGATGATCCTGTTGTTGGACGCGATAAGGAAATCCATCGCGTAATTCAGATTCTTTCTCGCCGAACTAAAAATAATCCTGTTCTTACTGGAGAACCAGGCGTTGGAAAAACTGCAATTGTAGAAGGACTCGCTCAGCACATTGCTGCAGGAAAAGTTCCGGAAGGTCTTTTGAATAAACGTATTTTATCGCTTGATCTTGCTGCAATTGTTGCAGGTACTAAGTACCGCGGTGAGTTTGAAGAGCGCATGAAAAAGATGATGAAGGAGCTTCAGGATAATAAGGACATCATCCTCTTTATCGATGAACTTCACACAATTATTGGAGCTGGTGGTCCGGAAGGAACAATGGATGCTTCAAACATCATGAAACCGGCTCTTTCACGCGGTGAGATTCAGATAATTGGTGCAACTACAACAAAGGAATATACCCGTCATATTGAAAAGGATCTTGCACTTGAACGACGCTTCCAGGTTGTTAAGGTTGAAGAACCGGGAGATCAGGAAACAGAAGAGATTCTTAATGGCATTAAAACAAAATATGAAAACTACCATAGGGTAGTTTATGATGATGCTGTTGTTCCTGCAATCGTAAAGCTTAGCCGCCGCTATATTCCTGAGAAAGTTCTTCCTGATAAGGCTATTGATATTCTTGATGAAGCTGGAGCTGCTAAAAAAATTCAGGAAGAAGCACGTCCAGCTGAACTTGCTGAACTTGAACAGAATATCAGTCAATTGATAGAAGAAAAGACTTCACTTGTAAAAAATCAGGATTATGAAAGTGCTGCTCTTGTACGAGATAAAGTTATTGATCTCAAACGTCGTCTGAATGTATATACAGATCTCTGGAAGAAAAACGGAAGCACTGGTACAAAGCGTGTTACAGTTTCTGATGTAGAACATATTATCAGCGAGATGACAGGTGTTCCTGTTGAACGCCTTTCTTCTTCTGAAGCAGAACGTATCGTTCACATGGAAGATGAACTTCATAATACAGTAATCGGACAGAACAGTGCTGTAAGTGTAATTAGTGGAGCAATTCGCCGTGCACGTGCCGGTATATCTTCTCCAAAACATCCGGTCGGTAGTTTTATTTTCCTTGGACCTACAGGTGTCGGTAAAACTCAGCTTGCTAAGGCTCTTGCTAAATATCTTTTTGGAAGCGAAGATTCGTTAATCAGAATTGATATGTCTGACTATATGGAAAAGCATACTGCGAGCCGCCTTGTTGGAGCACCTCCTGGATACGTTGGTTACGAAGAGGGGGGTGTGCTTACAGAAAAAGTTCGCCGTCATCCATATTCAGTTGTATTGCTCGATGAAATCGAAAAAGCACATCCAGATATCTTCAATCTGCTTTTGCAGCTTCTTGAAGAAGGTGAGCTTTCGGATAATCTCGGCCACACTGTAAACTTCCGCAATACTGTAATCATTATGACAAGTAATGCTGGTGCCCGTCAGATTACAAATGAAGGTCGTGTTGGCTTTGGAACTCTGGACGGAGTTATGCCGTACGAAGAAATCAAAGCGGGTGCAATGAATGAGCTTAAAAAACTTTTAAGTCCTGAACTCATAAACCGTATTGATGACGTTATTGTATTTGATGCACTTTCAAAGAAAGAAGTTTCTAAGATTCTCGATATACAGCTTGCAGAACTTGGTGAACGCCTTGCAGAAAAAGGTCTTACAATCAGCCTTAAGCCAAAAGCTAAGGAATACCTTATTGAAAACGGCTATAATCCTGCAATGGGTGCTCGTCCAATGAAGAGACTCATCCGAAAGGAGATTGAAGATCCTCTTTCTATGGAACTTCTATCTAATGCCGGAAAAGATTATAATACAGTAACAATAGAATGCAATTCAGGAAAAATCAAAGTTCATCTGGAAAAAACAGAAGACAAAGTTCCTGTAGTTGCAGTGAAGGAGAGAATATGAAAAAAATCGGATTGTTGATTACTTCGGTAATCTTCAGTGCAATCAGCTTATTTGCTGATGAGTCAGTAATTCATGTAGGCGTCTTAAATGGACCAACCTGTATACCGGCCGCATACATGATTGAAAACAATAAGACTGTAACTGCCGGCGAAAAATCAGCTGACCTTAGTTTTGAAAAGTTTGCCGACCCACAGGCTTTACTTCCAAAGTTAATTAAAAAAGAAGTAGATATCGGTTTTATGCCTGTGAATGTTGCAGCTAAAGTTTATAATTCTGGAAACAAAGCTTTGCTTTTGTGTGCAGTTACAGGTAAAGGAAATCTGAGCCTTATAACTACAAACACAGAGATTAAGCGTTTTACAGATTTAAAGAAAAAAACTGTATATGTAGCAGGACAGGGAGCAACTCCAGAATATATGTTCCGTTACATTCTGGATGAAAACAAACTCTCTTATTCAAGTGATGAAAAAACTGCAGACGTAAAGCTGGATTTTTCTATTCCGACAGCACAGATTGCAGCTCAGATGATTTCTGGAAAAATTGAATATGCTGTAGTTCCAGAGCCATTTGCTACAATCGCACAGATAAAATCCGACAGTGTAAAAGCAGCTTTAGATCTTCAAAAAGAATATCTTGAGTTAAGCGGTTCAAAAGAAATTTATCCGCTTTCTGTAATGGTAGTTCGTGCAGATTTTGCAAAAGAGAATAAAGAACTTTTTGAAGTCTTCCTTTCTGAATATGAAAAATCTGTTTCCTGGACAATTGCAAATCCTGCTGAAGCTGGTAAACTTACTGAAAAAGCAGAACTTGGACTTGCGGCAGGTATAGTAACAAAGGCAATTCCTGTTTCAAATTATGTTTACATTCCTGCTGATAAAGCAAAGAAACAGATTGAAGAAATGCTTTCAATTTTCCTGAAGTGTGATAAGACATCTATTGGTGGAAAACTTCCGGATAAAAACTTTTACTATGGACAAAAAACAAAATAGAATCCTTAGTCAAATCTTATCTCCAATTATACTTCTAATTCTATGGTATGCGGTCGCCTTTTTTATGAAGGCTCCGCTTATTCTTCCATATCCACATACAGTTCTGCTAAGACTTTTTGAGCTTACCGGAACTGTTGTTTTCTGGGAAAGTTTTTTATTTACTTTTCTGCGTGTTTTATATGCCTTCATGATTTCTTTAGTAATAGGATTTTTTGTCGGGCTATTAGCAGCAGATTTTCCAGCCTTTAAATCTTTTCTGAAATTTCCACTGGCTGTTATTCGAATAACTCCAGTTGTTGCCTTTATCTTAATCACATTATTCTGGTTTAAATCTGGAATGGTTCCTGTTGTTGCTGGAGTCTTAATGTCACTTCCTGTAATGATAACTGCCTGCGAAAAAGGTTTTGAAAAAAATCCTGAAAATATGGAAAAACTTTTTAAGGCCGGTTGTTATGGTTTTACCGGCTTTAAGGCATTCAGATATATCAGATTACCTTCGGCAAGTCCTTCAATTATTGCAGGAGCAGAATCTGTATTCGGCTTATGCTGGAAGGTCGTTGCCGCAGGTGAAGTTTTAAGTGTGCCTCGCTATGCTACAGGAACTCTTATGCAAAAAGCTCAGGTACATCTGGAAACAGCCGATGTCCTTGCAATAACCTGTGCATTGATTATTTTCAGTTCTTTATGCCAGTGGGGCATTAAAGAAATCAGTAGTAAAAAACTCCAAAAAGCATTATAATTTAATGATATACAAGGTGTTATTTTTGAGGTTTTAGAATGATTAAAGAATTTTTACCGTATGACGTTGTCAGAAACGATGCGCTTAAACTGGCTCATAAAATCTATAAAGATGGTTTTATTCCAGATGTAATTTACTGTTCACTTCGTGGCGGCGCTTACATGGCAAACGTTATCAGTGAGTATTTTAAAATTATCAGTAAGAGAGAGAAATTTCATCCTGTTTTGTACGCAGGAGTAGTAGCACGTTCATATTCAGATGTTGCTCAGCACACAAAAGTTTTTATTGATGGCTGGACTTATCCTCCAGAGAATCTCCGTCCGGGAGATAAGATTCTTTTAGTTGATGATATTTTTGATTCTGGACGTACAATCAATTCACTTGTTGAGACTCTTATCAACAGTCGCGGTATGCCACGTGAAGATATCAAAGTTGTTGTTCATGATTATAAGTATTTTACTTATCAGAAAGAACAGCTTCCAATTCAGCCGGATTATTTCTGCCGTAAGTTTGTAATCAATACACCGGATGAAAACCGATGGATTCATTATATGAGCCACGAGCTTGTAGGACTTTCAAAAGAAGAACTTGAGAAGAATTATTATTCTCAGGATCCTGAGCTTCGTGATATTCTTGGACCTTTCCTTGAATCTTAGCTTTTGGAGTTAGCTTTGAATAAGATGAAAAAGTTTTTGCAGTTTTGCTTTATCAGTTTTGTTGCTTCTTTTGGTTTGCCTCTTTGGGCTGAAATTAAACTTTTGTCTCCTGTTGAAGGAACATGGGCAAACAGGCAGATGCTTGTAATTGATAATTCAGATGGCGGAGACTTTTTCTATTCAGTAGACGGTGCAGATCCAGAAACATTCGGTTTTGCTTATGATGGACCGGTGCTTCTGGATGTTGACGGTGACATTCAGGTAAATGTCACAAGAATTACACCGGAAGGTAAAAAAGAAAAATATTCTGTTTCTTATAAAGTGAAAGCTGACAATGGTGCAGGTGCTTCCTATAAAGATTTTGTTCAGACTTTTTTTGATGTAGGAATTTTAAATTACAGTTCTGGAAGTGAACTTGAAATTCCTTCTGATTTTATGTTTTATCTGGGAGTTTCTTCAGATACAAATCTTCCTGAAAATTTCATGGCTGCGCGCACTCTGCGTCTTTCTCCAAGTTGTGTATTATCCCGTTATATTCCTTGTACAATTCTGGATAAAGAACGAGATGTAAAATACAGATTTATTATTAAAACTTTCCCGCAATCTGCTGGTGTATACAGTCGCCGTGATGTGCCTTTTGAGATTTCTGACTGGGATACAATTACTTTTACAGATATTGATCAGATTTATAAAATTGATTCAGAATACTGGGGACTTCCAACAGAACCTGTAAAACTGGATCGTTCTGTCAGTCATATGATTTCATGGCAGCCGCTTGAATACGATGCAGGAAATCCTATTGAGTTCTTTGTACTTCCTCCTAAGCCGGAAATTATAAGGAACGAAGATGATGATGGAACGATTGTATATTCATTGCGCGGAGATGATTCTTATGCATTAAGCATAATGAATGCAGACGGAACTTATTCTGAACTTTTCCAGAATGTTGGAATTGATGCTTTTTACGGTGATGCAGTTTCTGGAAATCTGATTCTTGGAGTTTTTGCAAATTCTGTTTATCAGGGGAAACTTTCTGTTTCATACAACATCAACCGCAGAGCTCCGCAAATTCCAGTTATTAAAACTAATGCAGAGGGCTTTGTTTCCCGCGGAGTTGTAGATATCAAAATTACTGGTGCTAAAGGTTCTGATTTATATATTGCATTGAGCGAACCTCTGAACTTAGAGGAAACTGAAATTTCCTATACTCCAGATGATCCTATATTTAAGACTGTTACACTTGGTGCTTATAAAAAAGTTAAGGGTGATAGTTTCAGTTTAAGATGGGCACAAAATGGATTGAATCCTGTTTATTATAAAGTTGCAGCTTATTCAAAAATTGATGATAATGCCAGCAGCCCGATTGAGTTTGCTGTTGTTATTGATCAGTCAAATTATTATTTTGATGCATCGGGAATCCCTGAAGGTGCAGATGGTACCTACAAGCATCCTTTTACAGATTTTAAGCAGTTAGCAGAACCGTTGTTAAAGCAGCGTGTTGTTAAGCTTAATGTAAAAGGTGAAATGAGAATTAACGAAGCATATAATGTATCTGCAAATTTTGAAATTATAAATGGCGGCGATGCAAGACTTAAATTTGGTCCTGATGGTTCTCTTGTTGTAAAAGCATCTACCTTAGAACTTTCTGATTGTAGAATTACAAATGTTGCTGAACTCACTAAGAAATCAATTGTTCCACTAATTAAACTTGAAAATTCTGTACTTACTATGAAGGACTGCATCATAGGAACTGAATTTGCAAGAAACGGAACTGTAATTGATGCAAGCAATTCAATTATAAACATTTCTGATACTATTGCTGCTGCAAATGCAGTATCTTATGCTTCATTTATTTCTGCAGTTAAATCACGTATTTCAATAAAGAAATCGTCTATCAATACTAATGCTGATACCAGTGTTGTTATTTCTGCTAATGGTGGAAATATAGCTGCTCAGAACAATGAGTTTATGGTAACTGGTGGTAATGGACGTATTGCAGAATTGTTTGGAGTTACTGCAAGTTTTAAGGAAAATAAGTTCAAGGCAAATCTTGTAAATACTACCAGCAAGACTGTTCCTCTTTATGTAAACAAAGCTACTAAACTTACGGAAGAAAAGAATTCCGTACAGGGATTTTAGTCTGTGTTATATGTAGGTTTTGATGAGGCGGGCAGAGGTCCTTTAGCAGGGCCTGTGTGCGCCGCCGCTGTGATTCTCCCGGATGACTTTCCAGTTGAAATCTTAAACGACTCTAAAAAGCTTTCTGAGAAAAAACGTGCGGCGGCTGAATCTGTAATCAAAGAAAAAGCCTTCTGGGGAATTGCCCTGGTTGATCATAAAAAAATTGATGAAATAAATATTCTTGAAGCAAGCATGCTTGCAATGAAGCTTGCGTTTGAAGATATGCTGAAAAAAGTGCCGGAATTGAAACTGGAAGAAATTTCCGGAATCACCGATGGCACCCGCTGCCCGGATGTGCCGATTGAATGTCGCTGTGAGCCTAAGGCTGACGGAAAATATCCCTGCGTAATGGCGGCAAGTATTCTTGCTAAAACCTGCCGTGACCGCTTAATGCTTGAAATGGACAAAAAATATCCCGAGTACGGTTATGCAAAACACAAAGGGTATCCTACAAAAGCGCATCGGGAAATCTGTCATAAGATTGGACCGTCACCAATCCAGAGGCTTACTTTTAAGTATTAAGCTCTCGGGTAATATTTCTTAACCAGCCTTTCTTAAAGTAATGTCTGATTACAAAAGGTAGCTTTTCAAACTCATCAAGATACAAAATAAAATATACCCAGAGAGGAGGAAGCTTAAAAACAAAGGCTGCAATCAAACCAAGTGGAACCGAAACTGCCCACATGTTTATACTGTCTGCAACAAAGCCGAACTTTGAATCACCACCGGCACGGAAAATACCACAAATCAAAACTGTATTGATTGAAGCACCAATCAGAGAAACTGCATTGATGAAAAGAAGAACGTTTCTGTAATGAGCGGCAGTTTCGTTAAGATCTGCAATAAACGGCAGAACAGGGTAGAGACAAATCAGAAGTACAGCTCCAAGCACACCAGAAAGAATTGTTACTCTGGCAAGGCGACTTGCATTGCGTTCTGCTACATCCATGTCTCCGGCACCCATATATTTTCCAAGTACGATTGCTCCACCATAAGCCATACCAAAACAAAGGACAGAACCAAGCTGGCGTACAGTGTTTACAACGGAGTTTGCTGCAACAATATCTTCTCCAAGATGTCCCATTATTACAGAGTACATTGCAAATGCCGACCCCCATACAAGCTCGTTGCCAACGGCCGGCAGAGAATAACGGAAAAAGTCACGGGTAAGCATTGCATTTTTGCGGAACATACAGGTAACAGAAAAACGTACATCCTTCTGTCGGCCTGCATAAATAAAGCAGATTACCATTTCGATAAAGCGGGCAATAGAGGTCGCTATACCAACTCCTGTAATTCCCATTTTAGGAACTCCGAAAAGTCCAAAAATGAAAACTGCATTTAAGCCGATGTTCAAAAAGAGACTTGTTGTTGAAGTGATTGTTACGATTTTTACACGTTCAATACTCTTAAAGCCTGCCTGGAACATCTGTGAAAATGAAAGACAGACATAAGAAAAACTTGCGGCTCTCAGGTATTTACAGCCTTCGATAACAAGAGTTTCTTCCTGAGTAAAGATGAGCATTAAGATTCGCGGGTAAAAGGCTGCTATAAGAGCTACAATAATTTCGACTGTACAGCAGATCCTAAGGCCAATTCCAAGCAGGGTTTTGATTGATTCGGTATCTTTCTTGCCCCAGTATTGGGCTCCTAGCATAACAAGACCAGAGGAAAGTCCTGTAGAAACCATAAAAAGAATAAAAGCAACGTTTCCGGCTAAGGAAGACGCTGCTATTGCCGTCTGTCCAATGTAACCCAGCATGATTACATCGGCAGAGTTTACGGCTGCGGAAATAAGATTCTGAATCGCCATCGGCTGGACGACGTTTCGTAAATCTTTATAAAATGATTTTGCTTCGTTATTCATGTTTAATCGTCATCCCGAACTTGTTTCGGGATCTTGTTTATAGATGCTGAAACAAGTTCAGCATGACGGTGCTCTATTCAGAGTCAGCCGTTTTCTTACTTACGATGTGAATTACTTTTCCTGTTCTTTTAATTCCATCGTCGGCACGCTTTTCAGCTTTTTCGCCTTTTTCTGATTTTACGCGGTAAACTTTTTTACCAGCACCATATTTAGCATCTTTTTCAGCTCTCTTTTCTTTAGCTGCTTTCTGACGCTGTTTTCTGTCTTTTTCAACATAATCAAGAGATTTTTCGAGGCCCTGAAGGAACTTCTGCATATCATCAGCAAAAATTGCAATCTGATGACGATCTGCCTCAACTCCGTCGCGGTTCTTGCTTTCTACAATCTGCAGAAATACATCACCTGTACGGTTTTCTTTTACATTGAAAAAATATGAACGATTTTCAAGATAGATTTGTGTTGTGAAAAGTTCTCCACGTGCTCCCATAATAAAACTCCTTAAATAAAAAATCTAAAAGGGGAGAGCCCTTAAAAACAAACGTAAAGAACCTTCCCTTGTAATTTTATGACATGTGTCGCATTTAGTGCGATTTCTTGTAATTTACCACAAAGTTAAAGAAATTGCAAATGGATCTAGCGGGTAAATTGTCCGTTAATTTCTGCAACTGCTGTTAGTAATTCTTCCACAGCCTTGTCTGTAGTATGCGGACCAAAACTGAAACGGACTGCATTCTCACGGAGCTTAGCATCTACGTGCATTGCTTCGAGGACAGGACGCTTGTTTTTCTTTGCAGAGCAGGCACTTCCTGTGGAAATTGAAAAACCTTTTGAGTCCAGAGCTCTTAGCATTACATTGCCGGGAATATTTTTGAAAGCTGCCTGTACAACATAAGGAGAGAACAACTCCTTCTTTTCTAAGCGGCTTGGAGGAACAATGGTACAACCGGGAAGAGCTGCAAGCTTTTCAATGAAGGTGTTTGTACGGTCTGCATCTTCTGTTTTTGCCTTGTTGTAATAACGCTCAAGACATTTTGAAAAAGCAACTGCACCGAAAACATTTTCAGTTCCGCTACGAATTCCTTTTTCCTGTCCACCGCCACGCAAGAAAGGTTCACAGGTATCCTTCATATAAAGAATGCCGATACCGCGTGGGCCGCAGATTTTGTGAGAACTCAAAGCTGCGCTGTCTATTCCCTTGTATGAAAGATTCAGATTGATTTTGCCTGCTGCCTGAACGCAGTCTACATGGAACTTTGGACGTCGTTTTCCTTCGCAGGCTTTTGTGATTGAATCAGCAATTTCGTAAATCGGCTGGATAACACCAGTTTCGTTGTTTACTGCCATAATGCAGATAAGAACTGTATCGCTTGTGATAAGTCCTGCTACGGTTTCCGGCTGGATGATACCATCAGAGTCAGCTGGAATCTGAACAACTTTCCAGCCGCAGTTTTTCAAAGCTTCTGACTGTTCTCGGATTGCAGGATGTTCGATTGAACTTACAAGCACAGTTCCTTTCATTGGTTTTGTTAAAACTGAAAGAAGGGGAATCTGATCACTTTCTGTTCCGCCTGAAGTAAAATAAACTGTTTCTGGTTTTACTCCAAGTGCTGTTGCGGCACGGCTACGTGCAGCCTCAAAAACTTCACGGGCTTTTTTTCCAACCTCGTGAGTACTGGAAGGGTTTCCCCAGAACTGTAAAGTTTCTTCAAGAGATTCTCTTATAATATCTTCATCTGCAGGGCTTGTTGCAGCCCAGTCAAAATAATGTTCTTTGTCCATAATATCGCTCGATTAATCTCGCTCTGAGCCATTCTTTCGATGAACCTAAACAAACCGCTATCGCGCTTTGTTTTTAACGGTTCTTCGATTTTAGGCTTATTTAAGTACTGAAGCTATAAGTTTTTCATCAACTTCTTCAATCTGAATTTCTGTAACTGCCTTGCAGATAATCAATCTGATTTTTTCTGAAAGGTTTTTCTTGTCTGTGCGCATAATTGTAATAAGACGTTCACTAAAGCCACCACCTTTTACAAATGATGGTACGGACTCTGTGTACCATTTATACGCTTTGAGAATTCCAAAAACTTCATCACGGAATGCCTGCATGCAGTATTCTTTTTTATAAGCAAGTTCAACAGCTCGGCCGATTCCCCAGGCAACAGCCGCTCCATGAGTAATTGAGCCAAGCCCGGCAACAGTTTCCAGAGCGTGACCAAAAGTATGTCCAAGATTGAGATATGCACGAATTCCCTGTTCTGTAAAATCCTGTTCAACAATACTTCCTTTTGCCTTTACGCATTTATGAATGATTTTCTCAAGCGTTTTGCTGTCTCGTGAATTGATTTTATCAGCATCATTCTTAAACATATCATAAAGTTCTTTGTCAAAAAGAAGAGCAGTTTTAAATGCTTCTGCAAGACCTGAGTTATACTGATTTTCTGGGAGATACTCAACAAACTCCGGGAAGTAGAAAAGTTTTGTCGCCGGGAAGAATGTTCCGATTATATTTTTGTAATTTTCAAAATCACAGCCAGTCTTACCACCAATAGATGCATCAACCATGGCAAGAAGGGTAGTAGGAACAAACTGAACGGAAGTTCCGCGTTTGTAAATTGATGCAGCAAAAGCTGTTAAGTCACAGATTACACCGCCACCGATACCGATGAAAATATCTTTACGGGTAAAATTAGCATCAAAAGCTGCGCGTACAATATTCAATACGCTTTCAATAGTTTTATATGGTTCACCTGAGCCAAGAATTAAGAGACAGTCTTTGCCGCAAACGCCATCATCAAATTTAGAAATAAAAGACTGCATGCACTCAAGACTTGCAACTGTGGCATCAGTTACAAAAAAGCGGCGGCGTGTTTCCTGTGCTTCTTCGCCTTCAAAAAAGAGTACTGCTAAATCTGGAGTTCCAGAAATGAATTTGATAAGAGATTTGTTTGTGCCTGCATGAAGGGCTGGATAAGAAATTTTAAAACTGTTTTGACTCATAATGAGCCTATTCTAGTATTTTTTATCCATTTCGTTAAGTTCTTTTATGTTTTTTTCCAGACGATCTATTTCACGATTGAGCATTTTTTCGTAATCAAGCTTGCCTTCTGCAATACGTTCGCGTTCATCTTCCCAGTTCTGTTTTGCTGTAATGAACATAAAATTAAAAGAGGCTGCATTAGCTTTTTCGCACCAGACCTTTGCTTCCTGCCAGTAATATAGTCCTGCCTTATAGCAGCTGAGTGCTTTTTCCATATTGCGTAGATATTCGTCTTTCCATGGTGCATCGTAGAAATAAATGCACTTTTTGTCGTAAGTGCGTCCAAGTTGGAGGTGTTGTTCTATGAGCTTCAGATTGATATGCATCTGGAAAAGATATCTGTATTTTTCCCATTCTTTTTCAGTTGTGATTTTTGCGTCGGTAAACTGAGGATTACAGAAGTCTGCCTGAGCAGCCTTTTCCAGCCAGTAGATGTTTTCAATGCAGTCATCAGGATACTGCTGATAATGAACGTGATAAAGCTTATACCAGTCTTCCTTGAATTTTACCATGTAGGCAAATGTTGGAGAGGTATGAAAGAAGATAATGATAGATGTAAGAAGTATTGTAAATAAACGCTTTTTCACGTTTTTATTATCGGAAGTATTGGAAAAATGTTTAATAATCAGAAATATACAGAAAAAACAGGCGGAGTGGGAAAATACCACATGCTGCATCGAGGAGTTTTGGCGCTTAGCCATCGAAAACAATCCGAGGATTTTTCGAAGAAAAACCGCAGGATTGTTAACACCAAAAACTAGCTCGCCGCAGCATGAGGGATTTTACCACGGGAGCCTGTTTTTTCTGTAAGATTTCAGCAATTAAGATGTTTTCCCACTCCGCCGTTTTTCAGGTGCTATTTCAGTTAATTATTTATTAATTATTTTCCAAATTTCTTCAGATATATTTTCAATTGTATCTGCGGCGTTTATACGAACTATTTTCATTCCAGTTTCGCCGGCAGTTTTTTCATATTCAGAAATCACTTTTTCATACTGAGCTGCAATAGCTTTCTGTTTTTCTATAGTTTCGTAGATTTCTTTACTTTCGCCACGTGCATTTACACGTCCCAGCGAGATTTCAGGATTTATTTCAAAGTAAAAAAGGATTTCCGGCAATGGAAATGTTGAATTCAAAAGTTTTGGTAATTCATCCCCACATGAGACTGACTGATATGCCATGCTTGAGAAAAAATATCTGTCGCTTACGACAATTTTGCCGCTGTCACAGAGTTCTTTTACGCCGCCTTTACCGAAAATATGTTCACAGCGGTCTGCGGCAAACAGGTAAGCGTTTGTTTTTTCATCAACTGAAAATTCACCGCCAAGCATTCTTCGTAAAAAACGGCCTGTTTCGCCGCCTGTAGGCTCTGCGGTGGCCACAAAACGACCTGCTTCAGCGGCATTTCCTCTTTCAACAAGTTTTTTAATCTGAGTTGAGGTTCCAGCCCCGTCAATTCCTTCAAAAACGATAAAATTCTTTAATACCATAACTTTCATTATAAACGTATGTTTATTTTATTACTATATATTAATGAAAAATTCCGATATAATAGATAGGCTAAAATGGGCTCTTTATACAAAAACGGCCGTGTCCGCAGTTACATTATGATTTTCCTCGTTCTGCTTGCGCTGCTTATTTCTGCACCTGTAAAGAAGATGATTACTTCCAGTGTGAATAAGAGAGTCGGTTTGTTTTCAAAATCCTTAAGGGAAACTACGGGCCTTTCCTTTTCTTACGAGTCACTTTCCCCATCCTTACTTTCCAGTT
>JAEEGH010010345.1_pt1 | contig 21449 bp, 19 predicted proteins | sample 9134181 | NCBI WGS metagenome assembly JAEEGH01 (sample SAMN16246544, study PRJNA631951) | gut metagenome | biome: gut microbiome; feature: rumen; material: DP-attached | host: Bos | place: Iran: Karaj | collected 2018-10
AAGTCTGTCTCGCAGATCTGGTTTGCTAACCCTAATTCTCTTACACGGTCCACACATATGCTTATTCTTTTCGTATTTGTTGGCGCAAAGTTAGAAAAGAAACAATACGAAACAAAATAATAAAAGAAGTATGGTATGAAATCATGCTTCTGAGGTATAAATTAATTGTCAGTGCAGTAATTCTATAAGGATCTGTTTCTATCCTTTAAACATTTAAATGGAATAGCCCCTATTTGATATTCTATTGTTTGTTTCTCTATTATAATTATAGTGTAAATCACAAAATAGCGTTAAATAAAAATAAAATGTTTCTGCATAATACACTTCCTTTTTGTTTTTCGTCTTATTATTCATATTTTTGCTGATACTTGAATAAGCATTCAATATGAAAGGTCATCTGAAGGATATAATAATTGGACTCGAAACTGGGCATCATCGTGAGTGGTGGACAACTCCGATAAGTATGTCAGGTGGCCGAAAGGAGTGTCCTATTGACTTTGTGGTTGATGAATTATATGGTTATTACTTTTATAATCATCCTGAATTGGAATGTTGGATTAATGGTATAGCCCATATAGCCGTCATCGAATTAAGAATCGGAATGTCTACGAAGTTTCTAAAAGAATTATTGGATTTCAAAAAGATACTTGCGCTCATGCGGGAAGATGATGAAACTAAATACGACAAAGATCTCAATGGGGAATCATTCTGTTCCCTTTATCATCGATATGCAACAAAGTTGGAGATGGCGAATACTAACCAGAAAGCCTTTGTAAGATCCTTGATGCTAACCCCAAATCAGGACTATACAATCAAGAGGATCACCAACTTCCAGGAAATGCAGGCATTTTCCCCTCTCACACCATCTCAATCACCTTGGTGCGTGGCTTATTCCGAAAAGAAATTCGATGCATTTTCTGCATATGCAACAAATAGTATCTATGTCATTCTCCACCGTGACTATAAAAACATTAATGAAACAGCAGGCACGAAACGTTCTCAATCATTTTTGCAAGCAATAGATAAGGAACCATCCTCGCCATACGATGATTATGGGCTGTCAATGATACTCATAATACTCGACAATGAAGGTTCACTCATCAACTGCACATCACGCTGGAACCATACCTTCTGTCATTCATCTCACGATTATTTGAATGAATACCAGATAAGTATACTATTAGGAAAAAATTTTTATAATACGTTTACATATTGTTTAATTTAACTTTTATTAGTTATGAAACCAGACATTATCGACGAAAATCTGGAATCAATTAACGCTGACCCAGATGACAAGTCCAGTTCAGAAATAGTATCAGATGAATCTTGGATTCATCATCTTTTGATAAATTTTTGGTCATCAAAAGATAGTGATGATTTAAAAGAAGATATAACTAACATAAAAGATTGGTGTGGATATTTTGTGGACAGTATTACAAAAGTTATTGATACAGATAAAGGAACTCTTGCTATTATTGACATCCCAGTCGATTGCCTATTTGAGATAGATGATAACAACAACTTAGCTTATCGCCCATTATTAACTATTTTAAAAAAAGTATTAGCTTTAATTTCACGTATATCATTTACCCCCATTGTTGTTTCTTTTATTAAGAAGGATAATATGGATAAATATTGCATATTCCATCAAGAACGTATATACAAAGAAGAAATTAGTGATGACAAATGCCATATTTTTTTTGACAAAATAAATGAATTCATAAAAGAAAACGAATGGAATAGTTTTCCATCCATTTGTGATGAAATTAAACGCCATCGAGAGAAATATGTTAAAGAAAAAGTTACAGATAAAGAATACTTTACTATTAAAAACTTGAGTTCTTCCAAAGACATTCCTCAAACGGCAAAAGACTTAATGGCAAACATCATTAAGACTGGGCGTTCTCTGTTCTTGACTCAATATGACTGTCTGCTTCCATATCATGAAGAAGACCCCTTACCTATTCCTATATTTCTTAAAAGCCCAGAAGATATGCCGAATTACAAAGATATCTGGAGTGATGTGAAAGACAAAGATAAAGACAAGTACATACCACAGGGTAAAGTCTTAGGATATTATACGAGGAAAGAAAATGAGATAAATTACCCTCATATAGTATTATGTCCTGAAAATATAGAAGAATGCTCAGGTGAGATTTCTGTTGACAATCTATACTCTCTTGTTCTTGTTCATGAGATGTCACATGCCATATTAGATAGATATTATGAGTATAGTCTATATCATAAAATATACAATGACTGGAACATAGAGAAAGTTGAATACTGGCCTAACTCATTATATTCGAAAGCAATGGAGGAGTCGCTTGCCAATATGATGGCATTAATATGGATTAAGAACTATGACGATTTGGCGTTATTTGATCAATGCCTTAAATTTATCAGTAACCAGCAACCAGCTATTTACCAATTTGGTATATATCAATATCTGGCAAATGTTGATTGGAAGAATTGGCGTAATAGCACCAAGGATATGAAATCTTTAGAGGAGTGGTTTAATACCTTCTTTAAAGACGGTAAAATTGTAATTCAGAACGATATCGCCTTGTCAGAATTTAACAACGTTTTTATGACGCAAAAAGAATAAAGTTCTATGGCTATGGTATAGGTCTAGGAAAACTGAAAGAGGTTGTTTAATTTACAAAGGTGAGAATATCATACCTCGCTTTTATGGTGTAAATATTCATTTTACATGGTGTGATTTATCAAACGAGATGTGTGTTTGCGTAAACGCGAACACACATCTCGTTACCTAATCTTCACATTATAGGCTCACTTGCATAGCAAGCTAGACGCTCTTGAGGATCCCGGCTGTCAAAATCAATTTCCAAATTCCTCTCAAAATGCGGCTGTGCCAAATATTTATTTATAGCATTGCCAACAAACTTTGCTAAATTTACTGGTACGGCATTTCCTATCATCTGTTCAATATCCGTTTTGCTACCGAAAAATTTATAAGTAGATGGGAATGTCTGAATATAACTACGTTCTTGCATAGTAAGGGGGCGGATTCCTTCTTTTGTCTTTACTGGATCATTAGAATGAATTTGATATCCTGCAGGCATAGGGCGATTTACACCTCGAATTGTAGGGCTTGGTTCATCAATGCTGAAAATTCCGCGACGCATATAACTTCGAGGATGACGGTAATAGAACTCTATCCCCAATGAATTGCCAAAATAATCACGCATTGTCATAGGCTTAGCTGACAATCCACTATTTATAAAAGGCTCCATAAAACCTTCCATCTCATGAAGTTTCCCAATTAAGAAGAAACGTTTGCGTTTCTGCGGTACACCACAATAACTTGCATCAAGAACATGTTGCGATAGTCCATATCCTGCATTGTGGAATATTTCCTTCGCATCAATTAATTTTTGAGTCTTCTCGATACGAACAACATTTTCCATAACAAACCATTTGGGTTTAACAGTGCTTATTATCTTAGCAAAGTGAACTGTCAAATCTCCTCGACCACCTTCTTCATCCCTTTTACCAGCAGAAGAAAAATCTTGGCATGGTGGTCCCCCAATAATCATGTCGGGTTTATGTAAGTCTATCGAAATTGAACTAGCCTGAACATTACTCAAATCTACTTCTTCAGCAGGATGACTAAAATTTGAACGATAAACGTTAAGGGCAGCCTCCCATTTGTCATAGGCCGCAACAATATCAAAACCTGCTTCTTGAAATCCGAGGCTTAAACCACCACAACCACAAAACAAATCTACAACTCTCATCTTTAAAATAATTCAGGATGACTTACAATAAAAGCATCGAATCTTCTCTCTGGACTTAACAACTTCTGACCATCTCCTAATATGATATTCTTAATTTCATATTTTGAAACTCTTGGAGTCGTCAGTTCTTTACATTGCATCATCGGGTTTGTCAATTTACCACTGACAGAAAAAGCTTTGTCTGTCTTATATTTATATGCAAGTGCATTTACGATATCTGTATAGTTAAATTTCTTATACAAAGAAAAATCCCAAAGCATTTTATATAGCCATATGATTGTACGTTGATTACGAGAAATATCATCGGAAGGAATATTCTCTCTCAGACACATCTGTATTACTGCCAGATTTGACCAGACAAAAACATCAAGACAATCGTCAGCAAAATCTTTGAGTTTCTTATCTGTTTTCCATATAGGCTGGACAATCAACGGTACCTGATGAGACGATATGGCAGAAGAAACATTAAGAATTGCATTTTTGATTGCTTCATAATGAGGTAACACATCCCGAATTCCTCCCCAATGTTCGATTTCTTTTCCTATTGTATTAAGAATACCTTGAAGTTTATTTCTTCCTTTATCGGTGTCAAATAATGCACAAATACTACATGCAAGGAACAGAATTGTTGGTGACCGAACTACGATCTCACTTCCATATTCAGATTCTGATAAATCTTTTGTAGTACTATCAGGAAGAGTTGTTAGTTTAACTTCCAAACCGCTCACAGCCTTTTCCGTGGATCGGTTAAACATCACCAAGTCAATTTTCTCTTTATTTTCTGATGAGGTATAATAACGCTCATATGGGAAAAACCCAGATTCATATGCATAAAAAGCATCTTCACTTAACGGATCAACACCTAAAAGAGTTTTAGCATCAATATAAGAATGAATAATTTTGTTATCTTTGTTTGTACATATATAGACAGGGGCTAACCCCTTGCTACCCATATATGCAACAAGTGATGCGGGAAACGAACTGTTGAACTGATTTTTACCCCAAGAATCTTCATATCTATAGTCTCGACTTGAGTACTTTTGGCCAAACAAGCCTGGTGAAACACCTTTAGCGGAAATGATTATTTCCCGATTTTTCTTTTTTGCCATAATTATCTTATTAATATCGTTCAATCTTTTATTCATTTCTCTATAGAAATAGATTTTGCAAAGATAAACATATTCGTTCAAAAAACATCAAATATATCTTTAATTTTAAAATAATTAAACTTTTTTGTTTTCATACGGACAACTGCTATATGGCTATCGCTGAATAGTTACTTTCATACCATCTAGGCGAGGTTTCATACCTCGCTTTTTGTTTTTCTTGGAGTGTTCCTTTTATTATCGTAAATTTGCATCACAGAAATAGCTGAAACGCTGATTCAAAGGGAGTAAGCAGACATTAAAAGATACAGTATTATGATTTCATTTTTTCTTTGGGGCTTTGCTATTTTTTCTATCTTCCTCTTAGGTTATCATCTAGTTACTTTTCTGATTGAAGTTATCTCTGAGATTGGTGAGGGTATCATGGGAGATAATGGTAGTATCTACATCTGGATCATTCTCATCGTTGGTGGTCTCGTAATGCTGTTTTTGTGATTTAATTAAGAAAAGATTCGAAAAAATAAATAAGGGGGATATGATAAGGACGGATTACATAGAAGACAAATATGGCGTACGCTATTCCGAAGACGGGAAACAGCTCATCGGATACAATCCAGATGTGTTTCGATGCGAACAATATGAAATTCGTGATGGCGTGACTAAGATACTGGCTAATGCTCTTCATAATTGTCAGTATCTCAGGAGTGTTGTTATGCCTGATTCTGTAGTTGAAGACGAAGGAAGCGTGTTTGAAGGTTGTAAGAACCTGGAAGAAGTTAGGGTTTCTGCCAGTCTTAGGAATCCGAATATTGCGATGTTCTGCGGATGCAGTTCATTGTGTAAAGTAGATCTACCAGAAGGGGTAGAAAGTATTGGTGAGAATATGTTTTGTGGCTGTAAATCTTTATCTCACATAGATATTCCTTCTACGATAGAAACCTTTTGTGGTGATACCTTTTGTGGATCTGGCATAGAAGAAATCACCTTGCCGCAAGGATTGAAGTGTATAGGACATGATGCATTTATCTGTTGCTACAGCTTGAAACGCCTAACTATTCCTTCTGCTGTTGAGTCTATTGGCCCTTGGCTAGTACAGGGGCATAAGGATTTTGAAGGAGTCATTTGCCACTCCAACAGGTTTCGCATAGAAGACGATGCCTTGATTTCCAATAAGGACAACTCATTGTTAACTTGTTGGACGAAACAAACGGAATATCATCTACCAGCTTCAGTGAAGAAAGTGGAAAGTCTCTGCAACAATCAGATAGAGACGCTTTACATTAATCCTCTAACCGAGATAGGGTATGAAGCTTTTATAAGTTGCCCCTCTATGAAGAATATCGAAAAGGAATTACCGTAGTTCCAGATATTTACCATTATCAAAACTATAATGCTCATTGGCAAAGACGTAGCCTAACTGGTTGCTGATGCATGATGTAGATCCGATGACTTTGTCAATGTTCCTATGAGAGTGACCATATATCCAGAAATCAACACCACTTTCTTTAATGAAGTCTTCATGTTCAACGGTAAAAGCACCATTCAGACTGCTACCTTCAAACTCTGGTGCGCAGAGCTGGTATGAGGGGACATGATGGGTGACTACAATTTTATATTTTGCTGTACTTTCTTCTACGGCTCTTTCTATGAATTTGAAACATCTGTCGTGTTCCTGGTTAAACTCGTGATAAGTCAGGATGTTCTTACCATACATGATACGATGGAAGTCTGTGACGCATTGTTCGGTATATGGAGCGTTTATCTCATCAATCCTTGACCAGAGAGTTGAAAGAATGAAATCTGTTTCTTCGATTCTAACCACCTTATTATAATAGTAATGCACATTAGGGCGGATTTCGCTTATAAGGCCATCAGTCATCGTTGACAGATCATAGTATTTGTAGAACTCGTGGTTGCCAAGAACTACAAGAACTTGATTGTAATTCTCAGATGCCCAATCCCAGAATGGATGATTCTGATAGTTCTGATCTCCCAGATAACCAATGTCTCCTGCAAGGACTAAAATGTCACCAGTTACTTGTAGAGGATTCTCTCTTAAGAATCTCCAGTTGTCTGCGAACTCCAGATGGAGGTCTGATGCGTATTGTACTTTCATATAGTTGACGTTTGTTTTGCAAAAATACAACAAAGAATCGAAGTAGCCAAAAATGAATGTCTTTTTAATACGAAATCGACTGTTTATGGTATGAACTTCTCTTTCATACCATAAGAGTCTATTTTCATACCTTAAATGCTAATTCATGATGCCCCAATAAATGAATTGTAATATCTTTGCATCACAATTAAAAATGTAACACATATTAATATGGATAAAGATACAATTGAAGCACTTAGAAAGATGCAGGAGCTGAACTACCGACAGTTGGATAGCTCTGCTGTTGTAGTTGCCGAGATGGGCGAGGTTGATTATTCGACTAACGAGACTATCAAGAAGTACACGAGCGAAGGTTATAAGTTGTTCGATACGAACAAATTCGGAGTAGGTCCACTGCAATGTGGCGAGTTCTTGGTTTTTGTAAAGAAGAAGTAAGAAGTATGATTATAGGAAGTTATTATGCCGATGGTTCCCCAGTAGAAGAAGTCAATTTGCGTGATAAGGGGAGGATGTTCGAATTAGAGGCGTGCGTTATCAAGCACCCTCGTAGATATCCCGAATATAACGTAGATTATGGTAGTCTCGCATTTTGCGAAACTAAAGAATCTGCTGAAGAGATGATGAAGGGATTCCTAAAAGAAGATGGTGACTGGATAAAAGATATCTTTTGCTTTTATATATACGAGCGAGTGCTGGGTGTTAGATTCGAAAGAAGTGAATATATGGCTTGCTGGCTTTATAATGAAACTGGGCAAGAGATTGACAAACGATTATTTCCATCGTATTACTCTGAAGATGGCTTTGAGGGAAGGAGTGCTGATGAAGTTCGTTTTAAGTTCGGAGACATAGCAGAACTGTATGATGGTGATACGGTTAGCCTGGTTCACGTCCTTGCTCCTCCACGCGAAAAGGAGTTCTATATAAGAAGGTCGGAAGAAGATGGTGCGCCATATCGTGGTGATATCTCTGATGACACCTATATTATCCTTAAGGATTATCCTCACTACTTTGGCGGTCATATGCATGTTGATGCGCTTTCTCTATTTAAACCTCACTTTGAAATCCCCAAAAGTGCCAAGAAACGTCTTGATAACATTTGGGAAGGCTATCAGGAAGACCGGCGTGAATGTTATGGCGATAATCCGGATGATTGTCAAATATGATGCAGACACCAATGTACAACTACTTTTGGTCGTGAAGTCAGAAACTTCGATGCATAACTATGGAGAACAGCCTCGGAGGATGATGTAGTGAAGTCTGAAATGAGTTGTCGTTATCGTTATAATGAATGTATTATGGACAAAAAACTTATAGCACTTTTGAATGATAACTTTGATCGATATGAAGTCTACATGTATAAATCTTTCAAGGTTAAGAAAAACAGACTCATAGAAGTGGAGGCCATGATTCGTAGTGTAGTTGGGAATGAACCGGATTATGTTGAGATCCCCTATGAGGAGCATTCGAGAATAGAATTACTCCTACTTCTTGACGAGCGTCGATCGTTACTAAACTGGATGTTCAAGGAAACTCCAGAAGAGTGGGAGCGAATGAAGGTTGTAAATAGTCGGTTGTTAGAGCTGACAAGAGAACTCCGTTTGAAGATGGCTAATGTATGTGACGGCTTGGCTAAAAGAAAGAGAGATGCTTTTGATGATGATTATGAGGTCTGTGGAACTTTGCGTTTTAGTTATAATGACGAGGATTCTGTCCTTCCATACAAAGGTGCAGAAATATATGGTAGTGACTATCGGCTAATGATTGCAACTAATAATTTCCTCACAGGTAATGATCCATTTCATTACCTAAAGCTTTCCTGTAACTTTGATGACAGCAGGGATAGAATTCTTGAAAGCGGAAACTGTGACGATGATTATACATGGGCTCACGATACTCCTTTTACTGAAGATCCAGAAGTCTATATTTGTCATACAATGGCGATCTTTTGTCGTGACTTTGGCTATCCGGCTCAGGATGTACTCCAGTTGAACGATTTCTGGAACGAAGTTCATGTCCGTTATCAGCATTTTGCTACTCAAGACCCAAAATACAAATATTCTATGTAAATACAAATGATTATGAATGGCGCAAAGGTTCCTGGCCCTTCTGCGCCCTTTTCTGTTGGCAAAATTACGATCACGTTGTGAAGTCTTTTTCACAACATAAAAAAATCCAAATAGTTTTGGATTATTTGAAAAAAATGCCTAACTTTGCACCGCTCGTCTGTAAACAGAATGAGTTTCAGGGCTCGGTATATCTAGACATATATCGAGCCCTGCGTTACAAAGAAACCCATTAAAAAGATTTCTGGAACTTGCCCCTCTGAACTTCTACTCCATGTCAGCGAAATTGGTCAATCGCATTTCCCCGTCAGCAGTCTTCATTTTCAAAGCGTGACAATTTGTCACGGTTTCATTCTCACGCATCATGTCACGGACTATATCTTTCTGCTTATCCTGCTAATGAAGTCTGCAGGTGGTCGCCTATCTGCCTGAAGGATGAGCTGCCCCCTCTATACATGCCCCTTTTTATGTATATAAAAAAGGGGCTATAGTATGAGGGGTGCTCTTCCGAGGGCATGATAGGCGCGGCAAAGCTCGCACGAGAGCGTTTTTAGCTTCGCGATGGCCGAGGAACAAGGCTTCGTCAAGAAGACTCAGGACCGCAAACTCCGCGTCGTGGAAGTCATGCCTCCTGCAGGGTGAGCAGTACCCCCCTCTATACCCCCTTAAGAAGGGGGGTATGACGAGGGGGTGCTCACCCAGAGGGGCATGACGAAACCACAGGAGCGGAGAAACCGGCGGCAAAGTCCGGGGCGTTTGGAGCCTCCAAACGGGGTGAATGGAGCCTCCAAACGACCCTTTTGGAGGCTCCAAACACCTCGAATGGAACAACCATTCATTAACAACAAGAAGTAACAATGAACAATCAGAGCTGGCCGAAGAAGAGCTTTCGACAGTGAAGAAGCACGAAAAAATTCACGTGATGTTCGTCAATGTTGGTCAATGTTGGTCAAAGTTGGTCAAAGTTGGTCAATGGGTTTTCAGAATGTCGTACCTTTGCACCGTCGGAGAAAATCCCCGGTGAGCGGGCCAAGTGCGCTGCTCTTCAGAGTTAATCATTCTTAAAGTTTTGACAAAAGGGTTAGTGGTGAGAAATATTATCCTTAACTTTGGCGAAAAATAGAAATTATAACAGCATAATGATGAAGAAGATTTTTACTTTCCTGTTGGCGATGCTCGGGCTGACAACTGCCTGCGGCCAACAACCTGCTACCGACACATACGAGGTAGATGAGTTTACGACCAAGAGCGGGAAGACCGTCAAGTTCCATGCCCTCGTTCATGCCAGTATCCGTATTGAGTATGACGGGAAGGAGATTGAGATTGATCCCGTGACGAAATTGGGTAACAAGGTGATCAACTATGCCGCTATGCCCAAGGCCGATTATCTCTTCGTCACCCATGAGCATGGCGACCACTTTGACAAGGAGGCCATCAAACTGCTCTCTGGCGAGGCAACGCGTTTCGTCACCAATCAGCGCTGTGCCGACATGTACGGTTCGGGTGAGGTGATGGCCAATGGCGACAAGCTGCAGATTGCCGAGGGCTTTACGGTGGAGGCCGTTCCAGCATATAATACGACGGAGGGGCGCACCCAGTTCCATCCCAAGGGGCGTGACAATGGCTATATCCTGACCATCGACGGGCTGAGAATCTATATCGCAGGCGACACGGAGGACATTCCCGAGATGTCGGCTATCAAGGATATCGACATCGCCTTCCTGCCCTGTAACCAACCCTATACGATGACCACAGAACAGCTGATAAAGGCTGCCAAGACTGTCAAGCCGAAAGTGCTGTTCCCTTATCACTACGGACAGACCGACGTGAGCGGAGTGCCCTCAGCACTTCAGGCTGACGGCATCGACGTCAGGATCCGCCATTACGAGTAGGTATGTACTGAGGCTCCTTGGGCTGAGGGCAGGTAATTGATGCCCCACCAACACATCTGCAGGAGCACAAAGGAGACGAGCAGTATCCAGAGGGCCAGGTGCTCGCGATGGCGAGGCAGCTGTCGATAGTGGATGTAGACCAGGTAGGCGAGCCAGGTGATGGCTGCCCACGTCTCTTTGGGATCCCACGACCAGTAATGGCCCCATGCCTCCTTGGCCCACAGGGAACCAAAGAGCATGCCGACGGTCATAAAGGCCAGTCCTACGCAGACGAGATTGTCGGTGATGTTGAGCTCTTGGTCGGTCATCGCTGTCTTCTTGAAGAAAAGCAGATAGATGGCCATGACGGTGGCTGCACCCAGCACAGCGTAGGCAAACATATATACGATGACATGCGGCGCAAACCAAGGACTCTGCAGGGCGGGCATCAGCGTCTTGTCGTGGATCTCGGGCTTGACGAGATTCACGCAGACGAACACCAGTGCGAGGATAGTTGAGAACGACAGTATCCACTTGTACTTCCATCGTGAATAGACGATGATGCCTGTCATGGGGAGGAAGAAGGAATACCAGAGGCGCGTCTCGCCCATCGTGCGCAATGGAGGACGCTCTAATGAGATCCACATCGAGACGATGAAGCTGAAGAATACTAACAGACCGATGATCGTCGTGGCATAAGCCACACTGGTCTTATTCTTCCAGGCTGCGTAGGCTCCTGTCGCCCAGAGCAGCACGGAAACGATGGCGAAATATATAAAGTGTTCCCAATTCATCTCATCTATTCTTTACGTTTTACACTAGTTCGTGGTCTTCCTGTCACAAACATACAAACAGCTCCTGCCAGCATCATGTAGACCCATCTGTGTGTCGTACATTGTCCACGGTTTATTCCACATTCTTGAATGCATGAGTTAAGTAAGAGGGATCGCGAGGATGAATCGGCACCCCTCATGATAGTCGGTGTCAAGTGTCAGGTCGCCACCGAGATTCTCGGCATGCCGCTTAGCCAGAGGTAGCCCGAGTCCCAGTCCCTCTGAAAGGTCGTCGACCTTGATGAAGAAATTAAAGATATTCTTGCAGTCTTTCTCAGCGATGCCTTTGCCTTTGTCTTCTACAATATAGCAGATTTTGTCGCCTCTGCGCTCTACAAGTAGCGATACATGCTCACCATCGGAATACTTGGCGGCGTTGTTGAGAATCTCGCGCAGGCTGCGTTTCATATAGAGGCGGCTGGTATGGGTGCAGAGGGAGTCGGGCACGTTAGTCACGAAGTTGATGTTGAGGTCGGGGTAGATGCGTTTCACATCACTGATGGTCATCTGAGCCAGACTGTTGCAGGAAATCTTGTCACGCTGCAGATTGTTGAGTTCCTCTTGGATTCCTACTTCTGAGCTGTCGAAAAGCATCAGCAATATTCGTCTCAGGAGCTTGGAGTTATGGCTCATCATGCCAGTGATGCTCTTCATTTCTTCTTCGGGCAGTGCCTCGCCGATAGAATTATCGCCCGATGGGGTGACAGGCTCGCGTAGTATCTGTGCAAAGCCCATCAGGATGTTCAGCGGGGTACGGATCTGGTGAGAGACATTCTGTATGAAGTCAGTCTTCTGCTTGTTGGCTTCCTCTACCAGTTGTGTGGCTTTGGCAAGTTCTTCGTTGCGCTGCTTGGTCAGTTCGGTGGTGTATCGAACGCTACCCATGTGGAAGTTCAGGGAGCTCAGCATGGAGGCGAAGCTGTTCTGCAGGGAGCCAATGGCATCTTGACGTGGACTCTTCGGTATATTAACCTCCATGTTGCCTGAAGCGATGGCCTGAGTTTTCTCCAGCAGTTCGTTAATCGGGTAGATGGCATGGTTAATAGTCCTGTTACAGAGCACAATGATGATCAACAGACCTAAGATGAGCAGCGGTCCTAAGATGAAGGAGAGCTGATGGTATCCGGCCAGCACGTCGCTGTCAGGGCAGATCAGGGCAAGGCTCCACTCTGTGCCTGGCACGGGCTGATAGCTGACGAGACAGTCCTTGCCGTCGATCTTCACGGCCAGACTTCCCTTGTTGCCTGCAGTCATCTCATGTCCCAGGGCGATGATGTCGCGCTGGTGACGCGGGTCGGTATCAGTGAAGATGGTCGTATAGAACAGCTTGCTCTTGTCGGGGTGAATCATGTAGCGCCCTTCACCGTCGAGCATGACGAAATAGGAATTGGGGTAGGGTTTCTCTTCAGAAATGATATCTGAGAGTCGTAGCAGCGAGAGGTCGGTGGAGATGATGCCCTGTATGCTGCCGTCGCGCCTGCGGATGGGCTTGCAGTAAGAAGCCAGCATGCCTTCTAAGACGACATCCAGTGAGTCGACATCATCGAAGAAAACCACCCAGCAGTCGTCCTCCATCTCTCGCGCTTTCTTATACCAGATTTTCTGGAAGTAGTCGTAGGGCTCTTCAACGGTGGTGATGATGCTGTCACCCCGTCTGATGGTATAGGCAGAGAACGTTCGGCCGTATTCGGGGAAGGCGTATGGCTCTGCACTGACGGAACAGCCGTCGATGTGCGTGTTCAGTACGATGAGGCGGTTTGTAAATGCCAACAGGGAGTCGGGCTCGAACGAGCGTTCAACCATCCAGCAGTATGTATTGGTGGCCGTCTCGATGACCATCAGATTGCGGCTGAGTCGCTGCAGCGTGGTGTTCAGCACGCTACTTGAGCGGTTGAGTGCCTCTACGCGGATGAGGTGTCGCGACTGGCTGAAGAGGATGCCCAGCGATGCCGTGAAGATGATCATGGTGAGCACCAGGATGCCGACAATGAGTTTCGTGGCGAACGATTTTCGGATGCTCATACGCTACCTCCTTTCACAAAGTCCTCATCAGAGAGGGTTATCAGGTTGTCGAGCAGGCTGGCGATGGTGCCGCCTTTTACCACGATATCGTTGGTCAGAGAGCTGATGTCGGGGTCTTCGCCGCTACATAGCTGGTCTACGTCTTTGTCGATGGTGTCGGCAGGGGCAATCATCTGGTTGGTCATGTTGTGCAGGAATGCCGTTTTCATACGCTCGGCCTTTTGTGCCTGCTTATAGGCAACCTGCAGTTCTTCACCGTGCTTCTGCAACTTGATCTTCAGTGTCTCCAGCTCACCGATATGATTGGCCAGCGAGTGTTGCATCTGCTGGAAATTGTTCTGCAACCGGCCTATCTCGTCCACCTGATGACTATCAGGAATGGGTTCGTTGTAGTTGCCTTTGGCAATCTCTTTTGCTTTCCTTGTCAGCATGAGCAATGGCTGCAGCTGCTGGTGGATGATATAGCAACTGAACAGGAATAACAGCAGCAGGCCGAAGAAAGCAATGCCGACGACATAATACGTGAGACTCTTGTAATCACCGAAGATATCGTCTTCAGGATAGATGATGCCGGCACTCCAACCAAGATCCTCGACAGTCCGTCCGGGAATGACCGTTCGCTTGAAGGGTTTATAGAATACGTAAAAGTCCTTTCCATTCTGGCTGAACGGCTTGTAACCTGTTTCTCCTGATACCATCGCCTGGGCAGCTTCTTTGGCTGACTTCTCAGAAAGCGTCAGCGCATTCTCTCTCATCCGCATGTTGATATTGGGGTGAATGATATAAGAGCCATCCTTGTCGAGCAGTGTACAGTAGGAGTTGGCTGAGGGCTTGGCTTCTGCCACGATTTTCGAGAGTAGGCTGAGCGAGACATCTACTCCCAGCACCCCAACGGGCTCTTCGCCTTTGGGCCTGATGGGCAGACAGAAGGTGATGATGGGTTCGAGCTTGGATTCTTCGTCTGTGTTGGGGTTCAGCCATCCTGCCACATCCGATGTCATGGGTTTCTTATACCAGTCTTGTTCTGTGTAAAGTCGATAGCCGTAATATTCGTTGGTTACAAGTTTCGAGTCGGCATAAGCCATCCCGGCACTGTCGCCACGATGCACGTAGGCCATAAAATACTTGCGATCCTTGTAGAAGTCGGGCTTGAAGGCGATGGCACAGCCGGCAATATAGGGGTTCGACTCCACCAGTTGACGGCTGTAGGTGTACATCATCTCAGGATTGTTCAGATGGGGCAGCATGCTGAAGAAGATGTTACCCGTAGCCAACTCAACGCTCAGCAAGGTGTTGTCGATACGTTGGGTGACACCTTCGAGTGTCTGAGCTGCCTTTTGTGTTGCCTCCTCCTTCACGGCCTTCCTGGAATAATAGAGCATCACAGCCAATGAGGCCATCAGCAGGATGGCCATGGAGAACACGATCATCAGACTGATTCGTACTGATAAGGTTCTTGGGATAAATTTAGCTGGTCGCACCATATTTCGGTAGCAAAGATAAGAAAAAAACGCTATCAATGCATTGAAGAACCCCCTAAATATTGTTAATTAAGCAGCTAAAGGCTGTCAGAGGCGCATATTTCTTATGAAATATGAGTTTTTATGCGTAACTTTGCGCCCCAAACGTATGATGCACTATGAGTATTGAGTATATGTCACAGGAAGGTTACGACAAGCTCGTAGCCGAATTGCAACAGATGGTGAACGTAGAGTTGCCACAAGTAAAGGATGCGATTGCAGAGGCGCGCGACAAGGGCGACCTCAGCGAGAATTTCGAGTATCATGCCGCGAAGCGTGAGCAGGCGCGCCTGCTGGGGCGGATCCGCTTCAAACAGCGTGTGCTGGAGAATGCGCGGGTCATCGATACCTCGTTGCTCCACCACGAGGGGGTGCAGCTGCTCAGTAAGGTGGCAATGACCAATCTGGGTAATAATGCCTCGATGACCTATACCATCGCGAGTCCTCACGAGGCTGATTTGCGTGCTGGAAAGATCTCCATCAAGTCGCCTATCGCACAGGCGCTCCTGGGTAAGAAAGTGGGTGATGTGGTAGAGGTGCGCGTCCCTGCCGGACTGCTCAAGCTGCGTATCGACGGTATCGAATAGGCGTCTGTTCAGATATTGATACCATAGTTCTGCTTGATCTCGCTCATGACGAAGGTGCTCTCGATGGCACTGATGTTGTCGATGTCACCCAGTTTGTTGAGTACAAACTCCTGATAATGCTTCATGTCCTGCGCGCGTACCTTTAGAAGATAGTCGTAGGCTCCCGATGTGTTATAGCACTCGGTGACTTCGGGTATGCGCATGATGCGTCGGACAAAGGCATCAGCCTTCTCGTGGTTGATCTGCTGTAGTTTCACTTTGCAGAACACGAGAAGGCTCTGTCCTAATTTCTCCGGGTCGATCACAGCCACATACTTGCGTATATACCCCTGGCGTTCGAGGCGCTTCTGGCGCTCGAACACAGGGGTAGGGGTCAGGTGCACAGCGTCGGCCAGTTCTTTGGTGGTCAGCTTCGCGTTGCGTTGCAGTGTCCTGAGTATCTGCAGATCGGTCTCGTCTAATGTATCCATATCGTTTGTGTTATTTGCGAGCGGCTTCAGAGGCTTCGCGCTTGGCCTTGCAGAATCGGTCGATGAAGTCAACCTGTTCGCGATTGGGGCGCATGATGAGCGATGCACCGTTGGAGAACTGCATCGTGGTGGGCTTCGAGTCGTCGAAGGTAGGCCAGTAGGGGAGTCCCTTGGCATTGGGATTGCCAGTCGCGATGAAGTTCACCCAATACTGCTGCATGATCTCGGCGACAGCTGCCTCAGTGGGATGCTTGTCGGGCTGAGTCAGGAACTGCCCATTGAGATACATGATATCATCAGCATGGGCGACACCGCGACGACGGGGATCCTGAGAGAAGCTCACGGTAGAAGGCTGGGCCAGGTAGGCAGCATAGGCAGGGCTCTTGCCCGTCTTGGCCTGCAGGCTGACCCATGCATAGCTGGGCCAGGCGAAGCCCAGATCGCGGAAGGTGTCGCCAAAGCCGTGCCAGGCTTCATCGTCGGTACTGCCAGGATAATATTTCAAAGCCTCGTCGGCCATGTCGCCGAAGATGCCCTTCACGGTCTTCTGGTAATTCTCGGCAGTCATGTTGCCTGGTGAGAAGAGGGCACCCTCGTCGGAATTGGTCATGACGATGACGGCCACATCATTATACTCGCCGCGCTCATAGAGGCGATACTGGTCATCGCAGATCACGTAGCCGTCGACACAGGGCCAGAAGCCAGCGAAACCGACATTACCATCGCAGAGCGACATGGCATCCATCTGTCGCAGCTGTTTCAACGACTTCTTCTTCAGATGTTTCTGGAAAGCGAGTCCCTGCTGCTCGGCACCCTTCTGCGAGGCATCCATTCCCAGCGAACGGGGACTGTCGCTCCAAGGAGCAAACGAACCTCCACTCTGGCTGATGCAACCACGGAAGAGACCCTTGGCAAGCGGTGAGCCGCAGAGAAGGCTGCAACTGATGGCGCCGGCACTCTCGCCAGCAATGGTAACCTTCGACGGGTCACCGCCGAAGTTGGCAATGTTGCGCTGTACCCACTGGAGGGCAAAGATCTGGTCGAGCAGACCGTAGTTGCCCGAGTGTCCGTCCTTATCCTCCTTCGACAGTTCGGGGTGAGCCATGAAGCCGAGGGCTCCTGTGCGATATTCGATGCTCACCACGACAATGCCGCGCATAGCAAGGTACTTCCACAGGTCGCCGCCATACCATTCAGTCTGGAAGCCGCCACCATGAATCCATACGAGTACAGGCAGACGGTCGTTGACAGAGGTGGCAGGGGTAGAGATGCCGAGGTAGAGACAGTCTTCGCTCATCATGTCGGCAGTACGACCAGGGCGTGTGGGCTGTGGGGGCAGGGGACCGAACTCATCGGCCTTGCGCACGCCTTCCCACGACTTGGCAGGCTGGGGCGCGCGCCAACGCAGGTTGCCTACTGGCGGTGCTGCGTAAGGAATAGCTTTATAAACTGCAAGCTGTCCATCGAGAACACCCTCGATGTCGCCTGTCTCTACATGGGTCTTCAGAAGCGGTTGCTCCTGGGCACTGATCACCGTTATAAAGGCGAAAAGCACGAAAAAGGTAGAAAAAAGTCGTTTCATATTACAAAAAATGTATCATTAGTTATTCGTTTACGCCGCAAAAGTACAACTTTTCTGGGGAATTTGCAACAAAAACGAGTAGAAAAATGCGTTATCTTGGAATATTATTCTTTTAGAGGGGCTTTGAAAGGCTGGTTTCGGAATAATCTTCTTTGGATTTTGTGTATACATATAAAAACTTCTGAATTTGAGGAAAAATTTGGTGGATAATTCTAAACTCCGTACCTTTGCACCGTCGATAAGACAAAAGAACTTTTTTAGACATAAGAACAAAAGAACATATTATTAATTAAATAAAGAAAGGATAAGATTATGAGTACAAAGAAAAATTACCGTTTTGAGACTTTACAGCTCCATGTAGGCCAGGAACAGGCTGACCCCGCAACTGATGCACGCGCCGTGCCCATCTATCAGACCACGAGCTATGTGTTCCACAACTCTCAGCACGCTGCCGATCGTTTCGGATTGCGTGATGCAGGTAACATCTATGGACGTCTGACCAATTCCACGCAGGGTGTTTTCGAGGATCGCGTGGCTGCCCTCGAGGGTGGTGTAGCCGGATTGGCTGTCGCCTCTGGTGCTGCTGCCATCACCTATGCTCTGCAGAACATTGCTCAGGCAGGTGATCATATCGTGGCTGCTGATAACCTCTATGGTGGAAGCTACAATCTGATTACCCACACGCTGGCTACTCAAGGTATCACCAATACCATTCTAAATGTGAACGATCTCGAGGCTCTCGACGCTGCAATCCAACCCAACACAAAAGTAGTATATGCTGAGACTTTCGGCAATCCCAACAGTGATGTGCTCGACCTCGAGGGTGTGGCTGCTGTAGCTCATAAGCACGGTATTCCATTTATCGTCGACAACACTTTCGGCACACCCTATCTGATTCGTCCGCTGGAGCATGGTGCTGACATCGTGGTTCACTCGGCTACGAAATTCTTAGGTGGTCATGGAAGTTCACTTGGTGGTGTCATCGTTGATGGCGGTAAGTTCGACTGGAAACAGAACGACAAGTTCCCCACATTGGCTAAGCCCGATCCCTCGTATCATGGCATCGTGTTTGCCGACGCAGTAGGTGCTGCCGCATACGTCACTCGCATTCGTGCCGTCATCCTGCGTGATACAGGTGCTGCTATCTCACCCTTCAATGCCTTCATCCTCTTGCAGGGCGTAGAGACGTTGAGTCTGCGTGTAGAGCGTCATGTAGAGAATGCGCTGAAGGTGGTTGATTTCCTTGCTAAGCATCCGAAGGTGGCAGCCGTTCATCATCCGGCTCTCGAGAGTCATCCCGACCATCAGCTCTATCAGAAGTACTTCCCCAATGGCGGTGGCTCGATCTTCACCTTCGAGATCAAGGGCGGACAGGAAGAGGCTTGGAAGTTTATCGACGCCCTGCAGATCTTCTCGCTGTTGGCTAACGTGGCCGACGTGAAGAGTCTGGTGATCCATCCTTACACCACCACCCATTCGCAGCTCTCGCCTGAAGAACTGGCTGAGCAGCACATCACGCCTGCGACCATCCGTCTGAGTATCGGTACAGAGCACATCGACGACATTATCGACGATTTGTCACAGGCATTTGATCAGATCTAAATGTGATTCATGGGAAAGTATATTATCGCAGACAACCAGGAACTGACGCGCTATGCGCTGGAAAGCCTGCTTCGTGATAAGGGTAATGACGACATCTACAGGTCCAGTGATAAGACTGGACTTGTAGAGTTGTTGAAGCAGCACGAGAATGCCATCGTGCTGCTTGATTATACCCTGTTTGACTTTGCCGATGCTGATCAGTTGCTGATTATCGGAGAACGCTTTGCACTGTCGCAGTGGATACTCATCAGCGACGAACTGACACCCCAATTCCTGCGTCAGGTCGTGTATTCATCGCATCAGTTCAGTGTCGTGTTCAAAGACGGCCCACTCAGCGAACTGCGCGAGGCGTTGCAGACCGTGAACCGTCATCAGCGTTACATCAGTCAGCGGGCACTGGAGACGATTATCAATCACCAGTTGGAAGAGGAGAGTCAGCCCAGCATCCTAACGGAAACAGAGACGGAGATCGTGAAGGCCATCGCCCAGGGCAAGACCACGAAAGAAATCGCCAACGAGCGTTTCTCAAGTGTCCACACCATCACCACCCACCGCAAGAACATCTTCCGCAAACTCGGTGTCAACACCGCCCACGAAGTCATCAAGTACGCCCTCCGGGCAGGATTGATAGATTCTTCAGATTTCTATATCTAAACAAAAAGAGTGAAGATTGATTTCTTCACTCTTTTTTTAGGCTTTGCTTGATATCCTCCAGCAGATCTATACCAGCTTCAAGGCCGATACTTATTCGTACTGTTGTGTCGAGGACAGACATCTCTGCACATTGTTCGGCTGTAAAGAGGCCGAAGATGGTAGAGGCAGGATGGATGGCCAGCGACTTGCGGTCGAAGAGATTTGTGGCGCGACGGATAATCTGCAACTTGTCGATGAATGCCCATGCGGCATCCTTCGATTCGAGGTCGATGGTGAAGACCGCGCCAGGCAATGGACCGAACTGTACCTTTGAGAGGTTATAGAAAGGATTATCCTCAAGGCCCGTATAGTTCACACGTTTGATCTCCGGCAATTGCTGGCACTGGCGAGCGAGCCACAGCGTGGTCTCTGCCTGACGACGGAACCGGATGTCGAGTGTGTCGAGACCGAGGGTCTCCATATAGGCCACCTGAGGTGTCATCAGCCCACCAAGATTTGTTATCAGTTCAGTCTTCACACGAGCGGTAAAAGCCAGTTTCTTGCCAACGCGCTTGGTTCGGGCCTGCAGGGCAGGGGAGGGCGCCTGGCTCCAGTCAAAGCGACCATAGTCGATGAGCAGTCCACCGAGTCCTGTACCACCGCCAGAGATGTACTTCGTGCTCGACACCACCTCGATATCCACGCCAAAATCGACAGCATGGAAGGCTGAGAACGGCACGATGGTGGTATCGGCAATCAGGGGTACACCTGCCTTGTGGGCAATGTCGGCCAATTGGCGGATATCAGCCACGAACAACTGTGGATTGGTGATGATCTCGAAGAACAAGGCGCAAGTCTTGTCGTCGATCTGTGCCTCCACCTCCTCTGGTTTCGTGAAATCAACAAAACGTGGTTCCACACCGAATGTGCCCAACGTGTCGCGAATCAGCGAGACGCTGTTGCCAAACAAATGTTTCGAGGCTACGATGTTGAGCCCTGCTGCACTGACAGCCGTCAGCGCGTAATGGATGGCCGTCATACCCGTGTTGAGTGCTGTCACACTCGCTGCACCCGTCAACTGCCGCACACGTTCCTCCAGATAAGTGGTCGTGGGGTTGGCGATGCGGGCATACGACGGGGCCATGGAACGACCGCAAAAAGCGTCGCCCATGGCCTTAGCAGACTCAAACTCAAACGCCGCCGTATAGTAGACGGGCATTGACAATGCCCCGTATGAGTCAGGTTTCTGATACTTTGTCGTCAGAATTTTCGTTTCGTACTGCATT